>Ga0307985_10000359_pt1 | contig 27183 bp, 22 predicted proteins | sample EllFjometageno80_FD_203155 | JGI IMG/M metagenome (GOLD analysis project Ga0307985, IMG submission 203155) | Marine microbial communities from Ellis Fjord, Antarctic Ocean - #80 | ecosystem: Environmental > Aquatic > Marine > Unclassified | place: Southern Ocean | collected 2014-10-09 | reverse complement strand
GCAACCGCGTCCCACCATTGAGTAGTGGTCATGGCTCTAGCCAGGCTAGGGCTCGTGCCCCGCGCTGCAGCCACGGCGGGAGCGCCGTTCCTAAGCTCCTGCGCCGAAGAGAGAAAGACATTGCGCATACTTGCGCTCTCGTATTGATAGCCGAGTTGCTCGAAGACGGAAGCAAGCAGGTCTTTGGCCTCGGTATTGAATGGCTCCGCATAAACCAGTTTATTGAGAATTTCCATCGCCAAGCGATACTGCCCCGCATCATGTAGTGCCTGCCCCCGAGAAATAATAGCCGTCGCTCCACCCATCATTTCTACATACAGAGGAGCAGAGTCTGAAGGTGAAAGCGGCGCAAGTGTCGCGGGGTTGCCATCCCAGTAACCGAGATAGCGGTTCAATACAGCCCGAGAGTTATGGAACTCTGAGCCATGGTACTGACGCGCACTCCACTGCTGCGCCAAACTATCAGGCACTTTATATTCGTTGTGAATCTCGTTGATCGTTACACCTTGGTTAGCCAAATTCAAAACCTGATTGTTCAGATTCGCATAGGCATCACGCTGCGTGCGCATAACCTGTTGGATTCGCTCATTCCCCCAGCGCGGCCAGTTATGGGAAGAGACCAAAACTTCTGCTTCTCGACCGAATCTGTACAGTGCCTCGTTGATTTGCTTCGACCACTGCAACGCATCTCTTACCAGCGCGCCACGTAACGTATAGACATTGTGTATTGTCGCCGTAATGTTCTCCGCCGCCCAAAACACTTTCTGATCTGGAAACCAAGTATTCATCTCTGCTGGCGCTTCAGTGCCAGGTGTATTTTGAAATACCATGCGCACACCATCGATGACGTGTTCTTCATAGCTATCTTCAATGACCAAGGTAGGCGCAATTAGTCCTGTCGTTCCTGCGGCGAGTGCTTTGCCAATAGCAGAGTCGACTTGTCCAAAAGGCCCTGAAGGAATGCCGCGCCCATACTGCAAGCCTGCACGCCGTGACATTGCATTGCCTGCATACACATTCTCGGCGATCGCCTCTTCCATGAACCCTGATGGAGCGATCACCTGCACCGCTCCCGATTGCACGTCTTGCTCGCTGATCACACCGCGAACACCGCCGAAGTGATCGATATGCGAATGCGAATACACGACAGCACGCACTGGCAGTTCGCCTAGCTGCTCGTTCGCAAGACGCAGCGCTGCCGCGGCAGTCTGTGAAGTAAGCAGTACATCAAATAGTATCCAACCCGTGTCGCCCCTCACTAACGTCATATTGGCTAGATCGAATCCTCGCACCTGATAGATGAAGTCGGGTACCACCTCATAGAGACCGAAGTTCATATTCAGCGTGGCTTGTCGCTGTAGCGATGGGTGAATGCTATCGAAGTTCTTGTTTTCAAGAAGGAAGTCGTAGCGCGTCATATCCCAGACGACACGACCATTCTCGGCGAGAATTTGTCTTGAGCCGGGCTCTGCTATGAAACCGCGTCGAGACTCCTCGAAGTCACGCTGATCATCGAAGGGCAGGCTATTACGGAGTTCACTCTGTAGCTGCGACGTAAAGCTGCTTGGCTCCGACCCCTTTGCATTGAAGTGATCCTGCGCAAATGCATTGCCAGCAAACACTATTAGCACGAGCCCAAGAATTGATATATCGGTGAGACGAGACTTGTTTAACAACAACATGAGAATTCCCCTTTTCTTTTAATTTTTCTACTGTTTATGCTTTCTATTGTAAGAATGCAAAAAGCCAAGAGGATGTAGAATCTCTTGGCTTTTTGTTTAGCGTGACTAGCTTCGGTGTATCCGAAAAATCTAAAACTACTTCGGCACTGTTTCTTATTACCTAGCTAGCAATCATTGCGACTACAAACGTGAGCGTGTGATCTCAACGTCTGCGTTGCGGAAGAAAGACTGAAATTGTCTTTCGACTATGATCGCTTCCTGAGTCTTGCCCTGAGCTTCAAGCGCTTGAGATAGACCGAACGTAGCCCAAGCATTCTGCCGATTCCACTCTAGGTCTTTCCGATAAACTTCCTCTGCTTCAACTGCACGACCAGCATCAAGGAGTACCGCTCCTAGATAGAGACGAATAGACTGTGACCAGTCCGGTGGCTCGGTGTAGTTTAGCGAGTCTTGTAGCTGTATCGCTACATTGTAATGCATGACCGCCGCATCAAGATTGCCCTTCGCTTCCTCGATCTCACCATTGAGAGCATGAGAAGCCAGATTCAAAACATGTGATGCCGGAGTTGGTCCCACGCCGTTATCATCCACGCCATCGGCCGTTATCTGAGCTTGGAGAATTGCTAGCTGCGCTTCTGCCGGACCCATGTGACCTTTAGCTACGTGGGCACTGCCCATCACATAACTCCACATACCCTTAAGATAAGGAGCCTCATACTGGCTATTCACTTCATTGTCTGCGTGAATCTTGTCCCACTTGCCAAATACCTTATCCGTAATCCAGGTATGGGCTATGTTCTTCAATCCGCTGGTTATATCAGGTTCAGTATTTCCGGCATTACGTACCGCCGCTTCAGACGAGGCTGCATAATTGCCCTGAAGCAAGTTTGCGTAGCGCACGAAGTCCAATGCATGACCCTTGTGTATTTTATGTGACAGTGGATAAGTGCCGATCAACGGGAAATTAGTATCTCCCCAGATTTCAGCGAATTGAGCATCCACAATTTGAGATCTCTCATTGATGTCGATTGCCTTCTCGTACTCACCGACTCGCAGATAGATGTGTCCGGGCATATGCACCATGTGACCGGAGATCGGCACTGTCGCTTCAAGTTTCTGAGCGGCTGGCATAGCAAGCTCAGGCTGAGCGGACGCTTCCATCAAGTGAATGTAGAGATGGTTCGAACCGGGGTGATTAGGCTCCGAGCGCATTGCAGACTCGAAAGCCGCCTGTGCTTCTGCTGTTCCCGGCTTGGCCGCACCATCTGCCTCCCAATAGTCCCAGCGCGTTGTATTCATATAAGACTCACCGAAGATAGTGGCGATGTCTGCATCGTCTGGATACTTGTCATGCAGATTGCGCATGGCATCGACGAAGGCAAAGTCTCTTTCTCTAGTATCAGGAATGGCGTCCTTGTTATAGAGAACAAAAAGCGCATTGATCATGTCGCGCTCGCGCAGGCTGCCGTTGTTGGCCAGCGCCAGCGCTCTGCGTATCGCTGCAAGACCGGCGCCCTGTGGATCATCCGGGAGGCTCGCATAGCGACTGTTCGGGTTTGGACCCGCTGCGTGCGCTAGTCCGAAGTGAGGCATTGGGCTATCTGGGTCCAGACGTGCCGCTTCCTGATACGAGGCGATGGACTCTGGAAAGTAGAAGCTCCATGCCATTCTCAGCCCCTGATCGAAGAATGCCTGTGCCTCGGCCGAATCGGTGGTGATCGGGCGGCTATAGGTTCCGCCGCCGGGGACCATGACAGCCAGAGCTTCATCGCTCTGCGCCATCAAATTTAGTTGTGGTACGAGTAGTATGGCTGCGGTTGCAACCGATGTAACTAGTTTTCGCATAAACTTAAACCTCATTAACCTACTGATTTTCTTGTATTATTTATAAAATTCTTCGCTTCTGGTATTAACTGTTTTCTCTGGAATTCAGCCGTCATAGAATGGCTGAGTAGAGCCTAAAACTGGCGATTAGTATACCCCATTGCCGCGATATTGGTGTGTTTGGGGGCTATTTTCAGGCACATTGAACTAGATTAAAAGGAAGAAACAATGAGTGAACTTGTTCTAGACGTATTCACCGACTACATTTGACCTTGGTGTTACCTCAGTACCGTGAGTATTGAAAAGCTAAAGCAGAATTATCCAGTCACTATCCGTTGGATTCATTTTCCACTGCATCCTGACACCCCGCAGGAGGGGAAATCGCTGGCTGAGCTGTTTGCCGGCCGCGATCTCGCTCCTATGCGTGAACGGATGAAGGCACTGATGGCTGAGGCTGGGCTGGAATACGGTGAGCGCACTCATACATTCAATAGCCGACTCGCGCAGGAACTGGGCAAATGGGCCGACAGCAAACCAGGTGGCGAGGCGATACATGATGCCCTGTATAAAGCGTACTTTGTAAGCAACAAGAATATTGGCGATGTGGATGAGTTAGTCACCATCGCCGAATCCGTGGGCCTGGACGGGAATGAGGCACGGCGTGTAATCGTTGACCGTGAATATCGTGAAGCTGTCGATGCAGACTGGCAGCGATCTCGTGAAGCTGGTGTCACGGGCGTGCCGACATTCTACGGCAATGATTTAGTCGTTGTTGGTTGCCAGCCCTACGAGACCTTAGAGCAATTTGTGTTACACCTAATTCAAATGAACTCGAATGAGAATGAGGCTGGATGATGCCGACAAGAACCGCGCTAGTAACTTGCTGCGATCGATACATGGGCGAGGCGATCAAGGAGAAGTTTGAAGAGCTTGATATCAATGTGATCGCCGAGCCGGCGGAAATGCGCAGCGAGCAGGAAGTTAACGAACTAGTTGCCAGCGCAGGTGACATCGACATCCTCGTTGCCAATCTTGCCGAGCCGCCGATGACGGGACCGGTGCAAAACATTGACAACGAAAATTGGAATCTACTTTTCGATTCGCTAGTACATCCGCTGATGTATCTCGTGCGTGCAGTCACACCGCAGATGCTGGAGAGAAAGCACGGAAAGATTATCGCGATAACGAGTGCCGCTCCGCTGCGTGGCATCCCAAATAATGCCGCCTACTGTGCGGCACGTGGCGCACAGAACGGTTTCATAAAAGCGGCTGGGCTAGAGTTGGCACGCAGTAATATTCAGGTAAATGCAATCGCGCAGAATTACATCAACAACAATACCTACTATCCAGACGATATTCTCGAGAACGAAAAGTTTCTAGAGCATGTAAAACGTAATGTACCCACGAGAAAAATCGGCGCGGCAAACGAAACGGCACAACTTGCCGCCTACCTCTCGCGTGAAGACTGCAGCCATATGGTAGGACAGATAATTCCTTTGGCGGGTGGCTGGGCTACCTAAAAAACCACCTTAAGCGCTTGGGCCAGCCACTACACCGCTATCATGTAGCTTGCCAATCTCACTTCCCGAAAGGCCGAGCGTATCACTCAAAATCTCATCGGTATGCTGGCCGAGCACCGGCGCAGGCGTCACCGGAATGTTTCCCAAGCCTTCGAAGTTTAGTGGATTCGATGGCATTAGATACTCACCGATACCCGGCTGCTCTACTTTTTCGAACAGTGGATTATCAACGCTGCAGTCGCTATCGGACTGGACGAGTTGCTGTATCGTTTGATACGGACCCCAGCAAACCGATGCCTGATCGAGCGCTTGGTGCACAGCATGCGAATCTCTCTGAGTGAACCAGGGCTGAAAGAGTTCCTTCAATTTTTCGCGCGCCTTAAAGCGATCTCCCTCGTTGCTAAAATTGAGGTCTAGACTCGCTTCCAGCTCAGCGACTTGTGCCTCGGTCTGGGTGACTCGCACTATGGCATTCCACTGATTCGGACTGACTCCAACTATCATTACGCGCTCGCCATCTTTGCACTTGAAGTCATGGCCAAAGCTGCCAAACACGTGGTTGCCGACAGGCGCTCGAGACTCCTTGTTCACTTCTGCCTCGGCTAGATAGCCAAGATGCCCCATAGTCGCCAGCGCGACATCCGCTAGCGCGAGCCGTATGAACTGCCCTTGGCCATGAATTCTTCTGTGCCGCTCGGCTGTAAGCAAGCCTAGGGCAATGTGTTGACCCGCTATGACATCCCAGGCTGGGAAGGGGTTATTACTGGGATTCTCTCCATCTCCGCTAAGAAACGGCAATCCCACCTTGCTGTTAACCGTGTAGTCCAGGGCACTGCCGCAGTGGCGATCACCGGTTAGATTGAGATAGATAAGATCCTGACGCCGCTCGCGCAGGGCCGTGTCAGCAAGCCAACCTTTCGCAGGGAAATTTGTCAGAAAGATGCCAGCGTCTTCACCATCAGCACAGATGAGCTGCGTAATTAGTTCCTTTCCTTCGGGTTTGCGGAAGTCGACGGCGAAAGAGCGTTTACCTTTGTTCAAGCTGTGCCAATACAGACTCTTGCCTTTGTTAGTAACTGGCCAGCGACGGTAGTCGATGCCGCCGCCAATCTGATCGAAGCGAATAACATCCGCTCCGAGTTGTGCCAAAGTCATACCACCGGAGGGAGCAGCTATGAAAGCACTCCCTTCGACTACACGCATTCCACTTAGTAAGGCTTGCAAGTGTGCTCCACAATTTATTCAAGGTGAGTTTTCGGAACTATTCTGATCGAAATTATTCGACTAGAAGATAACCGTTGTTGATTACAACTTTGTCCTGCTCTAAAGACTTACAGCGAAATGCCATTTCGTTTCCGTTCCGCCAGATCTCAGTGCGGAGTGTTTCTCCGGGATAGAAAGGTGCCGAGAAACGAAGCCGCATACGTTTGAATCGCAAAGTGTCATAGTCGCAGCAGCTTTTTATTAGCGCATGCGTCGCAACACCCATCGTACAAAGACCGTGCAGAATCGGCGACTTGAATCCTGCGTTTCTTGCTACTGCGGGCGAGGCATGGAGTGGATTGAAGTCACCTGATAAGCGATAGATAAGAGCCTGCTGCGACAGCGTGGGCAAATCACAAACACTATCTGGCTCGCGCTTAGGTATGATGTCGGTCTTCGGAGTCGCTTTGCGTTCTCCACCAAACCCCCCGTCTCCTCTGGCCAATATAGTTGTAACGAGCGTACAGATATCTTCTCCTGTAGCGACATCGCTAACTACTCTGTCCGAAACGATTAGCGCTCCTATACGCTCGCCCTTATCCGTTACGCGAGTGATACGAGTTTTCGCTTCGACGGTACCTTCGTTTGGGAATGGCTTATGCATGATTATTTCTTGTCCCGCATGCAATACCTTGACCCAATCCAGCCCTGTGTCATCTTCCTTCGCCCAAAAGCCAGGATGCGCCATCATTACCGATTGACTCGGCAATACTTTCAAGTTCTCTTCATAGACGAAACGCAGGCTTTCCTCATCTAACGGATCGATTCCCATGCCCACACCCAGAGCGTATAACATGCAGTCTTTGGCCGTGTAGGTTTGTTGGACCGTAGGAAAGTCCTTGTTCAACAACTTCTCAGGATCGAATGTCATTACTCTACTTTCCCATTGATCTTGCACATCGACTAAAACTGATTTTGACCAAGAGTCTCAGGCAGATTCTTCGATCAATCCTCGAGCGACAACTTTAATTGCCAGAACTTCTTCCGCACCTTCAAATATAGAGAGTACGCGAGCGTCCACGAAAAGGCGACTTACCGCCGATTCCTCTGCATAGCCCATGCCCCCATGAATCTGTAATGCCTCACGGCATAGCATCTCGGCAGCGCGACAACTAAACAATTTCACGAGGCTAGCCTCCATCTGACCGGCACCATCATCCATTAATTCCGCTACTGCATAGCTAAATTGTCGCGCCGCTGTAAGCGTCGCCAGCAGCCTAGCCAATTTAACCTGAGTGAGCTGGTAATCAGCGATAGCGCTACCGAATACTTTTCTGTCTTTTGCATAGGCCAGCGCTCGCTCGAATGCAGCCTGCATAACGCCTGTCGCGCGAGCAGCTGTCTGGATTCTTCCTCCAGCGAAACCCGCCATGGTGAAATAGAACCCCTTCCCTTCGCCCGCTTCCTCACCAACAAGGTTCTCAGCTGGCACGAAAAAATCTTCGAAAAATAAATCATAGGAATGCATGCCACGATAGCCGATAGTTGCAATGGCCTTCCCGGTTACAGAGCCGCCATCCGACTGCGCATGCTCAAAGTTATGGCCGCTGAACGACGGTTTTTCTACTAGAAACAGACTAAGTCCTTTATGACCTAGTGAGCGGTCGTTGTTACTGCGCGCCAACACGACAAGCAACTCTGATTTCCCCGCAAAGGTACACCATGTCTTACTGCCGTTAAGTAGCCATCCGTTCTCGGTTCGAGTTGCTTTGAGAGAAACAGCAGCAACATCAGAGCCGGTATTGGGTTCAGTGATAGAAATCGCGCAGAGCATTTTCCCTGCTGCAAGTAGAGGAAGCCACTTCTGTTGTTGCTGCTCGGTTCCGCCACTAAGCAGAGCGCGTGCAGCTATCTCCGGCCTTGTTATCAAACTACCTGCTGCGCCTAGGGAGCCTCTGGATAGTTCTTCTGTCACAACGATCATGCTAAGACTGTCTGGGCGATCATCTGGTTGGAGTCCACCAAATCGTTCCGGTATACAGGTACCGAAGCAACCTAGTTCTGCTGCGCCTTGGAGGATCGAGTCGGGAATGTCTTCATCAAAGCGATGGATCTGTTCGGCAAGCGGCATCACTTCTTCATTGGCAAAACGGTAAAACGTTTCCCGTACGAGCTCCTTCTCTTCGCTCAGTAATGAAGGCAGGCGTTTGATGTCGTTTTCTACTATCTCGCCGCCTAAGTTCGATAGGAATTTCGTGCTCGCGTAGGTATCCAGTAACTTCCTGTAGACAGTTCCCACATGAATGTCCAATAACTTTTCTCTGTCTAGGCCGACGTCAGCTGCCCGGGCGACTAGGCGATTTAGAACGCTCTGCAATGTCTCCGCACAAAAGCTCAGTGCAAGCTGCTGGGTAAATTTCTGTGCGGTCAATTTCTGTGCGTAATCACTAAATGCCGCTGCAGCAGACAGCTCCGCCATGCAGAAGGCCAATTCGTAGCTGGGAAGCTGCCAGTCATCCAATAGCTTTCCATCGAAGCCTTCACCGGTTGAGCACTTCCCCTTTATATAAGAACAAGCAACCATCACCTGCCGCTTCAACAGGCCCAGTTCGGCATTCGCTTCTGCTAGATGTTCAGAGTGTGATGTCATTTTTATTGCTCAGCTGTTCAGCTCAATAAGCTAATTTGGATTCATCTTTCGGCAGAGGCAAATGTCCGAAGGACCGAGGATTTTATTCGATATCGCCCGCAATTGCGATGCATGGCCTCCCGAGACAGCACGGATAAAGCTCGGTAGAATTGCAGAAATGATCGAAAATCCGACAACTACGACCCTACGCTGCTTTGTAGCCATCGCCTCTCCCCTTACTGAGGCCGCATGGCCGCTAGTTGATGAACTGGAAGGCTTCGCGAGTAACGAGGAATTCAGATTGCGATTAGTGCCTACCGGGAATCTACACATCACGCTGAAATTTGTAGGCAGCGTAGATACTGATCAAGTAGGACTACTGGATTCGATTCTACGAAATCAGAGCGCCAAACAAGCAACTCTCAATCTCAAATTTCGCGGCATAGGATTCTTCAAAAATTCCCTGTACATGGGTATTGAAGAGAATGATGCACTGAGTCAATTTGTGAGCAATCTGAATGAGGCATTCACATTTCTCGGATACCCTATAGAAGAAATGAAATTCTTGCCGCATATTACGCTCGCGAGATTCCAAGCCGGGGGAAGGTCTGAGCTTACGGCGCGACTAGAAGCTTACTGCAATAAGGCGTGGGGAAATTTGATCGTCGAGTCCTTTCAACTTTTCCGTTCTGAGACTCTACCAGAAGGAGCTAGATATACCCCGATCCGAAACTATCCGCTGTTAGCTTAACGCTTACACTTTTAGACATGCCATGTCCTCGCCCTCTCACTCCTTGCAGTACCTGCTTAGGTCAGCCAACGTAGTTCTTGTTGATCAGAGAGTTCAAAACATGATCTTCCCATTCACCGTCTATCTTCAGAAAACGTTTCGCATAGCCTTCGCGCTCGAAGCCGAGTCTTTTCAGCAGCGCCTCAGAGCGCTTGTTCTGTGGCATATGATTAGCAATTATTCGGTGCAGTCGGAATTCGGAGAACACGTACTCGATCGTATGTTCCGCGAGCTCCTGCATTCTTCCCTGGCCCTCGAAGCTTTTGTCCACCGAATAACCCATACGGCAGGATTGAAAAACACCGCGAACAATATTGCTAATCGAACAGGTGCCTATGACCTGGGTTTCTGAATCGTTGGTAGTAATAAAATGCACCGAGCTAGTGTCCATGAATTCATTCTCCCGCTCGATTAGCCGGAGTGTCCAGCTAGCCACACAATGATGAGTCCGCGGCATGAGGGGACTCCATTTTTTGAGATGAGCCTCGTTTGCCTGATAGTAATTCGCCAGAATTATCTCGTGGCCGGGTTTACTGCGAATAATTTTCATCTGCTGGCTCTACAATGTACGGAGCATGAGTAAGGCGTGTTCGTGCTTGTGAGTAAACTCCGTTACCGACTCCCATCCTAATTTGGAGTACAGACCTCCACTTAAGCTAATGGTCTGCAGGTAGAGATGGGGTAAACGCAGTCGCTTCGCCATCTCTACGATGTGCAGGCTCATCTGAGAAGCTATCTGAGAATCGCGAACCCTCTCTTCCACGAATACGCTGCCTAGCCAATAATGGTAATCGGGAAATACTTCTGCAAGCTCGTGCTGTTTGAGAGCTGCCGTTCCCACAGGAACGCCATCAAGCGTTGCTAATATGTGAATGGGCAATTCTGTTTTACTGAGCGAACTGCGTAACTGATCTCTGGCGAGCTCTAAATCGCTTCCCATGCGATCAGCCCAGACAGTGCGCCACCAATCTATGACCAGAGGCACGTCCTGCGGCCTGTCGGCGAGATATTCAAATTCTAGTGTCAGCTCTGACCCCATTCTTTACACTCGAAAGCTATTAAAACGCTGTCACAGTGCAAAGATACGCCGATAGTGCCTAGCACTTCAATGCCCTGTAGCAACTTTCCTATAGACGTTTCAGGGATAACACCCTACCAAGCGCAACATTGCCGGATCATGTCTCCTCGGGAATTCGACTGCCTGCGCTTGGCGCAGCAATACGCTTTTTTACTTGAGCTTTACCCGCAAAGTATAGGAGACTCAAACGACTTTGATGGGAATGACAGCTTCCGCCAAAACACGGAATAGACAGACATTTTGGCCTCTATCCCCCAACCTCTTTCTTCTGGCCCTGCAGTATTGGTCTAACGGTGAGTTATTTGGTTACTGGCAGCACGACAGACGCCTGAAGTAAGACCGCTGCAGTGAACGACTGTCACAAGATCGAACCCAAGGAATTTCGCCGCGAACAGATCAAGATGTTATGGAGTCATCTACCACTAATCTTTCTTGCGGATATAGCGACCGGGTCGTTCCTACTGCTGCTCCTAGTGACGACCGCTTATAATCCACTGTCGTTTTTTTGGTACGGCACCCTCGCAGCCAGCACTGCAATTCGCGCATTCCTGCCCATCACGGGCGAACAGATGAAAGCTCCAGAACCGGTCAAGATTGTTAGAAACGAGAAGGCCAGCTATGAAGGAAAGACCCTGGTTGTAGAAGATAATGAGAGCGTGCGCGACGTTGCAAGTCACATGTTGAAGACGGTCGGCTTTGACGTAATCACTGCTCACAACGGCAGCTCGGGACTCAGTGAATACAAGACGAATCTTGATATCGATCTCGTATTCTCCGACGTCATCATGCCCGGCGGCATGACTGGAGTTGAACTGGCAACTAAAATTCTTAAGATTTCACGTGAACTACCAATTCTGTTGGCAACTGGCTATGCCGAGAAAGAATTGAAAGACCAACTTATCGATCATAAGAATGTCGTGTTGGTAGCCAAACCCTACGACACGAACGAGCTACCCGACCTTATCAATTCGATGATGCTACAAAATCCTAAGGCCGACTAAAGCTTTCCTACCTGCGCTCTATAATTGCCTTATCAACCATCTCGCTGAATATTCCCCGGAAGCCTCCGCCGCTAGACGGCGAAACTTGAGCCATAATTACGATCACTGTAGATTCTTTCGGATCTATGAAAAAGCGCGTAGCCGCAGAACCATCCCACCAGATCGTTCCTTCAGAAACTGGGAAACTATACTCCGCAGGATTCATCACTAGATTGAAGCCGCCTAGGGTCCAGCCCGAACCTAGCCAATATCCACGAGTACCGATAGGCATGGCTTCGTCAGGAACTCCATTCTGATACATTAAGGCTGCCGTCTCTTCTTCAAGGATAGTTTTTCCATTAAATTTTCCATTATTCAAAACCATCTGCGAAAAATTTAGAAAGTCTGGAACGCTGGATAAAAGCCCTATGCCACCTTCGATCAACGTCGGTCTCGATGTCCACGGCACCGACTCTATTTTGTAGGGTTCCAATCGGCCATTAGTGGACCGATAAAGCTCTGCCAACCGATCCGCATCGTCTCCTTCTGCCCAGAACATTGTGCTGCCCATCTCTAGAGGATCGAGAATATTTTCTTGCAGGTATTCTTCGAATGGCTGTCCCGACCAGACTTCTACTAACTTTCCTAATATGGTGGCATGGATCCCATAACGAAATTGTGTACCCGGATCTTGGAACAAGGGAACGCGCGCGGCATTAGATGTCATCTGGTCCAATGTAATACTCTTATCTCTTACATTGTTCTCCCTATACAATGCGGAGCTACGACTTCCCAGACCCGATGTATGAGTAAGAAGATTGGCAACCGTAATATCTCCAGTGCGAACTTTCGTTTGTGAGATATCGGTACTGGACGAGTCCATTAAAACTCGCTGGCTCTCGAACTCCGGCAAGTACATCTTTATAGGATCATCTAATTGAAACTTACCATCTTCATATAACTTGAGAACGGCAGCGCTAGTGACTTCGCGGGCCATCGAATAGATTCGAAACAGCGCATCATCTTGCATCGCTTTGCCACTCTCGAGGCTAAGCTTACCTAGCGATTCGAAGTAGACTAGCTTGCCATCTCTGGAAACTGCTGCAACGACGCCAGCCAACTCCCCGTCATCGATATGCTGCTGTAGGCGTGCGGTAGCATCAAGCAATGCCGAGGAAGACATGCCCACCGATTCCGCCGGCACAATTTCTTGCGCGCTGCTTAAATGAATTTGACAAAATAATAAGCTGATGAGAGAAAGTTTCACCCACGGTCTATTAGTCATTCTTATTTCCAATTTCATTATGATTAGTTTAGGTCTAATTGAACTTCTTCAATCCAATGATTTACTCTCGACTCAAGCAAAGGCATCGGCAGCGCACCTGCGCCAAGCACTACATCGTGGAATGCTTTGATATCAAAATCATTTCCTAGCGCCGACTCGGCATTTAGCCGAAGCTCCTGAAATTTCATCATCCCTATCTTATAGGCTGTAGCCTGCCCTGGCCCAGTTATGTAGCGTTGAATCTCAGAGCGAATCGCGCCCTGAGCCTGTGCGGAATTGTCGATAAAGTATTGCACGGCTCGCTCTTCGCCCCATTGTTGAGCATGAATACCGGTATCGACAACCAGACGTATCGCTCTCCAGAGCTCCCCGCTCAGGCGCCCGAAATCCGAGTAGGGGTCTTCAAACGCGCCCATCTCTTTGGCGAGCCATTCCGCATACAGTCCCCAACCCTCGGTGTACGCGGTGGTGCGATACTGCGTGCGAAACCTAGGCACGCCGGTTAGCTCTTGTTGAATCGATATCTGCATATGATGCCCGGGGTTGCCCTCGTGATAAGCCACATCTTCGAGCTGAAATATGGGGAGTGTAGACATATCGGACATATGCGAATAAAACACCCCGGGGCGGGAACCGTCGGGTGTACCCGATGCGTAGTGCTGCGCGGCACCGGCTTGTTCTCTAAACGATTCCACGCGCCGAACTTCCAACTGCGCCTTCGGTAGGCGACCGAAAAACTCAGGAAGCTTCAGCGTGATCTCATCGAGATACTCATTGTTTAGGTCGAGATAATCCTGACGCCCCTCGTCGGTGTTAGGGAAGTAAAAGCGCTCATCCTCTCGCATGAAAACAAAAAAATCTTGAAGCGACCCTTCAAAGTCTACAGCGTTCTTTATCTCTTCCATCGATAGATGCAGCCGCTCGACTTCCGCCAAACCTATTTCATGAATTTCGTCTGCAGTGAACTCCAGTGTCGTCATTTGCGCGAGGCGATAATTATAGTAATTTTCTCCATCGGGGAGCGCCCATACACCCTGCGACATTTCGGATGCGAATACCTTATCCTGCTCTAACCAGGTGAGTATTTCCTGATAGGAAGACATGACTTCGCCCGACAATATTTCCTGTGCCTGCGCTATGTAACCTCGAGCCTGATCGCTGCTGATCAAATCAGAAGCAACGAGCGCCTCTATCTTGCCTTGAATATCTGTCCAAATCGGTGAATTCGGCGAACTATCGTTCGTATTAAAAGGAACGCCAGAAGTGACTCTTTCTATTTCAGCCATCGCGAAATCATAGGCGAATGCTGGCTGTCGAATTCCAGCCATTGATGCAGAGCGCGCGCGATCGAGCAACTCCCCAAAGACTCGATCAAGCTCCCCCAATCGAGACAGGTAAGCCTCTATATCTAATGCATCATCGACGCGATGATAGTTAATTAGGAAATTTGGCAGTGAAGCATGTGGACCCCCGCGCCCAAAAATGTAGCCGTGCTGTCTAAAAGGGACACCGGCTTCTGCGCGATCTAGCGAATAGCTCCACATGTCATAGGAAAGTTTGCCATCTTCGTTTAGAAGGTCGTAATCGAAATCCGCTTTCATGGCCGCGACACTCTGCCTGCGCCAGCTAAGCTGTTCATCGGAACCGGCAACGCTGTAATCATTCAAACTGTCATAGTCAGATTTATCTCCCAAGCGCGTCTTGGTCTGTGGACTGAATTCTAGCTGTTCGGCATATTGTTTATCGAACCAGGAGTTCAGACGAACGGCCTGAGAGGTTACTGAATCAATCGCAGCGCTCTGACTTTCGGCAACATTAGCGTTTGCAGCTGATTGCGGATTCGATTCTTGTTCGCTACAAGCGGCAAGCATCAAAATGAGGGGAAATAGGAATAGGCGCATGATTAATCTCACTGGATTCATTGAGCTGTGGGCTGGCAGGAGTGTTTTGACTATGCTCTAGCATTTGGCGTGAACGCCAATGCAGGGTCTGAAACTAATACTTTTATTATTGCTTGTCCAGCAACTGCTGCCAGGGATAGGCTCGGTCTGCCACGGCAATAAAAAAGGGGTTCAGCAACTCTGGCTTGGAATTGTATCTTAACGGTCGGAACTGCAGATCTACGATCTCTCCGCCAGCTGCAGAGAGAATGCCGTGGGCGGCTGCTGTATCCCATTCGCTAGTAGGGGCCAGTCGGGGATAGATGTCCGCACTGCCCTCAGCCAGAAGGCACATCTTTAGTGAGCTACCCATACTCAATAGCGTCGCTTTACCAAAATGAGTCTCGATCTTCCCGACAAGTGCACCCAATTGCTCGCCTAGGTGACGCCGACTGGCGACGATACGCACGCCGGAGTTTTCCAGCATGGGTCGACTGGTGATTGATTGCGCTTCGCTGTCCGGTTGATTGGCATCCTGTTTCCAGGCTTTGAGCCCGATGCCACCGAAATAGCTGATGCCGGTGACCGGCACATGTACAACCCCCGCCACCGATTGACCGTTTTCGATCAGTGCAATATTTACCGTGAACTCACCATTGCGATTGATAAATTCCTTAGTACCGTCCAGAGGATCGATTAACCAGTAGCGTTGCCACGACTTTCTTAAACCATAGTCGATTGCATCAGACTCTTCCGACAGAAGCGGGATGTCAGGTGTAAGGCGGTTTAGCCGATCGACTATTAGAAGATGGGCGCGCCGATCGGCATCGGTAAGCGGAGAATCATCCTGTTTCGTACTGACTTCGATTGCCTGATCGGAATTGTAGACATCGAGAATTTCACTGCCGGCTGCGATGGCTATCTCATTCACGGCATTGAGTAATTGTAGATCGAGCATCGATGAGTACATCCTTTGACGAGAATTAGATCGATAGACTTGCAGCGGCGGCGCGCTGGCACTGCTTCGTGTTTCGGCTGTATCATGTTGCATGAGCCACCAGTTCTTGCCAAGGCTTATTTTTAGGAGATAGCAATGCCACCGTGGTCAGACATCGACACCATCATGTTCGACATGGACGGCACTCTATTGGACCTACACTTCGACAACTATTTCTGGCAGCAGCTAATTCCAAAGAGCTATAGCGACAAGCATGACGTGAGTCAGGCTGCCGCACTCGAGATCGTTAATCGCAAAAGCACCGAAGTCAGAGGCACGCTAGATTGGTATTGCCTCGACTACTGGAAGCAGGAACTGGAGCTGGATATAGCGGGACTGAAGACAACCGTTAAACACAAAATAAACGTACGCCCAAATGTTGAGCCGTTATTACAAGAATTAAAAAGTAGCGAGAGGCGAGTGCTCTTGATCACGAACGCACACCCTTCGAGCTTGCAGATAAAGATGGAACACACGGGCATCTCACACTACTTTGATCAATGCATCAGCTCACACACTCTCAAGCTAGCAAAAGAGAATCATGGCTTCTGGGAGTCGCTGCAAAGCTTGGAAGAATATGACCCCGAACGCACTGTATTATTTGATGATTCATTGCCTGTACTCAGGCAAGCGCGGCGAGAGGGCATCAAGCACCTATTCGGAATCGAAAAACCAGATAGCAAAATGCCCGCTGTCTTGATCGATGAGTTTCCACAGGTCGATGACTTCTCGAAGATCATGTCATCCCAAACGAACGGTAACGTACCCTCGTAACTTGGAGCTAACCCAACAATGGCAAAGAACACAGCCTCAGAGAAAAATAGCGAACTCCGCCGGCTACGCCTGGACAAGTGGCTCTGGGCGGCACGTTTCTATAAGACTCGTTCCGTGGCCAAGCAAGCGATTGATGGCGGCAAGGTTTACTGTGAGGGTGGTCGTTGCAAACCTGGTAAGGAAGTGGAAATTGGCATGGAGGTTCGCCTGCGTCAGGGCTTTGACGAGAAGACCGTAACCATCAAGGCTCTATCGGAACAGCGCCGCGGCGCCCCTGAGGCCCAGCTATTGTATGAAGAAACCGAAGAAAGCACCGAGGCACGCCTGAAGCTGGCAGCCCAGCGTAAAGCTCAGCCTAGCCACGGCCCCTCAACTGGCAAGCCAAATAAGAAAAATCGACGCCTCATCCATCGATTTAAGCAGGGCTAGGGCTGAACAATCCTAAGACACCTGCAGCTTATTAACTGTTCAGAGGCACCCTCACTGAAAGAATTACCCCTCTCAGCCTGTCCAGGGAGCTAATAGTCAGTATTACTGCCGTTTCCACACCGCTAATTCCATTGGAAAGTGCCGTTAGCACTGACTAATGATATTTGTCATAATGCCGCTCACCTGAAACGAGTCATCGCTCAAGTCGGGGCTAACGCAATATCAAGCCACTGTGCCGCATAGCAACAGCGCGAACGCGTGTAATCAGAGACCTTCCAGGAGTTACCTTGAGCAAAGAATTTAACAAGTCCCTGCAGCGCTACAAGCTTCCCGAATTTGACGCGTCATGGGGAGAGATTCATAGAGGAATCGAGAAGGAGAGTCTGCGAGTATCTCCCGATGGCCATATTTCACTCTCAAGCCATCCTCAGGCACTAGGCTCTAGCCTAACCAACCCTTTTATTACCACCGACTTCAGTGAATCTCTGCTCGAATTCATCACGCCCGCCTATAGCGATATTGATGAATGCCTGAAGACGATGGAAGACATACATCGCTTCACGCTGCAGAATCTCGAGAATGACGAGATGTTGTGGGCCTCGAGCATGCCCTGTCCACTCGGCGCCTCGGAAGACATCCCGATAGCACAATACGGCTCTTCGAATGTCGGCAAACTAAAGACACTGTACCGCCATGGGCTTAGCAATCGCTATGGTCGACTGATGCAGATTATCTCCGGCATCCACTACAACTTTTCGATGCCTGAATCGTTCTGGCAACCCTATGCAGAAATATGCGGATTCAAGGGTGACCTGAAAGATTTCAAGACAGAAAAATATCTGCACCTCATTCGAAATTTTCACCGTTATTCTTGGCTGCTTATCTATCTATTTGGTGCCTCACCCGCCGCCTGTAAGTGTTTTGCAACCGGTCGTGAGCACGGTCTAGAGCAGCTCGATGACCACACCTTGTACATGCCGGATGCGACCTGTTTGCGAATGGGCAATTTGGGATACAAGAGCGAGGCACAGAAATCGCTATTCGTTTGCTACAACGAGCTAGACTCTTATGTGGACTGTCTGCGCGAGGCAATGAATACGCCCTACCCCGAATACGAAGCACTGGGTCAAAGCGTCGACGGCGAGCATCTGCAGCTCAACACGAACCTGCTGCAACTCGAAAACGAATTCTACAGCACGATCAGGCCGAAGCGCGTGGTTAAAAGTGGTCAGCGACCATCGGAAGCACTGACCCAAGACGGTATCGAATATATTGAAGTTAGAGCATTGGACCTGAATCCCTACCTGCCCTTCGGAATCGATTCAGAGCAGATTCACTTTCTAGACAGCTTTTTACTGCACTGCCTATTGAGTGAGAGCCCTGAATGTCATAAGCAAGAATTCTTCGAGGTGGCAGGCAATCTTGCCAAAGTAGTTGAACATGGTCGCGACCCGGAGCTCTCTCTCAACGTAGAAGGCGAACCCAAGCAGATGGGTGAGTGGGCTAACAAGATCTTGGAAAAAGTCGGCAACGCTGCATCTATGCTAGACCATATTCACGCTAGCACGAACTACACTAGTAGCTTGGCCGCACAATCTGCCAAGGTAGCCGACCCGGAACTCACTCCCTCAGGCAAAATCCTGAAAGACATGAAGGAAGGCGGCCTAACCTTTTTCGAATTTTCCTTACAGCAGTCGGCTAAGCATCGCGACGAACTACAGAACAACGGCCTGAGTGAGGCTACCATGAAGATGATGATCGAAACCGCAGCACAATCCCTTAAAGAACAGGCAGACATAGAGAGCTTGGACACAGAAAGTTTCGACGAATATCTGAAGAATTGGAACGAAGCGTAACGGTTCTTGCCGTAAAACGAATATGCTAAACTGCTGCGCTCTAGCGAGAGCGCGCAAAGCGCGAATCACATAAAAACACAAGATAGGATATTAGGAGCAGTTGATGGCCCTGGCAATTCCCAGCAATAGAATAATCAATGTAGGCGTTTTCCTAGCCACCGTGACCACTATCGCTATCGCGCTGTATCTGGAACACGTGATGCTATTTTCGCCCTGCGGGCTTTGCATCACGCAACGCGTCTTCTTTATTCTCTGCGGTCTGGTATGTCTAGCGTCTGCGATTCACAACCCCGCCGCGGATGGGCAGAAAATGTATGCCTTCGCTGCGGCTGCGATGTGCATCTTCGGCAGCTATTTTGCTGGAAGACAAATTTGGTTACAGCACCTACCCGAAGACTTGGTTCCCGCCTGCGGCCCCGGCTTCACCTATATCCGCGACAACTTCCCGTTCATCCAACTGCTAGATTTCTTACTAGTTGGTGACGGTAACTGCGCGGAAGTTCAGTTCCGCTTCCTTGGCATCTTCTCGATCGCCGAGATGTCCATGATCGCCTTCATTGGCCTATTTAGCGTTTGCCTGTATACGGCGTTCCGTAAGCAGGCAACAGACTAGTTTCGCCTCCAGGCGAAGAACTTCTCTAGATAAGGAAAATACTTTACCGGAAGGCGCTCACTGCGCCAGGCGTTGGCCACAAATTTGTTCGCCTCCAACAGAGTCGGATAGATATGCGTCACCGCCGAGATCTTCTTCAGACCCATGCCGTGGGTCATGGCGAAAACAAATTCCCCAATCACCTCACCAGCATGATGGCCAACAATCGTTACCCCGAGAATCTTATCCTTACCTGGCACTGTGAGAACCTTGATGAAGCCCTGAGCCTCTCCATCTGCTAGCGAGCGATCGTGGTGTTCCATCTCATAGCGGGTGAGTTCATAGGCAATGTTTTTCTCGATAGCTTCCGTCTCACTGAGCCCCACTCGCGCGACTTCGGGGTCGGTGAACGTTGCCCAAGGAACGACATTGTAATTTATCTTCGAGCGCCAGAGCCCACCCAACATTGCATTTAGCGAGGCGAACCAGGCCTGAAACGACGCCATGTGAGTAAACTGATAGGGTCCCGCCACATCACCACAGGCAAAGATATTTGGCAGGCTAGTTTGCAAGTATTCGTTAACTTCGATTGTGCCTTGCTTGGTCAGCGCCAGATCCAAATTTTCTAGACCGAAGCCTTCCACATTTGCCTTGCGACCAATCGCCAACAACACCTTGTCGAATTCTACTCTAACGGTTTCTCCGTTATTGTCTGCTTCCATGTAGTCGCCGCTATCGCCGACACCAAACTTTAATAGTTTATGGCCGGTGAGAAGTTGAATACCTTGCTCTCTAAAGGCCTTCGAAACTATTTCGGACACTTCCTCATCCTCGCGTGGCATGATGCGGTCAGCCATATCTACCTGCGTTACCTCTGCGCCGAGATTACTAAATGCCTGCGCCAATTCGCAACCGATCGGTCCACCACCCACAACTAACAGCCTCTTCGGTAATGCTTCCAGCGACCACACCGAATCAGAAGTGAGGTAGTCAATTTCATTTAGGCCAGGGATAGGCGGCACGAATGGACGCGCTCCCGTGGCGAGAATTATAGAGCGGGTAGTGATTGTTCGGTCGTTCACCTTAACCGAATAGGGCGATTCGATAACGGCATCACCTAACTCAACTTCGACACCTAGAGACGTGAAACGCTCAACCGAATCGTGCGGTTCTATAGTTTTGATCACGCCCTCTACCCGCGCCATTACTGCAGAAAAATCAACCTTGCCCTGAGCTCCTTCAATTCCAAATTCCTTCGAACGCCTTATATAAGCCATGATGCGACCACTGCGGATAATCGCTTTGCTGGGAACGCAGCCCGTGCTCAGACAGTCGCCTCCCATCTTATCTTTCTCAATTAGAATTACTTTCGCTTTCGCCCCCGCAGTAATCAGAGAGGCTACAAGGCCTGCCGACCCAGCGCCGATAACTACGACGTTGGCATCAAATCTTTTCGGTTTCTCGAATCTCTTCAGCGCCTTGTTACGCTGCACACTATTAAGAATAAATTTGGCAATAAGTGGGAAGACTCCCAGCAACACGAGAGAAGACAAGACCGGCGCACCCACCAACCCGGAGAGCGAGGTGATCTGCGAAAGCTCAGAACCGGCATTCACGTAAACGACGGTACCGATTAGCATCCCAGCCTGACTCGCAAGATAGAACGAGGTTGTGCGAATGGCAGTCAACCCCATCAAGAGGTTCACTACGAAGAAGGGAAACAGCGGAACCATACGAATACTGAAAAGATAGAAACTACCGTCTTTCTCGATACCTTTGTTCAGAGGGAGCAAGTAGTCGCCGAATTTTCTCTGCACCCAATCTCGGAGCAATACGCGAGATACTAGAAATGCCAGTGTTGCACCAATGCTGCTAGCGAAGGAAACCAGCAAAGTTCCCCAGAACACACCAAAAATGGCGCCGCCTAGCAGCGTGATAATGATAGCCCCGGGTATGGAGAGAGAAGTAGCGATCACATATCCGGCGAAATAGAGAAGGGCTGTCTGCGCAAAGTTCTCATTCTTGTAATCTTGAATGCTGGAGAGTTGAGATTGGGCGTATTCAAGGGTTAGATATTTCCCTAGATCCAAGGTGATATAGCTGAGCACAGCTATCGCTATTACGGCGACTACGATAAATTTTGTCTTATTCACAGATTTTCCTTCAATTCCATTTACAGGAGGATTAAGGGACGCAGCCCAGTTTCTGGCATATAATTCAGCCAACTAATATTTGCGAACACGGATCGATATGCTATAACCGTTTGCGCACCATTAGCGAGAAAGATTTCGCTTCGGCAGCGAGGCAAAGTACATGTGCCTCTAGAGCACTACGCTTCCATAACACTACAAAGGCTCATCAAATCGTGTCCAATTTTGACTTCAGTCGAAAATACCCCGCAAGCCGTATGCGCCGCATGCGTCGCGACGAATTTAGCCGCCGTCTCATGCGCGAGACTCGATTGAGCACAGATGACCTGATATTTCCGGTTTTTATTGTCGAAGGGAAGAATCAGCGCCAGGCTATCGAATCTATGCCAGGTATATTCAGGCTTAGCATAGATCAGCTACTTGTCGAGGCAGCCGAGCTTGTAGAGTTAGATATTCCTGCCGTCACCCTATTTCCATCGTTAGATGACACTACGAAGTCCCTAGATGGCAGAGAGGCCTACAATAGCGATGGCTTGGTACAGCGAGCTATTCGGGCGTTAAAGGAGAACTTTCCCCAGCTCGGCGTAATTACCGACGTTGCCTTGGACCCCTACACGACCCATGGCCAAGACGGCATCATCGATGCCGGCGGTTATGTGCTCAACGACGAGACCGTCGAAGTACTCAGACAGCAGGCACTCTCACACTCCTTGGCCGGCGCCGATATAGTCGCTCCCTCGGACATGATGGATGGACGCGTAGCTGCGATTCGCAGCATTCTCGAAGAAAATAATCAGATCTACACCCGAATTCTGGCCTATTCCGCCAAATACGCCTCCAGCTACTATGGTCCGTTTCGCGATGCCGTAGGATCTAGCAGCAACCTGGCCGGAGGCAACAAGTACAACTATCAGATGGATATCGCTAACAGCGATGAAGCCCTGCAAGAGGTTGCCCTGGACTTAGCCGAAGGCGCCGATATGGTAATGGTGAAGCCGGGCATGCCCTATCTGGACATCGTAAGCCGAGTGAAGCGCGAATTCGGCGCACCAACCTTCGTCTATCAAGTAAGCGGCGAGTATTCTATGCATATGGCAGCAGCACAAAATGGTTGGTTAGATGAAGAGGCCGTAGCGATGGAATCCTTGATTGCCATCAAACGTGCAGGTGCCGACGCAATTCTTACCTATTTCGCGAAGACTGCAGCCCGCCTATTAAAGGGCTGAACTATCTGCCGAGTATTGAAGGCGAATTCGAGTTGCCACTTGAAACCTGAACTTTTGGCCTTATCATAGGCACTATGCGAGCATGTAATCGAGCACATCGATTCTAGCAGCTCCTCATTTACGACTCTGAATACCCAAATAGCTTAATACAAGGAAACCTCTTATGAGCGCCAATATCGTTCACACCTCTGACAGCAGTTTTGAAGCAGACGTACTTAAAGCCGAAGGCCCCGTCCTAGTTGATTTCTGGGCGGAATGGTGTGGCCCCTGCAAGATGATTGCGCCCGTACTAGAAGAGCTAGCCGGCGAATACGAAGGCAAGCTGAAGATATGCAAGATGGATGTCGATGCTAACGTCGAAACCGCACCAAAATATGGTGTGAGAGGCATTCCTACGCTGATCGTTTTCAACAACGGTGACGTAGCCGGCACAAAGGTTGGCGCGCTGTCTAAATCACAGCTTTCCGCTTTTATTGACAGCGTGATTTAAATTGCGTTTAATGTGGCATCTTGATTATCTTGAGATGCCACAGGATGTGACCAAGCCGGATCAATTCAACTTAGAAATTGATCGATCAAATTACCAAAACCTAATACTAAACACCAAATACTCTGATTCTTTATCACGACTCGCCGGATGCTAGTCCGATACCCTGAATCAAAATTTAACGAAAATAAATCCCGCCTCGATCTATCGACTAGCACTTACAGGTGGACATAATGAAAAAGTAGGTTTATATTGCGGAAAAGTTGAAGCTGAAAATAACGCGTTGACCAGTTAAGTATTCAAATAGATAGCCAAAGAGCTACAGTCAACAATCTAACTACCGATATAAAATGCAAGTGACGGTCAGTAGTTAACAGCATAAAACAGCAATCTCCGCCTTACACACAATCAAAAACTTAAACCCAAATCCTTAACGAAACCCCTAACTAATACTACTTTATCTATGACACTTAGATGTGCGTGCCAATAATAATTTGGGCAGCCCGACTACATCTGACATAAATCAATCACCCCAAAACTCCCATATTCCTAACCCCACAAGAAGATCCAAATACATGAACCTAACCGAATTAAAGCAAAAGCCAATCGCCGAACTTCTAGCTACTGCCCACGAAATGGGATTGGACAATGTTTCGAGAACACGCAAGCAAGACATCATCTTCGTGTTACTCAAGAAGCATGCGAAGAGCGGCGAAGATATTAGTGGCGATGGGGTGTTGGAAATATTGCAGGATGGGTTCGGCTTCCTGCGCTCGGCGGACTCTTCATATCTGGCAGGGCCGGATGATATCTACGTTTCGCCTAGTCAGATAAGACGCTTCAATCTTCGTACCGGCGACACTGTCGCAGGAAAAATTAGACCGCCGAAAGACGGCGAGCGCTATTTTGCACTACTAAAAATTCACGAGATTAACTTCAGCAGCCCTGAAGAATCCAAGAACAAGATCCTTTTCGAAAACCTCACCCCCCTATTCCCAGACGACAGACTAACTCTCGAGACCGGCAATGGCAGCACGGAAGACCTTAGCGCCCGGGTCATTGATTTGGCTGCACCCATCGGGAAAGGGCAACGCGGCCTCATCGTTTCGCCACCGAAGGCAGGTAAGACATTAATCCTGCAGAACATGGCGCAGTCCATTGCTAGGAATAACCCTGAATGCAGACTCATCGTTCTTCTAATCGACGAACGGCCAGAGGAAGTAACAGAGATGCAGCGCTCGGTGCGCGGCGAAGTTGTAGCCAGCACATTCGACGAACCACCTGCGCGACACGTACAAGTGGCAGAGATGGTGATTGAGAAGGCGAAGCGCCTAGTCGAGCACAAAGAAGACGTGATCATCTTATTGGATTCGATTACGCGTCTTGCCAGAGCCTACAACACAATCATCCCATCCTCCGGAAAGGTATTAACCGGTGGTGTCGATGCGCACGCACTCGAACGTCCGAAGCGATTTTTCGGCGCAGCAAGAAATCTGGAAGAAGGCGGCAGCCTCACTATCATCGCTACCGCATTGGTCGAGACCGGTTCGAAGATGGACGAAGTCATCTACGAAGAATTTAAGGGCACGGGTAATATGGAGTTGCATCTCGATCGAAAGATCGCAGAGAAGCGAATCTACCCTGCTATCAACGTGCGCAAATCTGGCACGCGTCGTGAGGAATTGCTAACCTCCGAAGAAGAATTGCAACGCATGTGGATTCTACGCAAGCTGCTTACCTCGATGGAAGATGTACAGGCGACCGAATTCATTATCGACAAGCTGAAAGAAACGAAGACTAACGAAGAGTTCTTCAATTCGATGAAGCGAAAGTAATTCGCTCCTGCGAATTCCCCATATCAATCTGTTAGCAACGTAAACGGCCAGCCATGTCATTTAGAGATTTGCGCGACTTCATAGAGCTTCTTGAGAAAGAGGGTGAGCTCAAGCGAATCCAGACAGAAGTCGATCCTTATCTAGAAGTTACCGAGATAAGCGATCGCACGCTGCGCAGCAACGGCCCTGCCCTACTCTTTGAAAACCCCAAAGGCTCGAAGATCCCGATGCTTACCAATCTTTTTGGTAACACTCGGCGAATCGCTCTGGCCATGGGGCAGGAAGATATTGAGGGGCTTAGAGACGTAGGCAAATTGCTAGCCTTTCTTAAGGAGCCGGAGCCACCTAAGGGATGGAAACACCTTTGGGAGACATTGCCGACTTACAAGAGCGTCCTGAACATGCCCGCCAATGTTCGCAAGTCTGCTCCCTGTCAGGAGGTGGTTATTGAAGGCGATGACATCGACCTGAATTTTCTACCCATCCAGACTTGCTGGCCCGGAGATGTAGCGCCTCTCATTACGTGGCCGCTGGTTATAACCAAGGGCCCTGAGAAGGAACGGCAGAACCTCGGCATCTACCGCATGCAGTTAGCGGGCCCCAATAAACTTATTATGCGCTGGCTCTCACATCGTGGCGGCGCACTTGATTTTCGCGAATGGCAGCAGGCACATCCGGGTGAGGCATTCCCCGTTTCTATTGCTATCGGTGCCGATCCTGCAACTATCTTGGCAACTGTTACTCCCGTGCCCGACACCTTGTCTGAATATGCCTTCGCCGGCTTACTGCGTGGCAGCAAGACCGATGTCGTCAAGTCGCGAACAAATGACTTGCAGGTGCCCGCCAGTGCAGAGTTCGTCTTAGAGGGCGTCATTGAGCCTGGCGAGATGGCCGACGAGGGTCCGTATGGCGACCACACTGGTTACTATAATGAGGTCGAAGAATTTCCGGTGTTCACGGTGACCTGTATTACTCATCGCAAAGATCCAATCTATCACAGCACCTACACGGGCCGACCGCCAGACGAGCCAGCGATGCTCGGCGTCGCATTGAACGAAGTCTTTGTGCCGCTTCTACAAAAACAGTTTCCAGAGATCGTCGATTTCTATCTGCCGCCGGAAGGTTGCTCCTATCGACTTGCGGTAGTTAGCATAAAGAAACAGTATCCCGGTCATGCCAAGCGAATAATGATGGGGGTGTGGTCGTTCCTGCGTCAATTCATGTATACCAAATTTATTATCGTTGTTGATGACGATGTAAATATTCGCAGCTGGGATGATGTGATCTGGGCTGTAACTACCCGCATGGATCCCATTCGCGATACGGTGCTCATTGACAACACACCGATCGACTACCTAGATTTCGCCTCGCCCGTATCAGGCCTCGGCTCGAAGATGGGCATGGATGCTACGAACAAAATGGAAGGCGAAACAACACGTAACTGGGGCGACACCATCGCCATGAGCGACGAGGTAAAAACCCGAGTCGATGAATTGTGGCAAGAACTCGGCATCGACAGCAAAGAAAATTAACGCTGCTATTACAACTCTGCAACCATCCTAAGCATTCAACATGCCTAATCGCATAACCGGAGCGCTGTTGTGAAGAATCCTCTTTGGGAAGGCGTATACGATAGCTTCCAAGAAGTGCCAGTCGCAGGCCCAGGATTCTCTGGCAATGACTGGATAGAAAACTCCTCGGAAAAATTATCTAACTTCAAATCGCTGGCAAGTAACGCCAGCACCGTGCCTTCCGTCATCGGCTACACTGACAGTCTTCTACCGGTGATTGCCGGAATCGTTCAGGGGAATAGAAAGAAAGTAAAGATACTAGACTTCGGCGGCGGTCTAGGTTTTTCTTTTTATCAAGTAAGAGAAGCTCTTGCTACAACTAAAAATTTCGAGTTCCATGTCATCGACATCGAAGAAGTTTGTAATGCAGGGAAAAACCTTTCCATGACGAGCCA
>Ga0307985_10000353_pt1 | contig 27329 bp, 29 predicted proteins | sample EllFjometageno80_FD_203155 | JGI IMG/M metagenome (GOLD analysis project Ga0307985, IMG submission 203155) | Marine microbial communities from Ellis Fjord, Antarctic Ocean - #80 | ecosystem: Environmental > Aquatic > Marine > Unclassified | place: Southern Ocean | collected 2014-10-09 | reverse complement strand
GAATCACTTGACAAATGAACTCTATGAAGAAGCATATGGCGATTATAAGACTAAAAATAAGGCAATTGCAGAAAGAACATTGCCATTGATGAAGCATGTTCAAAGAGAAAGAGGGGCCACCGTAGAGAATGTACTGGTTCCATTTTCCGATGGGTTGAAGCAGATTGGTGTAGCAACAAACCTTGAAAAGGCTATTGAAACTGAGAATGCTGAGTTAATTAAATCGATGGAGAAAGGGATTACGCTGGGTATAATTGACATGTCTTGGAAAGAACATCTTAGAGAAATGGATGATCTTAAGCAATCTGTTCAAAATGCTGTATACGAGCAAAAAGATCCATTATTGATTTATAAATTTGAGGCGTTCCAATTGTTTAAAGGTTTTCTCTCCAAAGTGAATGAGGATACTATTTCATTCCTGGGTAAGGCGGATATTCCAGCTGAAGATCCCAATAATGTTCAAGAGGCTAGAGAGCGCAAATCCAAGCAAAGCTATAGCGAGAGTAAAGAAGAATCAAAATCTGCTTTGGCAGGAAGACAAGATACTCGAAACAGACCTCCGGCTGAAAAATCAGCTCCTATTAAGTCTGAAAAAATATACGGGCGAAACGATAGAGTTTCTGTTCAATATACAGACGGATCAGTCAAAAAGGACGTTAAATACAAGCAGGTAGAAACTGACCTTATAGATAACAAATGTATTGTGATCAATGAATAGAATTTTTGGCAACATATTACTAATAGTGATTTTCGTTCTATGCGGAGCAGTTGGTTGTGCAAAAAAAACTGTTCCGGTAAAGAGTACAGATAAAATTGCCGTTGATTATTCAGATGATTTATCGAAATATAGAATTGAGCAAGATGCACCGAAAGCCCCTAATTATAATGAAGGTCAAGAGGTTTTAAAAAATGAGGCGCTACTCACTGAGGAGGACATCTCTGCTGAATTAAATGTTATTCTAGATTCAATTGCTGCTAAAAATATGGCATTAGGATATTTACCAGGGTATACAATTTTGGTTTATTCTGGTACATCTAGAACTGAAGCTGATAGGATCAGGAATAAGCTTTTTAGTATAATGGGTGCTCAAAATGTTCCTCCATTACAGTATATTTTGCCGACTTACTTCGTAAAAATTGGTCGATTCCATGAGCAAATTGAAGCGCAGCCATTGTACTTGGACATTAGGTCTTACTATCCTAATGCGACTATAGTTCCCGAGAAATTCGAAGTAGAAGATGAGCCTAAGGAAGACAATTAAGGACCTTGCAAAGGCATATGCTCCTAATGTCATTCAGTTTAGAAGACATATTCATGCCAATCCAGAACTTTCATACAAGGAATTCGAAACTGCAAAATTTGTTTCAAATGAACTTAAGAATATTGGTTTGGAACCTACAGAAGGCGTTGCCACTACAGGGGTCACCGCATTAATAAAAGGAAGAAACCCTTCCAAACGCACAATCGCGCTAAGGGCCGATATGGATGCACTTCCCATTGTTGAGACTAATGATATTCCATATAAATCAAAAAATGAAGGGCTGATGCATGCTTGTGGCCATGATGTGCATACTTCATCATTATTAGGCGTTGCAAGCATCTTAAATGATTTAAAAGACAAATTTGAAGGAACAATCAAGCTGATTTTCCAACCGGGGGAGGAAGTAAACCCGGGAGGTGCTTCATTGATGATTAAAGCAGGGGTGCTTAAGAATCCAGCTCCTGAGCAAATTTTTGGTCAACATGTAATGCCTTTTATCCCAACTGGTAAAGTAGGTTTTAGAGAAGGGATGTACATGGCAAGTGCAGATGAAATTTACATGACAATTAAAGGTAAAGGAGGTCATGCGGCAATGCCAGACAAAGTGATCGATCCTGTGTTAATCATGGCGCACACTATTATTGCCTTGCAACAAATTGTTAGTAGAAATGCAGACCCAAAATTACCGACAGTTTTGTCCTTTGGTAAAGTAGAAGCCAATGGCGCTACTAACATTATTCCTGATGAAGTTAAAGTGGCGGGCACTTTTAGGGCTTTAAATGAAGTTTGGAGAGTAGATGCCCATACGAAGATGAAAAAATTGGCTGAGGCTATCGCTGAAGGAATGGGAGGTACTTGCGGGTTTGTTATCTCTAAAGGGTATCCGTTTTTAGTTAATGATCTAGAAACCACAAAAAGAGCTAAATCAGCAGCAGAAGATTTTTTAGGTGCTGAAAATGTGGTTGACCTTGATTTATGGATGGGAGCTGAAGACTTTGCTTTTTATAGCCATGAAATTCCGGCTTGCTTTTATAGGTTGGGAACAGGCAACGAAGCAAAGGGAACTACTCAGGGTGTTCATACTCCTAATTTCAATATTGATGAGGATGCATTAGAAATAAGCATTGGTTTGATGTCTTGGATCGCTTTAAATGAATTAAGAAGTTAAACTAGCAACCTGGAGATATATAACAAAAAAGGCCAATCATGAGATTGGCCTTTTTTGTTTTTGAAGGGTAAGATTTACATGTCTTCGTCATCATGTCCAAAGTCTCCTCGAATGGCTTCACTTACATTAATAATGTGGTCACCAAGCTTCTCTGCAGAGAAGAATAAATCTTTGTAAATAATACCCGACTTAACATCGTACTCTTTTTTCTCAGTTGCCTTAAGGTGTTTCTTTCTTAATTTACCTTTTAGGTCGTTGATTTCATTTTCGATTTTTATTGATGCTTCTATGTTAAGTGCCGCACCATAAGGGCTATCTAAATTGGATTTCATGGAATCAAATGCTTCGTCAACCAATCCAAAAACTCTGTCAATGTCCTCAAGTTGTTTTTCACTAAAAACAAGCTTCTTTTTATTGCTAATTTGAATATCCTTTGACATCCTTAATATGATGTCGGCAGTTCTTTCAAGGTCACTTGAAATGCTCAAAATAGAGCGCACTTTAAGTGATGCTTCTTTTGTCATTTGCTGTTCCGCTATTTTCACCAAGAAACTTGCTATGTTTTCCTCGATTTCATCGGTCATGGTTTCGTATTTCTCAATTTTAGCCCTGTACTTGGAACGTTTCCCTTCGTCTTTTTCGCGTAATTGCTTTTTGAGATAATCCATCATTTTGATACACAGGTCTCCGAATTTCATTGCTTCTTTCTGCGCTTCAACTATGGAAACTTCAGCTGTCATTGCTCCTGCTCCAGCACCTATATATGTCAGATTAAATGCTTCGTCTTCATCACCTTTAGAGGTGACTAATCTAATTGCCAACTTCACAAGTTGAGGCACAAACCATATCATTATCATTACATTCAGCATGTTAAATGTGGTATGAAAAATGGCCAAAGTAAATTTGTCTGCTCCATCACCTACTGGCTCAGGCCAGATATAATGTATCATGTCGATGAAATAGGGCAATAATATTACCATCCAGGTTACGCCAATAATATTGAACATGGAGTGAATTTTCGCTGACCTTTTTGCGTGGACATTACCAATTAGTGCTGCTAATTCAGCGGTAATTGTAGTCCCAATATTTTCACCTAGCACCATCGCGGCTCCGATCTCAATTGGTAATCCTTGAGCACATAATACTATTGTCAGTGACATGGCCGCACTTGAGGATTGTACAATAATTGTAAGTAGTGTACCGGCAGCAACAAATAAGAGTCGTGTTAAGAGACCAGGATTACTATATTCCGTTAAGAAGGAAATTACCTCAGGATTATTTTTAAGGTCAGGAACTGCACCTTTTAGCGCATCTAGACCCATAAAGAGTAATGCAAAACCAATTAGAAATTCAGCCCAATTTTTTAAATTTTGTTTTTTGGAAAACATCATTGGCATTGCAAAGGCCAATATTGGTAAGGCAAATGCCGAGATTTTTACCTTGAACCCTAATAATGAAACTAGCCAAGCAGTAATGGTTGTACCAATATTAGCCCCCATCATAATACCAGCAGATTCCACCAATGAGATGAGCCCAGCATTCACAAAACTAACCGTCATCACTGTAGTAGCAGATGAAGATTGTACAATTGCCGTAATCAGAAATCCAGTAAGTACTCCGGTATAACGGTTGGAGGTCATGGTACCAAGGATATTCCTCAAGTTGTTGCCAGCAGCTTTTTGGATTCCTTCGCTCATGATTTTCATTCCATAAATGAAAAACCCGAGTGCGCCAAGGAGTTCTAAAACATTAAGTATTCCGTATTCCATAGTTGTAAGATACTGACAAAGCTCAGTTTAAAAGATTGATTTTCAGTGGTAAAAATAGAAATTGTTTTTATAAACAGAAGGTTATGTTTTTGTTAAGTTAATATCAACAATGTAAAGAACTCTTAACAATTGAATGATATTAAGGAAATCTATTTGGAGATGCTATTTAATAAGTTTGCAATTAGATTAAGACTTAATTAGAAAGTGCCATCTATTCCAATAATGACAAGCGAGCCTTTAGATAATACTAAACACAAACCACTAGTAAATAGGGTTGTGTTTATTATTCTGTCTTTGATGCTTTTCTTATTTGCCTTGAACTTAATGGTGGCCTCTTTATCAGATTATGCCTCCAGTTTTGAGGAGAGCATTTTATCATATGCTCTTGATCCGTTTATTGGTTTATTTATTGGGCTTCTATTTACTGCAATAATTCAGAGCTCCTCAACTACGAGTACTATGGTAGTAGCTATGGTAGCTACGGGTACAATTTCGATTGGTGAAGCAATACCCATAATAATGGGTGCCAATATTGGTACAACACTTACAAGTACTATTGTTGCGCTCGGTTTCATTTCTGATAAAAGGGCTTTCAGAAAGGCAGTTTCTGCAGGTGTTATTCATGATTTTTATAATATCATTTTGGTCTTAATCCTCTTTCCACTTGAGTTTTATTACAGTTTCTTGTCCAGGTTATCAATTCGTATTAATGAACTGATTGTTGGAGAGTCTGTATTCAATTCGGGAAATGAAATGCGCAAAATGATGGATTTTGGAGTGAGTGAGCAAATTGTAGGACTTATAAATAACAACGTCATCTCGCTTATTCTATGCTTTGTCCTTTTGTTCGTATCCATTAAGTTATTAACCAATGTTATAAAAAAGACTGTAATAGGTGATTCGAAAAATAGACTAAGGAGCTTCGTTTTTAATAAACCTTTTAAATCATTTGGCTGGGGTGTTTTGATCACTTCTGCAATTCAGTCAAGTTCGGTTTCTACCTCTTTATTGGTGCCACTTGTGGCTACTGAAAAAATTAGGCTTAAGAATGCATTTCCCTTTATAATTGGGGCAAATCTAGGCACCACAATTACAGCCTTGATTGCTGCAAGTTTCAATTCAGAGATTGCAATGAGTATTGCATTGGCTCATTTAATATTTAATCTTTTTGGTGCAATATTATTTATGTCGACTTCATTTTTACGAAGTGCCTTTGTTTCTTTCATCAAGAAATTCAGCATTGTTTTAACACGGAAAAGGGTTGTTGGTTTGGCTTATATAGTCATAACATTTTTTCTTTTGCCATTCCTTTTAATCTCTATCCATAAAACGATTGTTAAAAAGGAGGAGGCTATAAAACAAGATAAAATCGAATTGACAGCAAGCATAAAATTGGAGTGAAAAAATTTAAAAACCCATGTAAAGGTAGCTTTACCGTCTAAAATACTGAATAACATAAACCTCAAATAATAATGAAAAACCAAAAACAAAATATGCTAGGCCGTCCCAAACTGCTTTTGAGTTTACTAATTTTTACGATGATGATTCCGAGTTTGAGAGGACAGGACACGACTAAAAATAAATTTGGTAAAGGTATTCAAGTTGCAGCAATAGACTCTTCTTTTGCGATGAAATTTAGTGCTAGATTTCAGTCTCTATATGTGGGAGAATATAATTATGAAACCAAAAATTATAATGACGGATTCATAATAAGAAGGGCGAGGCTTAAGTTTGATGGATTCGCTTATCATCCTTCTCTGGTATATAAAATTGAGTTAGGGCTTTCAAGTAGAGATCATGGAGGTGGAAATATAGCAGAGGCTGGGTTTTCTCCTCGAGTTATATTGGATGCCGTGCTAAAATGGAATTTTCACAAGAATTGGTCCCTTTGGTTTGGGCAAACAAAACTCCCTGGTAACCGAGAGCGTGTAATTTCATCTCAAAAACTGCAGTTTGTAGATCGATCTTTAGTGAATTCAAGGTTTAATATTGATCGAGATATTGGAATCCAGTTGAGACACAAAAATAAAATTGGAGCAAAGGGGGTAATGAAGCAAATGTTCTCTGTCTCTATTGGTGAAGGGCGAGATATCATCGTACCGAATATTGGAGGCTACGATTATACGGCACGATTAGAATATCTGCCTTTTGGTGAATTCACTAGTAAAGGAGATTACTTCAGTTCTGATCTTAGCAGGGAGTCAAAACCTAAATTAGCATTAGGAGTATCTTATGACCTTAACAAAGGTGCAGCAAGGCAAAGAGGACAGTTAGGAAGGTTTATGATTAATGGTGATGGATCTGTTGTAAATAATGATTTGTCAACTGTTTTTATCGATGCTATGTTTAAATACAATGGTTTTTCATTTTTAGGCGAGTATGCGAACAAAGTAGGCGCTGATGATGTGTTTGCCATCAGGGAGGATCTTTCTACCATCAAATACGTGACAGGAAATGGTATAAATCTTCAGATTGGATATTTATTTAAAAACAACTTTGAAGTGGCGACAAGGTATACTACGGTTAGTCCAGATAAAGTCGATTTTTCTGGTTTAACCAAAGAGGATCAATACACTTTAGGTTTTTCAAAATATGTTGTTGGCCACAGCCTAAAAGTTCAAACTGATTTTATTTATGCTGAAGGGTTTACGGCATCTGATAGGGTTTATTATAGGTTCCAAGTTGAGATTGCCTTTTAATAGTATTGCTTTTTTTGCATTGTTATTGATTAACGTTTGAAGAAAAAATAATATGAAGTACTCAATTTTGAGTACTTCTTTTTAACTTCATATTCTTAAATCAAAAAAAGGATTTGAAATTATTCGATATTGATAGACTATTAGATACTCTTTCTGGATATCTAGAAACAAAACTTGAGATTTTTAAACTAGATCTTAAGGAGGAACTTGCTACAACATTATCAAAAGTTATTATTTATGTGATAATAGGTCTCCTAGCAATTATCGCTTTAACTTTTGGATTGTTGGCATTAGCTGCGTTTTTGAATGATTATTTAGAAAGTAGTTATCTAGGTTACCTCATTAATGTTGCCATTCTTATATTATTCGGATCCGTTCTTTATTTCAACAAAAATAAGATTGGACAGTCAATTTGGGAGCGAATTGAAAAAGCAGACCAAGTATTAAATACAGAAGATGAAAAGTAGAAAAGAAGCTTTAATACAGTCTCAGAATAAAATTAAAGACTCGTTGGAAGATCAGATTACTGATATTCAGAAGAATTTTACTGAGATTGGCAAGAAGGCACTTTTGATAGGGAGTAGTTTAGCTGCTGTATACGGGTTAATCAGATTGATTAATGGTACGGGAAAAAAGAAGAAATTAAAAAAGGCCATCGGTCAAGACCAGTTGCCAAATCAAATAGTAGAAGTAAAAAAAGTCAGAAATAAAGAGCCTTTGTTAAGTAGTGCTCTTAAAGAGCAGGCTATTGTTTTCTTGCTGGGCGTTGCTACTCAAAAGCTCGCTAAATTTATGACAGCGCTTGAGAAAGAAGAAAGCACTGATGGTACTAAATAAATTTGTTGAAGATTCTAAAAAAGGAATTAAATCATTAGCTGTTCTTATAGATCCTGATGACGTTGATGAGACGGGCCTTATCGAATTAGTGAAAATTGCCCTTGAATGCAAAGCCAATTATTTTTTCATTGGAGGTAGTTTAGTTGCATCTGGTGAAATTGGATCAGTAGTTGAATACATCAAGTCATGTTGTGAAGTACCAGTTGTATTGTTTCCTGGCAATGCTATTCAAATTCATGCAGGAGCAGACGCCATTTAGTTTCTATCACTGATATCTGGTAGAAATCCAGAGCTATTGATTGGACAGCACGTAGTTTCAGCCCCAATCTTAAAAAGAAGTAATTTAGAAGTCATTCCAACTGGGTACATGTTGATTCATTCTGGTAGACCTACTAGTGTCACTTATATGAAGTAATACCCAACCTATTCCTAGCGACAAATCAACGCATGCAGTAAGTACTGCAATAGCAGGAGAAATGCTTAGTCTAGGCCCAATATATATGGATGCAGGAAGTGGTGCGGAGCAACCAATACCTAGTAAAATGATCAGGCAAGTGAGGGAGAACATAAGTTTGCCTTTAATTGTAGGGGGAGGTTTAACGAGTGCAGTTAAAGTATAAGATGCAATAGGAGCAGGAGCTGATTTAGTTGTAATAGGCAATGGCGCACAAAAAAACCCCAATCTGTTGATTGAAGTTTCTAAAGTTATTAAGAATTATAATGAGTAATTAAACATTAATTAAACTCTCTCTTCTTCTCATTTTTCCTGCTGGAATTCCAAACATCATTTTGAATCTTCTACAGAAATAAGCGGTGTCTTTATAGCCAATTTCTCTTCCAATATCTCTAATACTCTTTTTTGTTGTTCTTAGAAGTTCAACGGCTGCTTCCATTCTTTGATACTCAATGTAATCTTGAGGATTTATTCCTGTCAGCATTTTGAAATATTGACCTACGTAATCTTCAGAAACATTAGCAACACTTGCCAAAACTTTATTGGAAAGATCACCACCAATATTCTTTTTGATAAAGGCAAAAATATCTATCAGACGAGGATCTTTGAAGTAAGTACTGTTCGTTACTAATTGCTCAACAAATAGTCTATTATCAAGGATATATCTAATTATTTCAACGACCAAATATTCAGTATTAACCTTGATAATTCTGTTTTTACCAGGCTTTGTAGAATTAGTTTCATCAATAATTGTTCTTATCAATGACTCTAGCACTTTACTGTTTCTAATGGCGAACGGAGTAATGTTTAATGAAGAAAAGAAGTTGACTGAATCAAATACCTTCGCTTCAAACATTACCTGACTGTAACCATCAACATCAAAATCATTGATATCAGAGTCACTAGCATTCTGCAAATATTTTTTCTTGTTTGATGTAAAATCCTCACTAGAAACCACCGGAGCGGTTATAGAGCCATAAGAAATATTTACTGATTTTCCTCCAGGTATGAAAAGCATATCTCCTTCAGATATCTTTTCCTGGTCATCTCCAAAAAACACATCTCCATTATTCACAATGAAAATAGTATTCTCTACGTCATAATAATTTTCAATTGTAATGGGCTTGGCCACTTTCATGTTCCGGCTTTTTATATACCGTACACCCAATGACTCAATAATCTTATTGTAGTCTTCCATACTTCACACTTATTAAAAAAATTTAACACACATACTGTACAAAACTAAGATTTTGTGAATCTAATTCCAATAAGATTGACCAATGACTAGATAAATTACATTAACGGCAATAAAAAATGGATTTTCTTGTTATTTCAGAAGCTCTCTAGAGATAACGATTTTCTGAATTTCAGAAGTCCCTTCATAGATTTGAGTGATCTTTGCATCTCGCATTAATCTTTCTACGTGGTACTCTTTAACATAGCCATATCCACCATGAATTTGTATGGCTTCAATAGTAACATCCATAGCCACTTGGGAGGCAAATAATTTGGCCATAGCACTGGCTTTGCCGAAGTCTTTTTTCTGATCTTTTAGGGTGGCTGCTTGTAGACAAAGCAATCTGGCTGCATCAATACTAGTTGCCATGTCAGCTAATTTGAATTGAATTGCTTGATGTTGGGAAATTGGCTTGCCAAATGCTTTTCTTTCTTTACTGTATGCAAGTGCTAATTCATAAGCCCCTGATGCAATTCCTAAAGCTTGAGATGCAATTCCAATTCTTCCACCGTTGAGTGTACTCATGGCGAATTTGAATCCAAATCCGTCCTCACCAATTCTATTTTCTTTTGGAACTTTGACGTCTTGGAACATTAATGAATGTGTGTCTGAACCACGAATTCCAAGTTTATCTTCTTTTTTGCCTACAATAAAGCCATCCATTTCTTTCTCTAGGATAAGGCAATTAATTCCACGGTGTCCTTTGTCACGGTCAGTTTGAGCTATTACAAGATAAATGGAAGCACTGTTTCCATTTGTAATCCAGTTTTTGGTTCCATTGACGAGGTAATGGTCACCTTTATCTTCAGCAGTGGTTTGTTGAGAAGTTGCATCTGAACCTGCTTCTGGTTCGGACAGGCAAAATGCACCTATCTTTTCACCTGAAGCTAATGGCTTTAAATATTTTTCTTTTTGCGCCTCATTACCAAAATTTTCAATCCCCCAACACACGAGGCTATTGTTAACGGACATACAAACAGAAGCAGAGGCGTCTATCTTTGAAATTTCTTCCATGGCGAGTACATATGAAACAGAATCCATACCACCGCCATTGTATTTGGGTTTTACCATCATTCCCATGAAACCTAGTTCACCCATCATGCGAACCTGATCTACAGGAAATTTTTGATGCGTATCTCGCTCAATTACACCTGGTAAAAGCTCTGTTTGAGCAAACTCTCTTGCGGCTTGTTGGACAGCCAATTGTTCTTCTGAAAATTCAAAATTCATGCGCTCTAATTTTACGAATGTTTGTTAGGCAAAAGTAAGACATTTCGATAAAAATCAATCACCGCCGACCATCATTGAAGCATAATAAATTAGCATTGCTAACGAGCCTAATGCAGCGACCAAATAAGTTCTCGCCGCAGCATTCAAAGCATCTTTTGCCATATCATGTTCTGAGCCTGTCACAATATTTCTTTCATCAATCCAGGCGAGTGCACGCTTGGACGCATCATATTCTACGGGTAGTGTGATAAACGCAAAAAGGGTGAATATGAAATAACAACCAACTATCACTGGTATGGCATATTCCCAAGGGAACATTCCTAAAGCGAAAGATCCGATCAACATGGCTATGAATAAAAAATTTATGACCCTACCACTTGCATTTTGAATAGGCACTAAAGTAGAGCGCATTTCTAAAGGTGCGTAAGCTTTAGCGTGTTGAATTGCATGTCCACATTCGTGGGCAGCTACCGCAGCTGACATAACAGAATTTCCGGCAAAGACATCTGGACTTAAATTGACGGTCTTATCGGTAGGGTTATAGTGGTCAGTCAAACGACCTTGTACTGAAACAACATTGACATCATATATTTGATTGTCACGTAACATTAACTCTGCAACTTCTTTACCGGTTAGTCCATTGCTAAGTGCAATTTTAGAATACCTTTTGAATTTACGTTTCAAGCTTTGCTGTACAACAATGCTCACAATCATGATTCCAATTATTAATATCCAATACATATATTTTATTTTTAATTTTTAATTTTTTCTATTAAATCGGTAGTCGAGTACCCGTCTACAAGATCTATGGTTTTGACTTCACCACCATTATTTAATACTGCATTAGCGCCTACAATGTTTTCAATTGAATAGTCTTTACCCTTCACTAATATGTCAGGGAGTAAGTATTCAATTAGTTTTTGAGGGGTCTCTTCATTAAAAACTGTTACGCCATCTACAAATTGTAACGCAGCCAACATGCGAGTACGTGCTAGCTCATTATTGATTGGTCTATTTTGACCTTTTAATATTTTCACTGAAGCATCGGCATTGAGGCCAATGACTAATCTATTTCCTAAGGACCTGGCTTTTTCTAAATAGTCAATATGACCGAGGTGTAAAATGTCAAAACAGCCATTAGAAAAAACCACTTTTTCTCCATCAGCTTGCCATGCTTCAACACGATTTTTTAGTGTAGATTGATCAATTACTTTATCACTGGTTGGCTTCACGGATTTTTGTTTTCTTCTTAAAATTAAGTATTAAAACACTTACTAGACCAATAATTATTACAGAGAATAGTTGTGACCCATGCGATAACACGGCAAATATGATTCCATCTTCGTAAGCAATGCCATATAGTACCAAAATGCTTGCAACAAAGGCTTGGTAAGCGCCTATTCCATTATTTACTGGAGTTGCCATACCCAAACTGCCCATTACCAAGACAGCTAGCCCCGCAACGAGTGACATATCGTCAGTTGGACCAAATCCAAATGAAATCACATAGAGCATCAAAAAGTACAGCCCCCAAATGACAAAAGTTGAAGCCCAGAATTGGAATTGCTTTTTGACCATAGTAATTGCCAATACCCCTGTTACTAGGTCCTTGATGAAGTTTCTGGCCTTTCCTATTACTCCATCATCCTTTGTGGATTTTTTGAACAAATAGATTAATGTGAATAATCCTATAACCACAATGATCAAAAGGTATGGCCAATTATTCGAAATGATTGGGATTTTATCAGTGATAAATTCCTTAAAATAATCACCAAGTAGTTCAAACTGCAAAATGATCAGCATCAAGGCTAGCAGCATTAGCATTAATAAATCCATCAATCGGTCTGTGATTACAGTTCCGAAGGAAAAGGATATGGGAATATCGTAATGATCTTTAAGAACAGTGCATCTCGCAACTTCTCCTAACCTAGGTATAATCATGTTACCTAAATAGCATACCATTATGGCCAAATAGGTGGTGAAAACTCCAGGTTTGTACCCGCTGGTATTTAGCAATAAAGTCCATCGATAGGCCCTAAGGTAATGGCTCAGAATAGATAGCGAAATACTCAACAGAATCCACCAATAATTAAATTGTTGCAGGGCTTCAGCAATGGTAGCCCAATTGATTTGGGACCTGACATAATAGACTACAAAAGCAGTGATACCTATAGAAACAATTAACTTAAGAAGATCTTTGCGATTAATTTTCAATCCTAAATCAGGTTAATTGATTGTTGTTATCAGGGAAAATAATTTTAGGGGTAAAAGATTTTGCTTCTTCAAGACCTAATATACCATAAGATACAATGATTATCACATCTCCGACTTGTACTTTTCGAGCGGCTGGGCCATTTAAGCAAACTGTTCCAGAATTTCTTTCCCCCTTGATTACGTAAGTTTCAAACCGCTCGCCATTATTGACATTTACAATTTGTACTTTTTCATTTTCAATGATGTTTGCCCCTTCCATTAGTACTACATCCAATGTAATACTGCCTACATAGTGTAGTTCGGCTTGGGTTACTTTTACCCTATGAATTTTTGATTTAAATACTTCTATCTGCATAACTTCCCTCTCCAAAAAAATCGACCGCGAAATTAAGAAATTATTAGAAAGTTATCGATTAATCTCACATCACCTACATTTACAGCAATACACAATGCCAATTCCTCATATTTGAGTGTTGTCACTTTTGAGAAATTTTCGGTTTCAACCAATTCAAAATATTCCAAATCCATTCCGTCTTGTTCATTATATAAGGCTATGATCTGCTTTTTAACGGCATCAATGTCCACTCCGTTCAATAATTCATTTTTGGAGTCTTGTAAAGACTGAAAAATTAGGCCTGCCTTTATTCTTTCATTGACGTTTAATCTCGCATTTCGAGAAGACATTGCTAAGCCAGAACTTTCTCTCGTAATGGGTACTTGAATTAATTTCACGCCAAGATTTTGTGAATGAATTAGATTCTTAATGACGTAATATTGTTGTAGGTCTTTTTGCCCAAAGAATGTGTGGGTAGGTTGTACTACTTCAAAGAATTTGGTAACAATAGTACCTACTCCCTGAAAATGACCTGGCCGGTGCTCTCCCTCCAATATGGATTCTACTGGGCCGAGGTCTAGTTTAGATATTCCATCTGCTTTAGGATACATCTCTTTAATCGAAGGAGTAAAGACGATATCGCAACCTTGTGATTTTAATAGTTTAAGGTCATTCCCGAGTGTTTTTGGATATTTCGCTAAATCACTAGTATTGTTGAATTGGGTTGGATTAACAAATATGGTAACGACCGTATAGTCGCACATTTCAAGACTTTTTTCAACTAAAGATAAATGTCCTTGGTGCAGCGCGCCCATTGTTGGTACCAAGCCAATACTGTCGTTTGACAAGTGGCTAGGAGACAATGTCTCTTTAATTTCTTTTATCGTGCTTATGAGTTTCAATAGCCAGAGTTATTCCAGAGCCGCCAATTAACGATGTTTTTTAGAGTATTTCATGTTTTTCTGATTAAAAAACGCTATTTTTGTCCTCATTTTCAAGAAGGTTCCATTTAAACATCCTTTCAAATATGTCAAAATTTCGAATTCTATATGTAGCGAGTGAGATTAATCCATTCTTAGAAACATCGGCTGTAGCTGAGTATGTAAGAAGACTTCCGCAGGAAATGCAGGAGCGAGGAATGGAAATCAGGATTTTGGTGCCACGATTTGGTTTAATCAACGAAAGAAAGAACCGTTTGCACGAAGTAGTGCGTTTGTCTGGCATCAATATTGCAATTGGTGAAGAAGAAAAGCCTTTAGTTATTAAAGTCGCCTCTATTCCGAATGCGAAACTTCAGGTGTATTTTATTGACAACGAAGACTATTTTCACAGAAAGACCGTTTTGCATGATAAAGAAGATAACTTCTATTCAGACAACGATGAAAGGGCAATATTTTTCTGTAAAGGTGTGCTTGAAACAGTGAAGAAGCTTGGATGGGCTCCTGATATTGTACATTGTAATGACTGGATGACGAGTTTGATTCCAATGTATCTTAAGACGACTTTTAAAAACGATCCTATTTTCCAGAATACTAAGTCCATTTTTACGATTTACAATAACGCGTTCACTCACAAGTTTGATAAGGACATGTTGAATAAGGTAAAAATGATGGACATTGAAGACAGTATGCTTGAAAGTTTGAAAACTACAGATTTTGAAGGATTCATTAAAATAGGAGCTGAGTACGCAGATGCAGTGATTAGAGCTGAAGAAGAAGCGGATGAAACCCTTGTTGGTTTATTTGCTGAGATCTTAAAAAATAAGAAAATTGATACTATTGAAAAGGACGATAACTTTTTAGACACCTACTATAATTTATATAATGAACTTGTTGGATAAGAAACTTAGAATGGGGGCCATGGTCATGGCTCTATTTCTTTTAATTTCTTGTGAAGAATCAGGCGATTTCGTGTTAGGCGATTTGGATATAAGTCCTGTTGAATTCTTTTCAGAGAATGTTGCGATTACATCATCGGTGCTTTTGATCGATTCAATTCCTACCGATTCCAATGACAATCTTTTGATTGGATCATTGGATAATGATCAATTTGGGCGTACCGAAGCACAAGGCTTTTCTAAACTCAATTTGAATAAGGAGCAATTAGTTGACTTGTTGGATGATGCAATATTAGATTCTGCTCATTTTAATTTCAAATTTAATTACAAGCACAACGATGATTTAAATGTTTTAGATCTGATTATTGGAGCGGTGATACCAAATTCAATTGAGGATACTGTAAGTTATTACACTGATAGTAATGCACCAAGGACCTTAATAGACAAGGTTTCTGGATTGCCACTTCAAATTGGTCGCGGAAGGGTGGATGTTGGCGATTTGGATTCTATAATCACCATAGATCTGGATGATGCATGGGCATTAAAATTCTTTAATGATTTAAAAGATAAGGACCCAAGACTTGACAATCAAGAGACTTTTGAAAGTCAATATCTTGGTGGCTTGGCTTTTCTTCCAGGAGAATTTAATACTGGAATGTTTGGTATTGAGGCCGTTGAAGAATCTAACATGATATTGTATTTTCATCAAACTTCACCAACCGGGACTGGTTTTATAAATTTTACCCAAGAGCTAACTTATCATGATGCAAAACATTTTTATGTTTTAGAAAGTGATAAATCTGGTTCGGAAGTCGCAGAAGTTGTGGAGAGCGCTACCTCCTACGAGCCGAGTAGTGGATTAAGATATATTCAAGAAGGAAATGGGATCGTTACAAAATTTGATATATCAGATTTCGGAGAGTTTTCAGAATCTAACCCTGATATAATCATTAATTTTGCAGACCTCATTATTGGGCCAATTCAGGAACCATTCAACTTAAATGACCCTCCTCCTCAAACACTTCTAGTATACATCACGGATGAACAAAATACTTTGATTAAGGATAGAAATGTCTTTAGAGGGATTCAAAGAGATTCTGAATCTACATTGGGTGTTATATCTAGTTCAAGTACGATATCATTGGATTATGACCCTTCAACAAAAAGTTATAAGGGGTCAATGACTTCCTTTATACAATCTTATCATGGAGGAGTTTTTCAACGTGATGAACTTTTATTGTTTACCAACAACATGAACGGTTCAGTCAATGGGCTTGTACTGGACCCTGAAAATATTAATTTGAAAGTTTTCTATTCCGAGCTCAAATAGAGAATAAGGATTATTCTATCGTTATTACAATAATAAAATAAACATATGTGTGGCATTGTAGGTTATATAGGTAAAAGTGAAGCATATCCTATTGTTATCAAGGGACTTCAAAGATTAGAGTATAGAGGTTATGATAGCACCGGGGTTGCTCTTATCAATGGAGAGGGAGCGATTAATGTTTATAAAAAGAAAGGGAAAGTTGCTGAACTAAGGGCAGTCTTAGATGAAGATAACTTAAAAAGTAATATAGGGATAGGTCATACAAGGTGGGCTACACATGGTGAGCCTAATGATACAAATGCGCATCCTCATCTTTCTCAATCTGGTAATTTGGCCATGATTCACAATGGGATTATAGAAAACTATGATTCAATTAAAACTGATCTTATCCAGAAAGGCTACAAATTCACTAGTGACACAGATTCTGAAGTTTTTATCAATTTTGTAGAAGATATTTATAAGAATAATGAAGTTGACCTTTCGGAAGCTGTAAGATTAGCTTTGAATAAAGTGGTTGGGGCCTATGCAATTGTAATAATTTCTAAGGATAACCCGAATCTTTTAATAGCCGCTCGAAAAGGAAGCCCATTAGTAATAGGTCTCGGTAAAGATGAATTCTTTATAGCCTCTGATGCCACCCCAATTATAGAATACACCAATGAGGTGATTTATCTTGAAGATCAAGAAATAGCAATTATTGAAGACAATAGCCTTACAATAAAAAATATTGAAGACGTAAAAATGACTCCTTATATTCAGACTGTAGACATGCAGTTGGAAGCGATTGAAAAGGGAGGTTATGACCACTTCATGCTAAAAGAGATTTTTGAACAGCCAAAATCAATCAGTGATTGTTTAAGAGGGAGATTGAAGGCTAATGAAGGTCAATTAGTATTGGGCGGTATTCAAGATTATGCGAATAAAATTCTCAATGCTGATAGAATTCTAATCATTGCTTGTGGTACTTCATGGCATGCTGGTTTAGTGGCAGAATACATTTTTGAGGAGTTCTGTCGAATCCCAGTTGAAGTTGAATATGCTTCAGAATTTAGGTATAGAAATCCAGTTATTCGTGAAAAGGATGTTGTTATAGCCATTTCTCAGTCTGGAGAAACTGCTGATACATTGGCCGCAATTGATATGGCCAAACAAAAAGGAGCTACTATGATTGGTATTTGTAACGTGGTTGGATCCTCAATTCCTAGAGCAACGCATGCAGGTTCATATACTCATGCAGGACCAGAAATAGGTGTAGCCAGTACTAAAGCATTTACAGCACAAATTTCAGTGTTGACAATGATGGCACTAATGATAGCCGAAAAAAAGGGATCAATTTCGAAAAGTCTTTACCGTGAATTATTGGTTGAGTTAGAATCTATACCAACTAAGGTTGCAAAAGCACTTGACCTTAATGCGCAGATTGAATACATCGCTGAACTTTTTAAGGATGCTCAGAATTTCTTGTATTTAGGAAGAGGTTATAATTTCCCTGTAGCCCTTGAAGGTGCATTAAAGCTTAAAGAAATTTCTTACATCCATGCTGAAGGATATCCTGCTGCAGAAATGAAACACGGACCAATCGCATTGATTGATGAGAATATGCCTGTTGTATTTATTGCAACGAAGGACAGCTCATATGAAAAAATAGTTTCTAATATTCAGGAAGTGAAGGCAAGAAAAGGCCGTGTTATTGCGATTGTATCAGAGGGAGATATTGAAGTGGCTAAATTGGCTGAATTCACTATTGAAGTACCTCATACGCATGAAGCACTCATGCCGTTGATTTCGGTTATACCATTACAATTGCTTTCCTACCACATTGCTGTTATGAGAGGATGTAATGTAGATCAACCAAGAAACCTGGCCAAGTCGGTTACTGTAGAATAAATTTTAAGCTTTCAGATATTCTGTCTTCAGAAGAGGACAGATTTTATAGCGTTCATCTTTGGTGTCATCATAAATGGCTTCCAGAACTTCATAAACATTTTGCAGGCCTATTTTTTCACACCATTCAAATGGGCCAAAAGGGTAATTGGTTCCTAGTTTCATGCCTTTATCGATATCCTCAATTGAAGCCGTTCCTTCTTGTAAGGTGAAATAGGCTTCATTGATGATCATAGAAATAACCCTAGGGGTTACCATTCCAACACGATCTGCAACAATTATAAATTCAGTTGCTAGTTCCTTGCATAAAGAAGTAATTTCAGCTTCTGCTTTCTCATCGAAGCATGATACTTCAAGTAATGACCTATTTAGGAATGTAGGTAATCCGTTAAACCCATAAAGGTTACATGAAACACTTTCTTGGTAGTAGGCCAACTCGGCTAATGAAATTTTTGGCGCGTTTATAAAAACATTTGAATCCAAATTTGAATACACCTCAAATTGCTCCGGGTTATCACCGATATAAAAATCAAATATCATATCTGCATTTTCTAAATCATCCTTTTCAAAAGAATAATCCGAGAAATAACCATAATCATGATTCTCCGCGAATTTTTCTTTAAACTCTTGCAAATTGCTTGGTGAGCCTACAACTAGAATTTTCATAATTGTGTAATTTGCTACAAAAATATTCAATTAATTAAACTTGACGATGCCTAAGACAATAATAAACAGTTCTAATGCACCAGCGCCAATTGGACCATATAGCCAAGCAGTGAAAGCTGGTAATACACTTTATGTTTCTGGTTCAATACCACTTGATGTACAAACAGGAGAATTGATCAATGCCAATATTACAGAAGAGACCCATCAAGTGATGAAAAACATGGATGCAGTATTGACCGCAGCAGGAATGTCCTTCGAAAACGTAGTAAAGTGCTCCATCTTTATTAAGGATATGAACCAGTTTGGGGCAATAAATGATGCATATGGAATGTATTTCAAAGAAAACCCTCCTGCAAGAGAAACTGTTGAAGTAGCAAGGCTACCCAAGGATGTCAATGTTGAGATTTCTTGCATTGCTGTTGATCTCTAATTAGAGAGATAGCTTAAAACCTGAGTTAGATTTTCTATTTTTGCGCACCATTTGATTAAAATTATGAGCGTAAGAGTACGTTTTGCCCCCAGTCCCACAGGAGCACTCCATATTGGAGGCGTTAGAACAGCACTGTATAATTATCTTTTTGCGAAAAAGCATGGAGGTAAATTTATTTTAAGAATTGAAGATACCGATCAAAATAGATTCGTTGAAGGCGCTGAAGAGTACATCCAAAAGGCCTTAGAATGGTGTGGTATCTCTCCGGACGAAGGAATTGTTCAAGGAGGTGATTTTGGACCATATAAGCAGTCTGAAAGAAAGCCATTTTATAAACAGTATGCTGACCAATTAATTGAGGAAGGTAACGCATATTATGCCTTTGATACTCCTGAAGAATTGGATGAAATGCGTGAGCGCTTGAAGGAAGCACGCGTGGCTAACCCACAGTACAATGCCATCACCAGAATGCAGATGACAAACTCCTTGACTTTGTCGGAAGAGGAAGTGGAGGCTAAAATGGCTGCTGGAGATCCTTTTGTGATCCGTGTGAAATTACCGCGTAATGAAGACGTTCGTTTTGAGGATAAAGTAAGGGGCTGGGTTGTAGTGAATACTGCTGCTCTTGATGATAAAGTCCTTATGAAGTCTGATGGTATGCCAACCTACCATTTGGCGAATATTGTTGATGATCATTTGATGCAAATTACTCATGTTATCAGAGGTGAAGAATGGTTGCCTTCTGCTCCATTGCACGTGCTTTTATATCAATATTTGGGTTGGGAGCCACCTGAATTCTCCCATTTGCCGCTTTTACTAAAACCTGATGGAAACGGGAAATTGAGTAAAAGAGCTGCTGATAAATTAGGGTTTCCTATTTTCCCGCTAAACTGGAATGATCCAGAATCAGGAGAACTGTCTCAAGGGTTTAAAGAAAAAGGATACCTACCTGAAGCATTGATTAATTTTTTATCCTTGCTTGGCTGGAACCCAGGAACAGAACAAGAAATATTTTCCCTAGAAGAACTCATTGAAGCTTTCACTTTGGAGAGAATTAATAAGGCAGGTGCCAAATTTGATATTGAAAAAGCCAAATGGTTTAACCAGCAATACCTTAAATCCAAGTCTAATGCTGAATTAGCGAATGAATTAATTTCAAAGGTTGAGCTTTCAATGGATCGAAGCCTTATTGAAAGGATAGCTGGCCTGATGAAAGAAAGGGTGACTTTTATTGAAGATATTGCAACTTCTGGTGATTTTTTCTTTAATACTCCTTCTTCCTATGATGAAAAGACGGTAAAGAAAAAATGGACGAGGCAAGCTGTTGATGTTTTGGGGTTATATGCTGATGGATTGAACCTAATGAATGTTATTGAAGCTGAAGCAGCCAAGTCAATATTAGTTGATACCTTAGAGAAGGCTGAAGTGCCAATGGGAAGGATGATGCCCGCGCTCAGAGTATCAATTACTGGGGTCGCAGGAGGTCCGGATTTGATGGAGACAATAAGTGTTATTGGCCCGAAAGAGGCTGTAAAAAGAATTAATTTAGCAATTGAAGTGTTGTCGGAATCAGTAAAGGAATAATCATGGCAAAGAAGAAAGCAGGTAAGAAAAACGAAAAACCTAAAGTCAATGAAGAACTTGAGGGTTTTAATTTAAAGGTTGATTCATTTGGTGAAATTCAAAATTCTTTGTCTATTGATAAAATCAATGAGTTCCTCAATAAAAACGTAGAGGACAAAAAATTGAAGGATAGAGATGATATTAAAGTGTGGAAAGAAGGTCAGTCGGACGCTGAGTCTGAAGGGTCTTGATCGTTCATATCTAAGATTACTTTCCATAGCGTACCTACTAACATCATTGCAAAACCAATAACCAACATTACTGTTCTAATATCTGATGCAATGAGGCTACCAAAGAATAGCCTAGATAATACTACCACCAAAATTAAGCCCAAGCCGGCAAAAGCTATTCCTGTCACTATTTTTGTTGAAGTTTTATTCTTTGCCATGATTACTGTTTTGTGAAGATCCGTGGAACGAGAGCTGGGACTGATTTTTTGTAATTCAGGTATTCGGATCCAAACATCTCAATTAATTTTTTTTCCTCAAAACGAATTCCAAAAGGCAAATATATTAGTAACGCAACTAGACTGACTAAATTGATCATTAAGGGATTAAAGAGTACATAGCCAATGACAAGCAATAATGTGCCAGTATACAGAGGGTGCCGGATTTTAGACTGAAGCCCACTTATTTTTAAAATATGCTCACCTTCTTTTCTTAAACCAATAAACTCTTTAAAGCCATAATTACGAAAAGCTCGTTTGACAATGAATATACCGTAGGCGGCCAAAAACATTCCTAATCCAAAACTAATTGGATTCGGTGGAATAAAAAGAGGGCTGTAAATACTCGCACCAAAAAGTAAAATTGTTGTAAGTCCTAGCATTGAAAATGCGCTATAGAGAAACCTATAGACTGTGGTATTGAGCGACAGCTTACTCTTCATCCAAGAAGAAGCAAATGCGCTATGAAGGCCATAATAGACTATCCAGCAGCCTAAGAAAATCAGGTGGTCGATCAACATTGCCCAATGATAAGAATTATTTTTCTAGCTTCTTTTCAATACAAGAAAGTATTCTGCTGGTGAACACAAAGTGGAAGACCAGATTGATGGAGAAATTGTAAATTAGAAAACAGTCAACCTTGATTTAGTTTGAAAATATTAATTGCACCGGATAAGTTTAAAGATTCCCTTACAGCGTTAAAGGTATGTGAAGCGCTGGCTTTAGGCATAAAGAGGATTGATCCCTCCATTGAAATTGTTAATCAACCAATGGCCGATGGAGGAGAAGGCACTTTAGAAGTGCTTAAAACCAATTTGGGTTTGGAAAAAGTGGAGGCTATTGTTAAAGACCCACTTTTTAGGCCTATTAAAGCTTACTATTTAAAAAATGAGCATATCGCATTTATTGAAATGGCTGAAGCTTCAGGACTTAAAAGGCTTGAAACACATGAATATAATCCTGCTAAAACTTCCACTTTTGGTACGGGAGAATTAATCAAGCATGCCATCGAATCAGGTGTAAAACGAATCAATTTATTTATCGGGGGAAGTGCTACCAATGATGGAGGTATTGGTCTCGCTTCGGCTTTAGGCTGTAGTTTTTATTCTAAAGAAGGAAATGTTCTGAATCCGACTGGCGAGTCTCTTTCTCAAATTCATCAAATTGATGTTAATGCAATGAAAAAGCGAATAGAAGGTATTGAATTTAAAGTGCTCACAGATGTAACGAATGAATTGTATGGAACAGACGGTGCTGCCTATGTATATGCCAGCCAGAAAGGAGCGAACGCTATTCAAATGGAAGAATTGGACAATGGTTTAAGGCACCTGGCTAACCTTTTAAACAATAGGAATGAAAAAATAAAAGGTGCTGGTGCAGGAGGAGGAATAGGATATGGAGCCATTTCTTTTTTAGGCGCTAAAGTTCAATCTGGGATTTCGTTCATGCTTGATATTACCCAGTTTGAACGAAAAGTAAAAGAGGCAGATTTGGTGATTACAGGGGAAGGGAGAATTGATCATCAAAGTTTTCAAGGCAAAGTAATCTCTGGAGTCATGCAAATTGCCAAGCCTTATAATAAAGCTGTGATTTTGACTTGTGGCTATTCCGAAATAGAATTAAATGATGTTCCTGCCTATCAAATAATTGACATTTCCGATGATTTGAATGCTGCAAAAACTAATGCCACATCGTATTTGCGATTGATAGGAGAAAGAATAGTTAGAGATTTACGGTAACCTCAAACTAATTGACCGACATTCCTTAATTTCGCGACATGGTTAAAATTGGAATCATTAAGGAGGGGAAAGTACCATCGGACAAAAGGGTGCCTCTGACACCTGCTCAATGTCAAGAAATATTATCTACTTATTCAGATGTACAAATCAAATGTCAATCAAGTGACATACGCTGTTTCCCAGATGAGGAATATAGCAATGCTGGAGTTGAAGTAGTGGAGGATATTTCTGATTGTGAAATTATTTTGGGAGTAAAAGAAGTGCTAATTCCTATGTTGATGGAAGGGAAAACACATTTTTTCTTTTCTCATACCATGAAAAAACAAGAATATAATCGAGACCTGCTACAAGCTGTGGTAAATAAAAATGTGAGCTTAATTGACTGGGAATGTTTGACCAACAAAGACGGGCAAAGGCTAATCGCTTTTGGTCGTTATGCAGGGATTGTCGGGGCTTATAATGCAATATGGACCTACGGTAAGCGCTATCGATTATTTGACATCAGAAGGGCCTATGAATGCTTTGACCTGGATGATATGAAAACTGAGTATGATAAAGTCAGTTTACCTCCAATTAAAATTGTTTTAACCGGAGGAGGTAGGGTTTCAAAGGGCGCAATGGAAGTGTTTCTTGGCATGGGAATTAGAAAAGTTAGCCCAGCAGAATTTTTGACTGAGCATTTTGATGGCCCCGTTTTTACTCAATTGAATACTAGAGATTACAACATTAAACCTGGAGGAGCTGCCTTCGATAAGGCCGAGTTCTATAATGATCCATCAGGTTATACTTCTGGATTTGCACCATTTTCAGAAAAGGCCGATATTCTTGTTGCTGGCGCCTATTGGGATCCTAAAGCACCCGTTTTATTCAAAAAGGAAGATGCGCTTGCGGCTAATTTTAAAATTAGAGTAATAGGTGATATTACATGTGATATAGAAGGTTCAATTCCATCTACAAAGGAGCCGAGTACGATTGATAATCCGATCTATGATTATGATCCAAGTACAGATAAGATAGAGAGTGCATTTTCTGATGAAGGAAATATAACAGTCATGGCAGTTGATAACCTTCCTTGCGAACTACCAAGGAATGCTTCTGAGGATTTTGGGAAAGAATTTGTGAGTCATATCTTACCTAATTTGGTGGGTGAAGATCAAGACGGAATAATTAAGAGAGCAACCATTACAAAGGAGGGAGGACTAACTTCTGAGTTCAGTTATTTGCAAGATTTTGTAGATGGGCATTAATAGATTCATAGAGCATACCAATTTGAACCCAACACTTGTGGCTCAAGATGTTGATCTATTGGTCACAGAAGCAAAAGCCAATAATTTTATTGGAATTTGCGTTCCGCCATTCTGGGTAAAAAGAGCTGCTCGGGAAATTGGAGATAGTGATGTGCAGTTGGTGACTGTTATTGGATTTCCGTTGGGTTATCAGATGACAGCATCTAAGTTGACTGAAATAGAAAAGGCAATTGATGATGGTGCTGATGAACTGGACATTGTCCTCAATCTTTCAGCCTTTAAGTCGGAAATGTCTTGGGTTAAAATCGAGCTCGCCAAGTGTGCCAAATTGATACAAGAGACCGGGCACCTGATGAAAGTTATAATTGAAACGGCTTATTTGTCCGATGAGGAAATTATTATCGCTTCTAAAATTTGCGCTGATGCGGGTAGTGATTTTGTCAAAACATCTACCGGTTTTGCGCCCTTTGGGGCCAAAACGGAGCATATTAAGCTAATGCGCGCTAATTTACCTTCGAATGTAGGGATAAAGGCTTCTGGAGGAATTAGGGATCTAAAAACGGCACAAGCTATGATTGACGCAGGAGCCGATAGGATCGGTTGTTCAGCGGGGGTACAAATAATTTCAGAAGTAAATGGAACACTTTAATATCATTGTTTTCGGAAAAGTTCAGGGCGTTTTTTTCAGGGCTAACGCAAAAACGATAGCTGAAAATTTAGGCTTAATGGGTTGGTGTCAAAATGAATTAGACGGAACGGTGCATATCGAAGTAGAAGGAAAAATTGACGCACTTGAAAACTTCGTCCTTTGGTGTTACAAAGGGTCAGAATATTCGAATATAATTGATGTTAAAATGGAAAAGGGAGAAGTAAAGGGGTATGATTTGTTTGAGATTAAGAGGTTTTAGGCCGTTTCTTGATTGTATTTTTGAATGCCTTTGTGTTTGTAAAGTTTTAATCCAAAATGCTCGTAAAGACAGATTTTCATTCTGTTCTGGGCCAGTCCAATTTTTTTATCAGCTGTATAATAAACCGAAAGCTCAAGGCCCGCAATTATAAAATTGGATTTTGCACTCAACTGTTTAACCCAAATTAGAAAAGTGTCCTTCCAATCGATCAAATATTTTTCATAATGACTTTTGCCATCAAAAAGCATCTCTAACTGATTATCCCCAATTTGGTACCTAAAAATGCCACAAAAAACATCATATAAATCGTCAAAGAAGGCCAGGTGAGCAGGACGATAAGCCGCTATTAATCGAGTAGTGTCGTCATCCAGACGCATGGGATTGTAAAGCTGAAAATATCCATCTTTTATAATTTCAACAAGGTCAGCCTGTAGTTCAAGCCTCAAATCTTGTTGAGCTTGTTTTAGAATGTAGTTTTTATCTAGGAGAAAAAGACGATCGCTCACTTTGACGAATTTTTACAAAAATACGAAATTATGTCTATTTAAGCTCAATTGATAGATAAAAAAGACTTATCGTGCTGCAGAGCCATTAACTATTCTACCAAAGAAAATGCCATTCATCATGAGCTTATTCGTTCCATACCAAAAGGCCCTGAAATTCGGATTATCAACTAGTGAAACTACCCTTCCTTGTCCTAATGCACTTACTCTTATTGTCGATGTACCTTTAATGGCCTCTAAATTCTCAGCTGCTATGAAACCGCTGAGTCTTGGGTTTTCTGAATACCTCCCAGGGTTAGAATACAGATTATCGGAAGCTTCAATCATGATATTGCCTCGTCTAAACGTTGGAAGCTCTTTCTTGTAATATCCAAAAGCCATTGGGTGACTTAATTCCAATTCACTCATATAAACTCCTCCAGGAATAAATCGTGCCCGTTGAAAGTTTGAGATTTGATCATATGGAACATCAGCCGCATCAGGTTGCTCGGCAGATTTAAAAGTTAGGTTTGAAAATTTGTTATTGGCAAGCCATCTAACAGCATTTGTGGTGCCAATTAGGGTTCCGCCATTTCTTACCCATCTCTTAAGGTTTTCTAATTCAAACTCACCAAGACTTGCGCCTCCTGTCATGATAATGGTATTGTACCTTTCAATTGCCGCCGATCCTAGCCTATCTAAAGCAAGTTTAGTTATGGTCATTTCCATTCTTGTGTCGAGTAAATGCCATATTTCTCCAGCATCAAGGCTACTTCCTGACTCAACTATTACTGCAACTTCGGGTTTCTCCAAGTTGGAAAAAGAATTACTCCCGAGTGAGATACCTCCTGTTAATCCAGTAGGCAAAGCGTAAACATTGAGCCCATCCTCAACTGCAATTTTTTGCATTTCCTGAAATATTTCAAAGGCATCTAAGCTTTGATTAGCAACAGGAATCAAGATGGTCCCATAATCAAACTCTTTTTCATCTTCATCTTTGAAAGCAGTGAATTTATTTGTGGCAGTTTTAATTCGAAGTCCTTTGGAAAGCAACTTATTAGCAGCTCTTGGCGCATAATAGCCGTGCCATTCAAATGCGTAAGCATAATTACTTTTACCTCCAACTACTAAGCCTTCAGGGAAAGAAAGCTCCTCAATTTTTTCCCCCAACTGATTCCGACTATAGTCACGACTACTCATTTCGGAATATTCCATATTAAATGCTAATGGATATGTCCAGCCAGAAATATCATAGAATATGCTGTCTTGAAAACTGGTACGTTTCTCAAACATCGCCTTGATTAATTTATAATTGCGCTGTTTGAGCGGAACTATATAACTATTATCAGTAGTATACTCTTCCGTACCAAGCTTAATTCGTTTCGCAGGTTTATAAAAATCAATCTCTTGCTTGTTTAGAATATCTGCTAAATGATAGGTCCTTGCAGGATCTTTTTCGGCTTTAAATATATATGCTTTGATATCATCTCCATCGGCTTCTTTTAATACGCCTTTATAGAAATCCTTTTGATAC
>Ga0307985_10000352_pt1 | contig 27383 bp, 23 predicted proteins | sample EllFjometageno80_FD_203155 | JGI IMG/M metagenome (GOLD analysis project Ga0307985, IMG submission 203155) | Marine microbial communities from Ellis Fjord, Antarctic Ocean - #80 | ecosystem: Environmental > Aquatic > Marine > Unclassified | place: Southern Ocean | collected 2014-10-09 | reverse complement strand
TAAAAGGCGTCTGACTGACAATGGCGCTTTAGTAGTATTATATGAGAGGGAATAACCATTACATGCTAAAGGGCAACTTCTGACAGATCAAATGACTTCAAAAGCATTGAAATTTGTTGCTCCTTGGAAGAAGGCTAAGAAATCTAATGCCTATTTCTATCCTGTAGGGCAGGATCAAAAAAGCGATCATGAAATCTTCTTTGCTAAAGGCAGCTTGAGAAGTCAATTGTTTAAAAGGAATCTTTTTTGTTTCTTGAACGTTCATGCAGCAGACTAATCGATAGACTATGAAATTGAAACTAATATTGTTGGCCGGGATGTTAATTTTGGTAGTAACCAGTGTTTTTTCGTTGAAGAGAAATTCACAAGATGGATTGATTCAAGATGTTGCTGATTATGAAATTAAGTTGACTGAGACTGAATGGAAAAATCGCCTTAATCCAGATCAGTATTATATTTTGCGAGATAGAGGAACAGAAAGAGCTTTCACTGGTAAATATGATGGATTTAAAGGAGAAGGCACCTATTATTCTGCAGCTTCCTTGCAACCGGTGTTTAGTTCTGAAACCAAGTATGATTCCAAAAGCGGCTGGCCAAGTTTTTTTGATCCTATCAGTGATGATGCTATCAAGCTGGTTAAGGATACAAGTTTTGGATGGAATAGGTGGGAAGTTGTTGATAGTAAAAGTGGTTCACACCTTGGCCACGTTTTTGACGATGGACCTGCACCTACAGGTAAGCGCTATTGCCTTAATTCAGATGCGTTAATATTCGTTCCTAAAGGAGCTAAGCCTCCTGTCTTTAAAAAAGACAAGAAGTAGTTTAAACACTGAATATATTTAATTAACATTGGTCTGAATTTTCAGACCTTTTTTATTTTAACATGGAAGAACCAAAAGCACTTAACAGCGTAGCAGAATTTCACAAAACATTCAAACATCCAATTTTGGATTCACCACAAATTCCATCTGCTAAAAGGTGCGAATTAAGGGTGTCTCTTATTGCTGAAGAACTCAAAGAGTTGGAAGAGGCTATAGCCGACAATGACTTAGTGGAGGTAGCAGATGCGCTCTGTGATATTCAATATGTATTATCAGGTGCAATTCTGGAATTCGGCATGGGTAACAATTTTAAGGCGCTTTTTGATGAAGTCCAGCGGTCGAATATGAGTAAAACTTGTAAGACGCTGGAGGAAGCGAAGGCTACGCAACAACATTATATGCACAAGGATGGAACAGAGAGTTTTGTGGAGGAATCTGATGGTCATTTCTTGGTTTATCGAAAAGAAGACAACAAAACTTTAAAATCGGTCAACTATTCTCCAGCTGACCTTAAGAAATATATATAATATTTTTAAACCCAATTTGATATTCCTCGTTGGGTGAATAGTAAAGTAGAAATCATGACAAATATTTACCTTTTAACTGCTGCGTTATTTTTGAATGTCTCCGTTAATTCTTGTGACCAAGAGAACAAAGAATCATTAGTTGATTTGACAACAGTTCAAGAAGGAACAGGTATTGCAACGTTTGCTGGAGGTTGTTTTTGGTGTACAGAGGCTGTCTTTGAAAGAATGATAGGTGTTAATGATGTGGTTTCGGGATACACGGGTGGAACGAAAGCCGATCCGACATATAGGCAGGTAAGTTATGGTGAAACAGACCATGCTGAGGCGATTCAAATCTATTATGATCCAAAAGTGGTTACTTATCAAGAATTGCTAGACGTATTTTTTGCTACACATGATCCTACACAACTTAACCGACAGGGGCCTGATGTTGGAAAACAATACAGGTCAGCAGTATATTATCATGATGCAGCACAAAAGAAAGCCCTTGATGCTACCTTGAAAAAGTTGAATGCATCTGATAAGTACAGTACCAAAATAGTTACTGAAGTGGCATCATATACTAAGTTTTATCTTGCTGAGCTATATCATCAAAACTATTACGAGTTGAACCAAGGAAATCCTTATGTGATTTCGATCGCAATTCCTAAAGTGAAAAAGTTCAAAAGGCTTTTCCCAGATAAGGTAAAAGCAGAGTACAAATAATTTAATGTGCCCTCAATTTACTAAGCCCTTTTAGTGTTTTCTTACCCCTAGATTTAAATCCAGCACTTCCATAAGGCATTTGATCTTCAATAATTATTGCCAGTTCATCTCTGAACTCAGGTACATTTTTAGAAATGTTGAACAAGACCGTCATCGAAAAAACTTTGATGGCTATGGGGTCCACTTTTGAAAGAAGAAAATTAAAACATATATCGGCCGCCTCTCCCCATAGTGGTTCTGGAATCTCAAGCTCTTGTAATATTTTTAAGGTGTTTCTTTTTACTGCATCGTGCAGAAGCGGCTTTCTAAGGTTTAAAACGAGTTTCTTGTAATAGGGGGCAATTAGTACTGGATATATTCTTGCAAGGTCACCAACAACCCATGCTGCACGTTGAGTCACCCTGTATTCATCAGCCAAGAACAATTTCATTAGCCCATTGAAAGACTTTTGATTGTCCCCAATATGAGCCACAATAAGATTGGTATTCTCTTTAGTGTGTTCAAACAAAAGTTGTTTTCTGACGTTCATTGATTAAAAGTATTAGAATTTTAGATACCTTTAGTTACATTTTTGAAAAATAGCGAATGGATATTGTTTGGATAGTTATTGGAGGCATTTTATTGTTAGTAGGAATAGCAGGTTGTATTCTGCCTATTATTCCTGGTCCGCCAATTGCATTTTTTGGAATGCTGATGCTTCAGCTTACGGAAAAAGCACCGTTTGAAGAACGTTTTCTATGGATTTGGGCATTGATTACTGCAGCAGTAACAGTTTTGGATTATGTGATTCCTATTTACGGGACAAAAAAATTCGGAGGTACTAAACAAGGCATTTGGGGTAGTACAATAGGTTTATTTGCAGGACTTTTCTTTTTCCCGCCTTTTGGGATCATTATAGGTCCATTTGTGGGCGCTTTTTTAGGTGAAATGAGCACTGGAAAGTCGGATAACAAAAAGGCGCTTAGGTCTGCATTTGGTTCTTTTCTAGGCTTTGTGGGTGGCACATTGTTGAAGTTTATTGCATGCTTCATGATGGCTTATTACTTTGTAACAGCATTGTTTTAGTGAGAATGAAATCAATTTTCTTCTCAGGAACTTATATTAAGGGATGGGGTTTTTCTGTCTGTACTTGTTTAGTTAATGCGGCCATATAATAATTGAGAAAACATGAAAAATAAGTTAGTGCTATTGTCCTTAATGTTGCTTTTATTCCTTGTTATGGCCTGTACATCAGAACAAGAGCCGTTACCAAATTTATGTGATGAGGCACCCGTAATTGGCCTGACAAGTTCAACTCAAGCAACCTGTAATCAAAATAATGGAAGCCTGACAGTCGATGCATCTGGTGGCAATGGAGCCATACTTTACTCAATAAATGGAGGAGTAAACCAAACTTCTGGATCTTTTATTGGATTAGCTGCAGGGAGCTATACACTTGTGTTGATAGATGAAAATGGATGTTCTGATCAACTATTAGCAAATGTTACGAATGGCGATGGTTTGAATATTGGACTGACTGTTGTCGGTACGGCTTGCGGTGAGAACCAGGGATCAATTTTAGTTGCTAGTTCAGATGAGGTTGGGACAGTGTCCTATAAATTGAATGAAGGTACTTTTCAAAGTTCAAACATGTTCCAAAATTTGCCGCAAGGAGGATATATTATTACTGCGAGAGATGGAAGTGGCTGTGAAATTCAGCAAGAGGTTGATATTAAAACTGATGCTACATTCGGTGAAGTAAATTTGCTAGTTCAAAACAATTGTGCAATTACAGGATGCCATAGCGGGAGTCAAAGCCCTGATTTAAGAACTTCCGCGAGTATAATTGCAAACGCTGATCGGATTAAAATAAGAACTGGAAACAGATCAATGCCCGTTGGTGGAGGATCTCTTACCGATGACGAAATAGCTACTATCGCCTGTTGGGTTGATGATGGCGCAGCTGGAAATTAATAGGAAACAAATTCTATAGAAATGAAAACGAAGCTCTTATTCATAAACACATTAATATTTATGTCAGTTATTTCAATAGATGCTCAAGAGCGTTTCTTGACAAGGACTGGATATGTTAAATTCTTTTCGTCTGCTTTGATTGAGGACATCACGGCTAATAATAATGAAGTACTCAGCATTATTGACATCAAGAAAAATGAAGTGGCAGTGGACATACCCATTAAGTCGTTTGTTTTCAGAAAAAAGTTAATGCAAGAGCACTTCAATGAGAATTATATGGAATCAGAACAGTTTCCAAAGGCGACTTTTAAAGGCACGTTTGACAGGGTGAATGATTTGTCTAATAGGATTGAGGGTACTTATAGCGTTAATGCAAAAGGGGAGCTGACGATTCATGGAGTAACTAAAAGCATAGAAGTACCTGTGGAAATAACGGTTGGAAAAAATGGTCTTTCAGCAAATCTCATTTTTGATATCGCGGTCAAAGAGTATGATGTGAAAATTCCCAAATTGATGTTTAAGAAAATCGCAGAAGTTGTAGAAGTAACAGGCAAATTTGAATACAGTCCATATAATTAATATAGCAGTTATGAAAAGACATTGCATTGTATTATTCATAATTATTTGCGGCTCAAACCTAGTGGCTCAAGAGGACCTACTGGATGTTTTGAATGCGGAGCAAACAGAAGAAACAATTTATGCTGAATCGACATTTAAAGGGCTCAGGCTCATAAATGGGCATACTGTGGTTACGAGAAAATCGCATGATTGGGCCTTTGTCATCATGCACCGTTTTGGAAGAATTAATTCTGGAATTGATGACTTTTTTGGCTTAGATGTATCCAATATTCGTTTTGCCATGGAATATGGGATCAATGATAATATCACAGTTTCATTGGGTAGAAATTCACATGAAAAACTTTACGATGGTTTCATAAAGTACAAGCTCTTTAAACAGTCGACAGGAGTTAAAAATATGCCGGTTACTATAACAGGGTTTTCAAGTGTGGCCATCAGAACATTAGAAAATCCAAACTTTGCAGAGGATGATTTTAATTCAAAGTTGGCCTATACGCATCAGTTAATTGTGGCTAGAAAATTCAGTCCAGAATTATCACTTCAGCTTATTCCTTCTTTCGTACATCGAAATAAGGTAATGGAAAACCAGAAAAACGACATTTTTGCATTAGGATTTGGTGGCCGTGTAAAACTGAACAAAAGACTGTCAATAATAGGCGAATACTATTATAGAATTACGGAAGAGGAAGCGAATGAATTTAATGATTCAATGGGAGTAGGGCTTGAAATAGAGACTGGAGGGCATGTCTTTCAACTGAATTTTACTAACTCACGATCAATGGTTGAGAAGGGATTCATTACAGAAACGGATGGTGATTTTTTTAATGGTGATGTCCATTTTGGTTTCAATATTTCAAGGGTATTTTAGTAAAGTCAATTTCTTTCTCACAAATAAGAGATTGCCCATTCTTTAATTGGCAATTACTATATTGTAGTCATATATTATAAATATGGGATCTTCAAAGGAGCATGGCATAGAAGCTGTCAATCAAGAATTCAAGCGTTACGAACAAGTAGAAAAAGACCAAACCTATAATCTTGCTGAAAAGGAAGGAAAGGACCAGTTTGATGAGGAATATGAGATTAAGACATGCGATATGGACTTGTTCTTTAATGGTGGGGAAGAAGGCAAGCAAAAATTCTCTTCGGATTTGGGTGAAGCCTTAGAAGGAATTGGATTTGCGGTACTGACCGGACATGGTGTTGATACATCACTCTATGACGAAGCAGAAAGGCTGACTACTGAGATTTTTGAAAAAATCCCGAGAGAAGAGAGAATGAAATTTCATGCTGAACGACATGGTTCAGTAAACCAAGGATATTTCCCTGTTAAAGAGACTACCATAATTCATCCCGATTTGGTTGAAGGATGGGTGTTTTGTAGAAGGGCTTTTGATATGGCGAGTAATCGAAACCCCAATTTTAACGCACTTGATTTTTGGCCCAAGGCGGAGTATGAGGAGTTTTTTAGGAAAATTGTAACATCACACGAGCAACTTATTGTGCCTTTGATGCAGAGTGTTTTAAGGCATCTAGGTTGTGACACTCATCTTTATGACAATAAGTTTAAAAACACCAATTTTGGTTTTCGCTTAAATTATTATCCACCAGTCAGTTCAGCTGATGATGCATCAGGAGCTGGGAGAATGCTCGGTCATGAAGATGTTGACTTTTTCACCATCCTGCCTTCTTCAGCCGTGGAAGGGCTTCAAGTTTTGAACCGGAAAAACATGAAGTGGATCAGGTTAAATCCACCAAAAGGGAGCATTATAATTAATACAGGAGATTATATGCAGCGCATTACCAATAACCGACTTCCTTCTACAACGCATCGTGTGAGCAAGCCTACAGCTACTTCCTCGTCCAAGCCAAGAATAAGTATTCCAATGGCGGTTTACGTCTGGGAAGAGGAGATTTTGGAAGTGCTCTCTTGCTGCGGGAAACCAAAATATGCACCCATTAATGCCGAGGATTTCCACACCCGTATCACAAGCAAGTATTACGGAGATGATTACACTGAGGATTAAGTATTCTTTATAGCGTGATTTTTTAAAATTATTATTGAATAATAGTTTTATATCAAATTGGTTCAGAGTAATTTGTCTTATACTTAAAATTCAACGAGCGTTATCTTTTATCTTGTTAAGTATTATTATTGTCAATTCTGGTTTTGCCCAATACAATAACTAGGACCAGTCAAGGACTTTTGGATTAAAATTCTTAATCGCATCCTGATAAACAGTTCCAGTCTCAAATTCGGGTTCTTTGATACATGCCGTAAGCGCTGAAAATATTATTATTAGTCCAAGTAATTTTTTCATGTCCATATGTATTATGCTACTGTTCTATATTGAATTCTATAATTATCCTTAATGGCCAATTGTTCTACTCTCATAGACAATTCAATTGGATTGAATGGCTTACTAAGGCAATCTTCAATACCAAGACTCAAAGAGTCAATTCGCTGATCACTTTTATCATTGTCAGTTAGAATCACAACTGGTATGTTTCGCGCCTTCATCTTGAGATGAAATAAATTGAATTCTGCTCTTGCAGTTGTTTCTTTAGGTTGATAATCTGCCATTATTAATGCAAAATCAGCACCATCTTCTATAATCTTGTTCGCCTGGGCTGGCGTTTCTGCCGTTGTTACTTCGTAATTTTTAGAAAAGTAACTGGCTAAGAATAATCTCATCATTTCGTTGTCTTCGATTATTAATATCTTCTCCATGTCGTTGTTTTTAGGATTATTGTTGAACAAAACTAGCGCTGTGAGGTAAAACCAATTTGTATTTTTGATAAAGTGGTGTTAAACTTCGATAAGACGTTAGGTCTTGGGGTTAAAGCAATTCATTTTCTGTTCTTGTTTTCTCTAACTATCTTTTCATTCTAAATAGAGGACATACTATATATCGCAAATGAGCAAGGACAGGCTGAAACCAGAAACTAGACTAATACATGATAAGAAAAGTCATCCCGATGGGGCAGTGGTGCCTCCAATTGCTCAGAATTCCTTATTCACCTTTGACAGTTGGGATGATATTGATCAGGCATTTGACAACCGTGTAGAAAGTTACATTTACACGCGGGGTCGTAATCCAACCGTTAAGATTGTTGAGGAGAAGCTTGCTGTGTTGGCGGGTGGCGAAAAGGCCCAATTGTTCGCATCAGGAATGGCTGCAATATCTGCAGGAATACTAAGCTGTATCAAAAGTGGAGATCATGTGATAGCCATAAAGAACCTTTATGGTCCGGCTAATAATTTTTTAACCTCTTATTTGAAACCAAAATTCAATTTGGAAGTGACTTTTGTAGTGGGGAACGAACAGTCTGATTTTGAAACAGCAGTCCAGGACAACACTTCATTAATCTATCTTGAAAGCCCTTCATCAGCCGTTTTTTCATTGCAGGACATTAAAGGAGTTTGCGCTTTGGCAAAGTCGAAGGGGATTAAAACCATGATAGACAATACTTGGGCATCTCCAGTTTTTCAACAACCATTGGCAATGGGAGTGGACATTGAAATGCATTCATGTTCTAAATACATTGGAGGGCACAGCGATGTTGTTGCGGGCGTACTTATCGGATCTAAGGAAATAATGAATGCGATTGCTGTAACAGAATACGAATGGCTAGGGGCGAAAATGGCACCATTCGAAGCGTGGCTTTTATTGAGGAGCCTGCGCACGTTACCAATCAGGGTAAGACAGCACCAAGAAAATGCAATGGCTGTTGCTGAATTCTTGGAAAACCATCCGAAAATTGAATTAGTGCGGTATCCCGGATTGGATAGCTTTCCTCAGAAGGTGTTGGCTGAAAAGCAAATGACCGGCTTTACCGGCCTGTTGGGCTTTCAATTAAAGACAAATGAGCTAGATCAAATCAAGTTGTTCTTTAACAGCCTGAAACTATTTCAAATAGGAGTAAGCTGGGGTGGTCATGAGAGTTTGATCTATGCACCGGCAATTAGTTATTTGAAGGAATTATCTAAGGAACAATTTGAAGGAATGGGAATCTCATTGGGAGATATGCGTATTTCTGTGGGATTAGAAAATTCTGAAGATTTAATTTCAGATTTGGAGCAAGCCTTGTCGAAGATTTAAAAAATAAAAACTCCATTATTCGTATAATAATGGAGTTTTAACGTATCTCAACGTTTTCTTTAATCAACTTTTTCTTTTAAGCACATACACACTTTGTAATCACTTAAAAGCCTAAAAGTACATAAGGAGACTTTACTCATTTTGTATTTTAGATGACTTGCAAATAAATGAAGTTGAATGGTAGTTAGTCTTCGATGAATGAATCGAGTGTTTTGCTATTTATTATTTTTAAACGGCTTGCCTGGTTAAGCCAGCGCCTGGAGCATCCGTACTTAAATTCTATTGATACTTTAGGTCCTGAATAATATTAAAAAAATGAACCCTTTTATCCGTACGATAAAAGGGTTTAGTTCGACCAAGAACATAATCATTATGATTTTTCATCGAGAATATACGCGTAGTGTTACTCTCATACTTCGAATGTAGATATTTGTGTATTTCGTTTACCGTAAATTCGATGACTAGTCGGAAAATACAGTTTAAAGGGCGTAAATACTCGATGAGTGAAAACCTATTTTTAGTTTTTGTTGTTCTTAAACGATTTATCCGGATAAGCCGGGACAGGAGGGACAGCCCTTGGGTCCTCTTTCATTAACTTTTCCAATAGTTTAATTGCCGCTTGAAGTTGCGCATCTTCTCCATTGAAAGTAGCATGAGGTGGATTATCCACTTCAATGTCTGGTTCGAATCCATGTCCTTCAATCAACCAATCTCCATCAGGTCCGAAAACGCCCGTCATTGGGGCCCTGGCAATTCCACCATCACTTAATGTGTTTGTACCACTCAACCATACTTCACCTCCCCAGGTGCGCATACCTATTGCAGTGCCTAATCCAAGTTTTTTGAATCCATCAGCAAATGCTTCCCCGTCTGAGGCTGTGTTTTCATCCACTAGGATTACAATATGTCCACGAAAAGCGTATTGCATGTTCCAAGTAGTATTCCCTGACCTTGATTTCCAGAACATCCAGGCTTTTCTCAATAATTTCTCAAGTATGAAACTCTCAATATTACCACCTCGGTTATGCCTCACATCTACTATAAGTCCTGGTCGATTAAAGACCGGGTAAAATTCTCTGTACCATTGATTTATATCATTACTTCCCATTGCTTGAAGGTGCACGTATCCAATCTTGTTATCAGATGTTGCTTCTACTTCTAAACGTCTTGTATACTCCCAATCATCATAGCGAAGGCCGTAAGTATTGCCAACAGGAACTACAATGGCATCCATTTCACTTTTCCCTCTTGTATAATTAATATGGACTTGTTTGTTGGCTTGATTTCTAATCAATTCACCAATATCAACCGAGCTTAGTGCATTTTTACCATTGACTTGCGTGATAACATCACCAACTTGAATGTCTAAATAAGGATCATCCAGAGGTGATCTTTCATTAGGATAGTCAGGATCGGCTTGATAGATATAGTCAATCTTATATCCGCCAGCTTTATCATCCCTGCTGAAACGTGCTCCTAAGTTGGCAACGGATATGTTTTTATTGTCACTTCTTTGTTCGCCACCTCTAACACTAGTGTGCAGTACGGATAGCTCACCAACATACCTTCCAATCAGATCAGATAACTCTTCTCGTGTTGTTACGCGATCCGTGAGTGGGTAATATTTGTCATGCATAGCTTTCCAGTCTACCCCATGCATGTTTTTATCATAGAAATAATCTCTTTCCATGCGCCAAGCATCAGTAAAGATCTGTTTCCAATCTTCTCTTGGGTCAATAGAAAATTTCCATCCACTTAAATTGATTTTGCCATCATTCAAGTTTCCTATTTTACCTGTTCCGGCATTAACCATGTAGAAATCTCTTCCCTTTCTTATCAACAATTTCTTGCCATTCTGGGTAAGCACGAAACTTCTAACCCCATCGACCATTGTTGTCATTTTAACATCCTCATTTGTGATTTTAATTATCGAAAGGTTTGTGCTTGAACCAACTCCTGTTCCACTCGATAGCATGTATAGGGCATTATTAGTAACAGCCAAACCACGATAATTGCCGGGGTTAACAGGTACTTCAGTAATTCTTTGAGTAATCCCTTCTTGATCTATAATTATATTAACCTCTATCTTAGTATCCTCTTTTTTGATTTCATTCACCAACTCATCATTAGGTCTGAATGGTGATCGGGTTCCTTTTTGCAGTGCTATATGGTATAGTTTTTCACTGGCATCAAAATACGGCTCTGGTTGCCTGCTGCCCCATGGGCTGCCAACAATTGTAGTAAAACTCCTGTCAGAGATAAAGTATATGAACTTCCCATCGGGGCTCCATTGAGGGGAAGTACTATTGGCACGATCAGTGGTAAGCATAAATGAGGATTTGGAATCTAAACCATGTACATGTATCTGCGCCATGGTATTATTCGCATACTGTACAAAAGCCAACCATTTGCTATCGGGTGACCATGAAAATGAACCTAACCCTTCTTCATTGGTCGATACCTTCTTACTTTCTCCAGAGGAGATGTTAAGGATAAACAGGTTGTTCTCGAGGTCATCAAAGGCAAGCCATTTGCCATCAGGTGAAGGGATGCCTGCATATCTTAAGATATTTCCATTACTAGTTAATGGCTTCTGATTCCCAATACCAGAGGTTGGCATGCTGACAAATTCGAATTCACCACTTTCGTCAGATAAGGTATAAATGCTTTTGCCATCCGCAGAGAAGGTAGCGTCTCTGTATCGCACATTCTTTTTGTCCGTAAACGCTACAAACCTCCCTGAATTCACTGGTGCAACAAAAACTCTTCCTCTTGCTGTAATAACGACATTCTCTCCATCCTTATCCGCTTCGACCGAACTGATATAGTTAACAGGATTTTCAACCCAATTCTCTTTCAACTGTTCCAAATCTGTAGCCAATCGGATATCAATTTTCTTTTGTGAATCCGCTTGAATGTTATAATGCCACAGATCAGCCCCCACTTGATAAACAATATTGCCATTGTCTATTCCTGCTTCTCTTACATCAAAGCCTTCATGTTCTGTATGTTGATTGAGGTCACCGCCATTTTCGTCCATCGACCAAATGTTCATTGTGCCGTCCCGGTCAGAGATGAAATAGATCCTGCTATTAAACCATATTGGATGATGACTTCCTCCAGCAAAATCGGTAGTCAATTTTACAGCTTCTTTTTTGCCTTTGATAAATTCCCAAATCTGTCGTGCAGTACCACCTTTATAGCGCTTTGTTACATTTCCATGATAGGCAGGCCTAACAAAGTAAACGGTATTGCCTGATCCATTATAGCTTGCTTCACTGGCTTGACTCAATGGGACGCGTTCTTTATTTTTAGTCTTAGTATCAATCGTTACCAATTGTCGGTCAGGTAAGTTGGCATTGGCTCTAGTATCATAAACGATTTTACCATCCGGGGTCCACCCATTTACCACTGATAAATCACTTTCATAGGTCCAACGGATTGGTAATCCTCCGTCAATTGGTATGGTGTAAACCTCACTAGGTCCTTCATAGCTGGCCGTATAGGCAATTGTTTTGCCATCTGGAGAGAATTTTGGGAAACGTTCCAATTCGGCATGGGTAGTCAAACGTTGCGCTAATCCTCCTGCCAGTGGCACTGTCCAGATGTCACCCTCAGCCACAAAAACAATTTTGTTCCCATGAACATCAGGAAAACGGTAGTATCCTTCAAATCCTTGTGCTTGCGATAGGAAAGGTGTAATTAATAAAAGAAGGAATAGTAAACTTGAAAGGTGACTGTGATGGGCTTTTTTTCGGGCCATGATTTTTGATTTATTAGGAAACATATTTTTTTATACTGTCTACAAATTAGCATTTTTTGCCAAAGCCTTAATGCGGTAAATTATCAGTGGTAACCTTATGAACTATTTTGGTTGCGATTTAACTTCCTTCATTTTTTAGATTTCATTCAAATAATTGGAGTTTGTAGATTCTCTTTTTTCAACTAGATTTAAGAGAACCTTTAAACTAAGTAGCACCAATGTCCAAATTCGCTCTGAATAAGCATGTCTCCTTCATGCAAAAAAAAGTCGCCTTCTGCTTTCTTACATTACTAAGCTTCTTAGTGTTATCTGGTTGTAGCTCAAATAAGATTGTGTCTTGGGATTATGAGATCGATTTTGAGGATTACCAAGTTGTTGGGATAATGAAAATTGAGCCCACGGATGGTGCTCAAAACGTAAGTTTACTCTCTCATGATTGGGGAACAGTAATGCTGGATAATGTCAGAATCAATGGAAAGGAGTTAACTGCTGATTTTAAGGTCAACGAACGTGAAATTACTTTGAAAGGAAGTTTTGATGGAGATAAGTTTTCTGCTAATGTAACTGAGAGTGGAGAGTTGTTTGTGTTTTCGGCCACTAAGGAAACGGAAGTTGAGCCAATTGATAATTCCAATGTGCAGTACTTATTGACTGCAGCTTCACTTCCAGCAATTGAAAAGAATATTGATCATAAAGGTATTATTGAGCTGCTAGGCGAGGATGCATACAAAAGAGGAAGCAGGATCTATAATTCGAATTGCATCAATTGTCACGGTACTCCAGAGATAGAAGGTTCTATTCCATTGTCTCATAAGTTTTGGAAAAACGAATTTAAAGCGGGCAGTGATCCTTATTCCATGTATCAAACTGTAAGTAAAGGAATGGGAGCAATGCCTCCTCAAATGGTGATGTCTCCTCAGGAAAAATATGATGTGATCCATTATATCCAACAGAATTATTTGAAAGAAAAAAACAAGGCCGAATACATACAACCAACAGCTGGCTACTTAACTAGTCTGCCTGAAGGAAGTTCAAAAGGGCCAGACCCTCAGCCATATCACCCATGGTCTGATATGGATTATGGTAATTTCTTCATTAACACCTATGAGCTGGCAGACGAAGAAACAGGCATAGAACGTTACCATTCCCCTCGTCCAACCCCATATGCTGATGAAGATTATACAAAAAACAACTTCGCCTATAAGGGGATTGCAGTGAGGTTGGATGAAGGAGCAGGCGGTATTTCCAAGGGTAAAAGCTGGATGATCTTCGACCATGATGTCATGAGGGTAGCAGGAGGTTGGACTGGTGAAGGATTTATTGATTGGAATGCCATTCTATTAAACGACAGGCATGAGACTTACCCTAGAACTATAGGCAAGCTGCATTTTGAAACACCAGTTGGACCGGGTTGGGCCAACCCAGCAAATGGCACATTTAAAGACCCAAGGTTCAGGGCAAGAGATGGTCGACAATTTGGACCATTGCCTAAAAAATGGGCCAATTATAAAGGAATTTATCATACAGACGATAATATCATTATATCATACGCGGTTGGTAAATCAGATATTTTAGAGCGTTTAGGAGCTGAAGCATTCGGTGATGAAACTGTCTTCACCAGAACCTTAAACGTCAGCGCTTCAAATTCCTTGTTGAAGATGAAAGTTACTTCCATAGCTAATAAAGTGGCCATTTCAGGTAATGGAGGTACACTCTCGAGTGAAGATGGTTTTGTGATGTTGAACATCAAAAAGGGAGAGAAGGCACAACTGAAGTTATTCATTGCCGCTGTTGATGTTGAGGGGCTTGACAACTTTGCCAGCACCTCCCCACAACCAGAGTCTTTAGCACAATATACCAAAGGAGGCAAGCCACATTATCCTGAAGAATTGAAAGTGCCAATGACCTCTGGCTCAGAAGATGGTCTTTTTGCGATTGATTGGCTTACACCTCCTTTTGATAATCCTTGGAAAAGTAGGATGAGAATGAGTGGTATCGATTTTATGGAAGATGCCAATGTAGGAGTAGCCTGTACTACCGATGGCGATGTTTGGAAGATCACGGGATTGACTAGTGACTCTGGTGAATTGACTTGGAAGCGGATTGGGGCAGGGCTTTTTCAACCACTTGGAATTAAAGTGATAGATGAAAAGATCTACATTATATGCAGAGACCAGATTGTATTACTTCGAGATTTTAATGGTGATGATGAAACTGATTTTTATGAAAGCTTTAACCATGACCATCAAGTGACTGACCACTTCCATGAATTTGCAATGGGCTTACAAGCTGATAAAGAAGGCAATTTATACTATGCTAAAAGTGGAAGACATGCTCGTGAATCCTTGATTCCCCAACATGGCACCTTACTTAAGGTAAGTGCGGATGGTTCATCAACAGAAATTTTAGCGAATGGTTTTAGGGCAGCAAATGGCGTTGCGATAAATCCTGATGGTAGTCTTATAGTGACCGATCAACAAGGTTACTGGAACCCAATGAACCGTATAAACTGGATTGATAAAAAAGGTCAATTCTTTGGCAATATGTGGGGCTTTGATCCTCCAAAAGACAGTTCTGACAATGCGATGGAACCGCCAATGATCTGGGTTGACATGGAGTTTGACCGTTCTCCATCTGAGTTATTATGGGTGGAAAGTGAGAAATGGGGACCTCTAAATGGTGGCTTGCTTAGTTTCTCTTATGGTTTTGGAAAAATTCAATTGGTACTCAGCGAAACTGTTAATGGACAAAGACAGGGTGGTGTTATAGATATTCCTGGAGTTAATTTTTTAACAGGAATTATGAGAGGTAGGTTTAATCCAGAAGATGGTCATTTGTATGCCTGTGGCATGTCAGCATGGGGCACTACACAGATGCAGCAAGGAGGAGGACTATACCGCGTGAGGTATACAGGAAAGCCAATTACTATGCCGATAGGGCTTAATGCCATGAACTCTGGGATTAAACTGAGTTTTGCTTCAAAATTAGCCGCAGCTAAAGCAACTGATGTGAGTAATTATGAGGTTAAAACTTGGGACATTGTTAGGAGTAGGGCTTATGGTTCCGGTAGATTTGACAAAAAGACTTTGGCTATCTCTAAAGCTGTTTTACAGCGCGATGGAAAGAGCGTTATTTTATATATGAAAGACATTGAGCGAGTTGATGTCATGACTATTTCATATGACCTTGAAGACAATGACGGCAACAAATTAAAAGGGACGGTCCAAAATACCGTGAATGAATTATCAGCTTCAATTAATTAACATAAATCATTGATTGTTAATTTTATAAGTACATTATATTAAACTTTAAATAAGTTATGAAATTTATTAAATTAACCTTACTACTCCTTGTGTTTGTTGGCTGTAGTAGTGATAAAAAAAGTACAGTGGAAGGCACAGGACAATGGCTATCATTTGAAGGTGAAAGAAGAATGCCACATGTTGTATTAGTTTCGGGTGACGAGGAATATCGTTCAGAAGAAGGTTTACCTCAATTGGCGAAAATTTTATCAGAAAGACATGGCTTTAAAACCACAGTCCTTTTTGCACAAAACCCAGCATCTCCGGGTTTAGTTGATCCAAATTATACTCAGAACATTCCCGGACTTGGAAATCTTGCATCAGCTGACCTAATGATTATTTTGACAAGGTTCAGGGCTTTGCCGGATGAGCAGATGAAACATATTGATGATTACCTCAAGGCAGGGAAACCAGTTTTGGGCTTGAGAACGGCCACGCATGCATTTAATTTTAGAGGAGAAACAGCTGAATCACCGTATGCCCATTATAGCAATGGAAAAGACGAATGGCAAGGCGGTTTTGGCAGGTTGGTATTAGGAGAGAAATGGATTGCTCATCATGGCGGACATAAACACCAAAGTACTAAAGGCCTAATTGCACCAGGTGCAAATGGACATACAATTTTGAATGGAATTAAAGATGGTGATGTCTGGGGTCCATCAGATGTTTATACGGTGAGACTACCCCTTCCAGGAGATTCACAGCCAATTATAATGGGACAAGTAGTAAATAGAGCAGGTGAATTTGATGAGATAGACCTTACTTATGGAATGCGCCCAACAGACAGTGAATTGCCTGGGTTAGAAACGAAAAAAGACCGAGATGGTAATGAAATTGAATTCGATAAAAACAGTCCTATAATGCCAGTTGCATGGACTAAATCATATCAGTTGCCGGGAGGAAAGGCTGGAAAATCATTCACAACTACTTTGGGTGCATCCACAGATTTGCTCACAGAAGGCACTAGAAGGCTGATAGTCAATGCTTCGTTTTGGCTTTTGGATCGTGACGTGCCAACTAAGGCGAATGTAGACTTTGTAGGTAATTATGCACCATCGCAATTTGGCTTTAAGGACGATGCATATTGGAAGACTTTGGACATCAAAGTTTCCGACCTTAAATAGGCGAAATTTTGCCGTTTTGAATAAAACTGCTTTGTAGCTATTACCATTTCAATTAGATTTAGCAAAACCTTAAACCATGAAAAAATATACACTACTGACCTTTCTTTTAGTATTCACAGTTCAGGCCTTCGCACAAACGGGCTATCCGCAAGTGCTGTCCATGAGAGACCGTGCAGCAACCATAGACCGTTTGCTTGAAGACAAAATTCAGACGACCCTTCCTGAAATCATGAGGAGAGAGGGCATTGACATGTGGGTGGTGATGTCGAGAGAGTACAACGAAGATCCAGTAATTAAAACATTATTGCCCGCTACTTGGCTCGCGGCAAGAAGGAGAACTGTATTGATCATGTTCGACCGAGGCGGAGGCAAAGGCATTGAATCTATTGCTGTAGCACGTTATGACGTAGGTTCAAGTTTCAAAAGCTCTTGGAACAAGGAAGAACAACCTAGCCAGTGGGCTAGAGTAGCTGAAATTATCAAGGAGAGAAACCCGAATAAAATTGGAGTGAACAAGTCTGAACATTTTGGATTGGCAGATGGGGTAGTAGCGACCGACTTAGAGGAGTTTACTGCAGCATTGGATAAGAAGTACCAAAGTAGGATTACCTCAGCTGAGATGATTGCGCTAGGATGGTTAGAGACAAGATCTGCAGCGGAGATGGCGATCTATCCACATATCGTGAGACTTTCCCATGAGATCATTCAAGAAGCATTTTCTGATAAGGTGATTACTCCAGGTGTAACGACTACTGCAGATGTGGTTTGGTGGATGAGAGAAAAAGTAAGAGAGCTAAAGCTAATTACTTGGTTTCACCCAACGGTAGATATCCAACGGGCCGACCCAAAACAATTTGATCATTTGACGGCATTTACAAAACAACCAGAACCGGGAGTTATCATGCCGGGCGATTTGTTGCACTGTGATTTTGGCATTACTTATTTGAGACTGAATACGGATCAACAGCAACATGCTTATATCCTCAGACCAGGTGAGACAGATGTTCCTCAATATTTGAAGGATGCATTTGAAGAAGGAAATCGTGTGCAAGATATTTTCACAAGCAATTTTAAAGAAGGTAGAACAGGCAATGAGGTTTTAAAACTCTCGAGAGAGCAATCGATTGCAGAGGGGCTAATTCCTTCTATCTATACGCACCCAATTGGCTATCAAGGTCATGCGGCGGGTACGACATTGGGCATGTGGGACTCTCAAGATGGCGTTCCAGTTAAAGGAGATTATCCATTGCACTTAAACACTGCTTATTCAATTGAGTTGAACGCTACTGTTTTTCTTAAGGAGTGGGACAAAGAGATCAGGATCATGTTAGAAGAGGAGGCGTTCTTCGATAAGACAGGAACCAATTATATCGATGGTCGCCAAAGTGAGATTTTTATGATACCAAGAATACCAGCTAAGAAATAATCCATATTGAGAAGCCTGCCTTTCAATATTCAAGATATAATTGGAGTCCTGATCGTTTATCAAGGGCTCCAATTTTCTTTTATACTGCTGCTGAATAAAACCAGGAAATTTGATTTCAATATTATCCTTGCCATTTGCATTGGGAGTCTTTCTCTCAATTTTCTAAACATGTTGTTATTGAACCTGGGCATTATCAGCCTCAATTTAGGGCCGTTTTTTGGACTAATCTATGGGCCTATATTCTTGATCTACACCAATGCAATGATCTATGCCAATCAGTAATTCCGAAAGAAGGAATTATTACACTTTGTCCCAGCATTAATCTTACTGCCATTCATACCGTTCATTGGAGACCTTTTGGATGATCACATTTTCGGAATAAAAATTATTTTAGCCATAGTTGTTCAATTAGCCATTTACCTCTCCAAAGCTTATCTCAAAGTGTTGTGGTTTCAGCGTAACATTCAAAACTTCATGTCGGAAGTGGTCAATATCAACCTCTCCTGGCTTAAATTCTTGATTTTGTCAGTTGCTAGCTTGTTTGTGCTTGTTCTAGTTGAGTCTTTGGTGTCCCAAAATGTGACGTTAGACATTGTCACCATTATAGTACTCTATACCTTCGTGTTGGTCTTTTTGAATGCCATCTATTCTAAAGGTTTGCGACAGCCAGAAGTGTTCCAAGGGATTACAAAAGAAGCAGTACACTTATCAAAAGATATTGAAACAAAGTACAAGACCTCCAAATTGACTGAGGAGGCAGCTGATGGTTATGCAGACTTGCTTAAGGATTTTATGGTGAATGAAAAGCCCTTTCTGGAATATGAGTTGTCATTGGAAGAGCTCGCTACTAAAACCGGAATACCTCAGCGCTATTTGTCACAGGTGGTCAATGAACGCTATGAGAAGAACTTCTTCGACTTTGTGAATTCATTTAGAATTGAAGAAGCTAAAAGACTGCTTTCAGATAAGACGCTTGACCTGCGGATTAGCGAAGTAATGTATGATTCAGGTTTCAATTCCAAATCTACTTTCAACGCTGTGTTTAAAAAGAGCCTAGGAAAAACCCCTTCAGAATACAGAAGAAGCGCGAATTAATTAAGTACGAACGCCCGTTTTTCTAGTCTGAGCACATGTTTTCGGACATACAACTCATTTAACCTTCCGACATTTGAATTAATCAAAAACAAATTGTCATGAACACAACAGTTAAATATTACTTATCTAGTTTATTACTCGGTTTGGTCGCCACAGCATTAGTAGCTGCCTTTATTCTAACAATTTCACTCGACATGCGATGGATGTCAACTGTTGCAATGGTCTTTGCCTTTCTAGCAGGCTATTTTGTCAGATCAAATTTTGATACTGGTAACTTATTGCTGGGCAGTTTGATCCTTACAATTGCCTATGCATTGTTCTTTTGGTTAGTCGTAAGCCCATGTGGCTTGCCTTCACTTTGGTTTTTTGTTCCTGCATTTTGTTTGTCTTCCTTATTTGGTCAATTGACGGCAGACTTAAAATCTAAAAGAGTCCTACTTCTTACTTCAAATGCAGCGCTTATAATCATCTTGGTTTTTATAATCCCAATGTTTATTAGTGGTGATTTAACACATATTATGGACGAGAAAGGAGCTGACTTCGAATTGACAAGCCATGAAGGAGAGCTGATAGACTCTAGAGATTATATAGATGAAGTAATTATACTTGATTTTTACGGAACATTTTGTAAACCATGTATTTATGAATTGCCAGAATTAGCTAAAGTCAAATCACATTTTGCCAATAATGATAAGGTCAATTTCTTCATTGTGAATTTCGATTACAACGGTGATACCATGGACAAGGCAAACCGTTTTGCTACAAAATATGATTTTGGATTTGACTATGCTTACGATTATGATAGCAAGGCTTATGAAAAATTAGGACTACTACCGTATGTTGATGGGGCACCGAGTTTGCTCATCATAGATCAGAAAGGAAATATTCGTTTGAAACATGTTGGCTTTAATAAGTCAGAGACGGATTTTGTAGATAACATGATTGAAACAATAGAGGCACTCTTGATCGAATAAATCTGTATACAAAATAAAGGATAACGCGGTCAACGTTATCCTTAAACTCAAAACTCAATCAAACAAAACTTACTATGATTTTTTTTTCTAAATTTTAATCTTTGTTATAGTAGGTTATACGCATCAAAAGATACTTGGTCTACTCAAAACCAACGATTTAGGCGTTTCACGTATAGATTTAGGTGTATCCCTTATACTAGAGGCATGTTAAAAAAGGAAAATCTCTAAGTCCCTCTTCTACGAAGTTGTCCTCAACGCTATAATTAAGAAGTCATCCATCTATGCTAGAGATTGATCTCTTGATAAGACGAAGATTATGTCATGTATTAATTAATCCCTCCACATTGATAGATGTTGCTTATTAACGGGTAAAAGGTTAATTTTTGATCAAGTTATATTCTATAGACCTTGAGCTTGAAAAATCAATTAATCAGAATTTATACTCCAATAATATTCTTAATATCTCTGGCCTTTCCATTGGGACATCAGCCAGACTTAAAAGGAGATTTTTCGGACTATACGCAATCTATTCCAGGTTCGGAGTTAACTATAGACCTCATCGCCATTTACGGAGATGTATTTAACGCAGGCAGTGCTGTAACGGAAATTGGTAGAGAGCCTGATGAAGGGCCGGTACATCAAGTAGAAGTCAGTGACTTTTGGATGAGCACACTTGAAATCACCTGGGATCAATTCACATTGTTTTTATATCGAGAAACCGATAATGAATTGGCCCAAGAAGATCGAGATATTGAAATAGATATTGATGGGGTATCTGGGGCTACCATGCCCTATGTCAACTTCAACAAACCGGGATATCCTTCAATTAATGTCACGCAATACGCTGCAGCTACTTTTTGTAAATGGTTGAGTGCCAAAACAGGTTATTTTTACAGGCTGCCAACAGAAGCAGAATGGGAATACGCCAGTAAGGCACTTTCTGAGGGAGCTTATTCCTTTAACAGCGTTGAAGACATTGGGGATTATGCTTGGTATGCAGACAATAGTGGTGACTTATTGCAAAAAGGAGGGCAGAAAAAGCCAAATGCCTATGGACTTTATGACATGCACGGCAATGCTGCTGAATGGGTGCTGGATAGTTACGATTCCAACTATTATGCTCAAATTGATCAAGTGAAGGATCCTGTACTATTTTCGGATAAACTTTATCCTAGGGTGGTAAGAGGAGGCTCTTTTCAAGACAAGGCTGATAAATTGAGATCAGCTTCTCGACAGTTTTCGACTGAAAAGTGGAAAAAAAGAGATCCACAGATCCCGAAAAGTTTATGGTGGCTGACCGATGCTATGCATGTGGGATTTAGAATTGTAAGACCAAAAGTTGTTCCTCCAAAAGAAGAGTGGGAAAACATATGGGGCAAACCTGTAGAAGAATATTAAACACAACCTTATGAAAAAATCAACTAAAACGAACCTCAAATCAAGACGGGATTTCCTAGGAACTTCCGCAAAAGTAATGGGTACAGGAGCCCTCCTTAGTTCATTGCCAATTTCAGTGAGTGCTTATGCCGGAGCGGCTGGTGAAATCAAGGTAGCCCTTGTTGGTTGCGGAGGAAGAGGTACTGGAGCGGCCTCTCAGGCAATTGAAGCGGATCCAGACGTAAGACTTGTGGCGATGGCAGATGTCTTTGGAGATCGCTTAGAAAAATGCTTTAAAAACCTTTCTACCAAATACAATGGTAAAGATAAAATCCAGGTAAATGACGCCTCCAAATTCACTGACTTTGATGGTTATAAAAAAGCTATCGATATGGCTGATGTGGTCATATTAACCACACCTCCAGGTTTCAGGCCTTTGCACTTTGAGTATGCTGTAGCCCAGGGCAAGCATGTTTTTATGGAAAAGCCATTGGCAACCGATGTGGATGGGATTAAAAGAATCCTTGAAGCAGGTAAAGAAGCGAAACGAAAGAAATTGAATGTGGTCGTTGGTTTGCAAAGACATTATCAAAAAAATTACCGTGAGGTAGAAAAGTTGGTTAAAAACGGCTCTTTAGGAGACATTGTTTCCGGCCAAGTCTATTGGAATGGTGGCGGTGTATGGACAAGACCACGTCAACCAGCACAAACAGAATTAGAATACCAGATGTTGAACTGGTATTACTTTACCTGGATTTGTGGAGATCATATATTGGAGCAGCACATACATAATATCGATGTGGCCAATTGGTACATCGGTTCAGCGCCAGTTTCTGCCCAAGGTATGGGTGGAAGAGAGACTAGAACGGGAAAAGACAACGGTCATATTTTTGATCATCACTTTGTTGAATTCGTTTATCCAGAAGGACAAGTCATTTCGAGCCAATGCCGACACCAACGCAACTGTATGAATCGGGTAGAAGAGGTGTTCCAAGCTACAAATGGAAATATACTTGTGAATGGAGGTAATAGGGCTATCGTAACAAGTAGGAACGGCAGCTCAATTCTAGATTATAAAGGGGACGGAGATGTCAATCCTTACCAGCAAGAGCATAACGAATTATTTGCTGCGATAAAAGCAGGTGATTATAAGTATGATAATGTTCAATATGGAGCGGAAAGTACTATGACGGCTATTTTAGGTAGAATGGCGACTTACTCAGGTCAGATAATTACTTGGGATGAAGCCATGGCAAGTAATCTAAAATTAGTGCCAGATAATTTGACTTCCTTTAAAGACCAAGCGCCAATTCTTCCGGATGCGGATGGAAATTATGAAGTAGCAATTCCAGGTAAGACAAAGTTCATTTAAAATCAATAGTAATGAAAAGACGTAATTTTTTAAGAACAGGTGTTCTAGGAGCAGGTGTTTCATTAACAGGTATTTCAGGATTGACAGCTGCAGAAAGCGCCAAGGCCGATGCTAAATTCAATCAGAATTATGCCCCTCATTTTGGCATGTTCAAGAACTCTGCACCAGGCGGGCCATTAAATGAATTAGATTTCATGGCTGAACGTGGGTTTAGGTCTATGGAAGACAATGGCATGAAAGGCAGAGATGTCGATATGCAAAAGCAGATTGCAGCAAGAATGGAAAAGCATGGTATGACCATGGGGGTATTTGTAGCACACTCTATTTTTTGGAAGGAACCTAACCTTGCCAGTGGTAAACAAGACTGGCGCGATCAGTTTCTCAAAGAGATAAGAGAATCAGTTGATGTAGCCAAACGAGTAAATGCAAAATGGATGACCGTGGTGCCTGGGCATGTTGATTTACGCCAAGACATGGGCTATCAAACTGCCAATGTGATAGAATCATTAAAGCAGGCTTCAGGAATTTTGGAAAGTAATGGAATTACAATGGTGTTAGAGCCGTTGAATTTCCGAAATCATCCGGGCCTTTTCCTTACTAAAGCTGCTCAAGCTTATGAAATCTGTAAATCGGTAGACAGTCCTTCTTGTAAGATTTTATTTGATATTTATCATCAACAAATCCAAGAAGGCAACTTGATTCCAAACATTGACCTATGCTATGATGAGATCGCTTATTATCAGGTAGGGGACAATCCTGGTAGAAACGAACCAACCACAGGTGAGATCAATTACTTGAATATCTTTGGGCATATCCATGAAAAAGGCTACAGAAATGTAGTTGGCATGGAACATGGTAACTCTCAAAAAGGAAAAGCAGGCGAGGAAGCTGTGATTAAGGCTTACCGAAAAAGTGATGACTTTTAGTCTGAACTTGGATTTAATTATAAATATAAACACCCATCAGTACACTCTTAGAGGACTCTGATTAACCATATTACTGCCCCTCAGAGTCATCCGTAGGAGACTCTGAGGGATATAATCGAATTAATAGAACCTAATTAACCATGAAAAGCACCTTAACTTTACTATTGTCATTGACCCTTTGCTCGTTTGTAAATGCGCAAAAACTAGATGGTTTTTTCAATAAGTCTGAGAGCGCACAAAAGGAAATAGAAGCGCAATTTCTTAATACTGTTGATGAAGCAGCATTTAAGAAACACCTAAGAACACTGACGGCAAAACCCCATGTGGCAGGCAGTAAAGCCAATGAGGATGTTCGGGACTACATGTTCAATGTAATGAAGGATGCAGGCTGGAATTCGGAACTGTACCCGTACGACATCTATATGTCTAAAGAGCCTGGCACTTCAATTGTCGAGTTAGTTACACCTGTGCGTCAGCCGCTCAGTCAACAGGAGAATATTGTTGATGAAGATCCATTCTCGATGGATCCTACACTGTGGAAAGGATGGAACGCCTACTCAGGTAGTGGAGATGTAACTGCCGAAGTGGTTTATGCCAACTATGGCACCATCGCTGACTTTGAGCGATTAAAGGAAATGGGCATTGATACCAAAGGCAAGATCATCTTGGCCAGGTATGGTGGTAATTTTAGAGGCTTTAAGGCAAAGTTTACTGAGGCAAGTGGTGCCGTAGGATTGATCATTTTTACAGATCCTAAGGATTCTGGCTATGCGAAAGGTTTAGTCTACCCAGATGGTCCCTATTATAGTGAAAGCACCATACAGAGAGGTTCAGTATTGACTACTGACTTCACAGGTGATCCACTCACGCCATTCGAACCTGCATTACCATTGGATGGCGATAAGAAGGTCAAAAGAATGGACTTGGACAAGGCACAGTTGCATTCAATTCCTGTAACTCCAATTGGCTATGGTGCAGCAAAAGAAATTTTAGGGAGAATGACTGGTGATCCGGTACCTGGCGCATGGCAAGGCGGACTCCCATTCACTTACCGCATCACTGGTGGGAGTGAACTCAAAGTAAGACTGATGGTGGATCAGAAACGTGACTTTGTTCGTGTCAATAATGTAGTTGCTACTTTGACGGGGAGCGAATACCCTGATGAGTGGGTCGTACTTGGATCTCACTATGATGCATGGGGATTTGGCGCTACTGATCCGAATAGTGGTACTGCCATGTTATTGAGCTTAAGTGAAACACTTGGTAAATTGGCTAAAGAAGGTAAAAGGCCAAAACGATCAATATTGATTGGACATTGGGATGCTGAGGAGCATGGAGTATTAGGTTCCTCCGAATGGGTAGAACAATTGAGAGATGAGCTAGGTGCCAAAGCATTGGTTTATATGAATTTTGATGGGGGAGTATCCGGAAAGAATTTTGGAATGTCATCCGCACCGACATTGAAGCGCTTGATCATGGATGCCGCAAAGCAAGTTGATTATCCATATTCAGATAAAACGGTTTATGGACAATGGACAGGAGACAAAGCCGAACCTAGCATTGGTAACCTTGGTGGTGGATCAGATCACATTGCTTTTTATATGCATGCTGGAGTACCGTCATTGAGTGGCGGGGCAGGAGGAACCTCTGTTTATCATTCCAACTATGATGATTTTCATTACTATTCTAAGTTTGTTGATCCAGAATTTAAGATGGGGCCAACCATCGAGAAGCTGGTGGGTATAATGAGCCTGCGCATGGCCAATGCTGAATTGGTACCTTATGATGTGCAACGTTATGCCCAAGATTTGACTATACATTTTGAGAATGCCACAAAAAAGATCAATGGGTTTGATGAAGGTTTCAAAGGCTTTGACCAATCTAAACAGGCCATTGCAACATTGGCTAAAAAGTCAGCAGCATTGGCTAAGAAAATGGATAAAGCACTTGCTTCGGGTAAATTGTCTGGCGAGAACATTAAATCAGTCAATCAACAACTGATCGCATTGGAGAAAAGCTTCTTGGAAGAGAAGGGAATGTACTTTGGCGCCTGGTACCGATCGTTGTACTCTGCTTCCGATCCGTTTAGCGGCTATGCTTCTTGGATACTTCCAGGACTGGAATACGAAATCGCGCTAAAGTCCTCAGACAGGTTAAAAGAATGGGATGAGCGTTATAGCGCGGCTATTGGCAGACTGAATAAGAAGATTGATGGGTTGATGAAGAGTATGTAGATTAATTTGGGCTTATTATGGCCCATCAGAGTTGCACGAAGTGGACTCTGATGTTTTGCCCTTTTGGTGTTCTTCACCAACTAGCCATAAAGTTTGTTCTAAACAAGAAAGCAATTAGGTTGTGTTGTTATTGTTTCATTTTGTTGGTGAAGCACACCTACAAAGTCGGTTTGATCATAATACGCCCTATCAGAGTCATCCTTAGAAGACTCTGATGAGCTTTATTGGACTTCAATTACCAATTCTGCATTCAAATTTGCCGCTAAATGCCGAGCTTCCTTTAATGCTTCTTCCTTATTTGAATATAAAAATGAAAACTCGGGACTTGCAGCATTCGAATATAGCTGTGTCCTGAAATCAGTTACTTTTCCCGAAAGTGTTGGACTAATTCCATTCGATATATTAGTGCTTCTATAACTCTTAGAAATTACTTTTATACTTAAAATGGTAGGGAGTTTTTCCCATTCACCAAGTTTATAACCAACAAGGGATAAGTATTTCATTGTTTTTTTATTTTCAAAGTCAATCCGCGTTCCACTATATGCTGACACTATTATAAGCCCAAGAATTATTGCTCCTAACCCTACAGCCAACATTCTTTCGATGGAACCTTCATTGTTAAAAAACACAGGGATGAGCAAATTTAATGTGCCGGCAACTATCATTAGCATCCCTATTATATGAGGCCCTGACGTTAGTTTGCGTTTTTTGAAATTAAAATTATCCATGGTCATTTGGTTGTTAATGGGCTTTTATTCCTTGAGTTCAGCTGTAATGCCCTTAACTAGCTCTTGAGCAGCCCGTTTTCTGCCATCAAGCCTTTCGAGCACTAATAAATACAATCTGATATAGGATTTTACATTTTCAACAAAACTGGGATCTTTTAGTAGTTGAGAAACCCTTCCTCCAAAAGTCGGAATATCTTTCAATAACATACCTTGTTGAATTGATTCTAAATGTAAGAGCTGCGCTTGATCAATTAAGTATTTTGTGAATCGTTCACTGTCTTTTAAATCTTCTTCATAATAGTTCGTAATAGCCGCTTGTAAGCCAGGGCTTTTAATCACTTTGAGGTTGTTATTCGTTAATGCACTGCTGTATC
>Ga0307985_10000351_pt1 | contig 27436 bp, 24 predicted proteins | sample EllFjometageno80_FD_203155 | JGI IMG/M metagenome (GOLD analysis project Ga0307985, IMG submission 203155) | Marine microbial communities from Ellis Fjord, Antarctic Ocean - #80 | ecosystem: Environmental > Aquatic > Marine > Unclassified | place: Southern Ocean | collected 2014-10-09 | reverse complement strand
GGATGTGGGTCATGGTGTACACATCGCCTGCAAAGCGAGATCGGGCTCGTCCTTCGAGCTCTTCGCCTCGATGTTCGAGGCCGGGCTGGAGTCGGTCGAAATAGCTCCACCACAGCAGTGCCGCCATGATGCCAGCAGCGATTAGTCCGACCAGAGTCCGGGTGGGCAGCCCGCTCTCTGCGCCCAGCGAATTCACTACTGAGATGCCGATGGCCACCACGATCTCGCCCAAGGCAATGATGATGATCAGACCGTGGCGTTCGGCGAAGTGGCCAGCGCGCACGACCCAGTCGCCGGACTTGGCCATCTGGACAGCGGTCACGACGGTGAGTACGAAGATGACCCAGAGCACCTTGCGTGGCCCTTCGTCCAGATAGCCCCCAATGATCAACAGCGTGCATGCCAATAGGTTGGGCATCCCGTAACGCAAGATCGTCAGGAACTCACTGCGAGTGTCGGGCAGGCTTGACGCTGTCCAGATCTGCAGGCCGATGCCGAGAAATACGATCACCGTTGCGCATATGGCAAAGGTTCCGCCGCCGCTAGTGAATGCTGACTGCACCGAGGCACCCATTGGCACCGAGACTGCCGTGCCTACCAGGAAGATCGCACGAACCTCGCGTGCGTTGCCGCTGACGGCGTTGGCCGCCCATGTGAACGTCGACCACGCAAACCACAGGATCAGAAAGAGCAGAAGTCCTTCACTGGCGCCTTCCCATGTTGGGAAGTGCACCATGTGTGCAACGAGTTGCGAAAACGCGTACACAAACGCAAGATCGAAGAATAGCTCGACAGGGTCGGCAGTGAAGTCTTCGGCTCGTTGGGGTACAGGTAGACCGCGCATCGCCGCACCTTATCGAGCGGGCGGCTAGTGCGGTAGAGCTCAAAGCCCGGTACTAGGTTGACGGAGTGAGCGTTGACTATGACTTCGATCTTGGATCACATACCAGGACCATCACCACAACTTCGGCCGAGGCCCAGACCTGGTTTGACCGTGGACTGAACTGGTCCTACGCCTTCTCCCGCGAGGAAGCACACCGATGCTTCGAGAAGGTCGTCGATCTTGATCCCACGTGTGCGATCGGCTACTGGGGTCTGGCCTATTCGCTGGGTCCCTATTACAACGGACCATGGGATCGCATGCCTCCGCCGCAGCGGACGCACGTAAACGAACAGGTGCACGGCTTTATTGGCAAGGCACAGGAACACGTCGATGGAGCGTCGCCGGACGAGCAGGCGCTCATCGCTGCATATGCGATTCGTTGCCCGCTGCCTGCCAACGACAGCCTCGAGATCTATGCCCAATGGGACGACGCGTACGCCGATGCAATGGTGGCTGTCGCCCATGCGTTCATCGACGACGACGATGTTGTGGCCCTAGCGATCGATGCGCTCATGTGCCGAACACCGTGGCGGCTCTGGGATCTCGAGAACCGGATGCCAGCCGAAGGAGCCTCGACAGCCCAGGCGCTTGAGCTTCTCGATATGGCACTCGAGCGAGCGGGAACCGAGGGCAGACCTCCTCACCCTGGTCTGCTGCATTTCAAGATCCACATGGTCGAAATGTCACCTACACCCGAGTCGGGGCTTCCCGAGGCTGATGTCTTACGGACACTGATTCCCGATGCAGCGCACCTGATCCACATGCCGTCACACCTGTACGTGCTCTGTGGGCTGTTTCAGGATTCGCTCGATGCGAACGTCGACGCGGTCGTTGCTGATGAGAAGTACATGGCGGCCAATCCCGAGGTTGGCATCTACTCGATCTACATGCTGCACAACCTTCATTTCCAGATGTACTCGGCCATGTTCCTGGGGCAATACGAACCGGCGCTACGGGCCGGTAATCAGATCTGGGAAACTGTCACCCCCGACGTCCTTCGCCACGAGAATGAGTTTCTCGTCAACTATCTTGAAGCGTTCTATGGAATGAAGGTGCACGTCTATATTCGCTTCGGCAAATGGCAAGAGATCATCGACGAGCCAATGCCAGCGGAACCCGAATTGTTCTGCGTGACTACCGCACTCTGGTACTACGCCAAGGGCGTGGCCTACGCAGCATCCGGTGACATCGAGAACGGCGCTGCCCAACAGGAACTGTTTGCTGCGGCATTCGACCGAGTACCCGAAGATCGCAAGGTCTTCAACAACGAAAGTCGTGACATGCTCAAGGTCGGCGAGGCCATGTTGGCCGGCGAGCTCGAGTACCGGCGTGGCAACTTCGACGAGGCCTTTGGCGAGCTGCGGCGTTGCGTCGAGCTCTATGACCAGCTGAACTACAGCGAGCCATGGGTGTGGATGCAGCCTCCTCGCCATGCACTGGGTGCGCTGCTGGTCGAGCAAGGCCATGTCGCAGAAGCAATGGCTGTCTACCGGGCCGACTTGGGTCTTGACGACACGCTCGTTCGCCCATCACAACACCCTGGCAATGTGTGGGCGCTGCACGGCTATCACGAATGTCTTCAGCTGCTTGGCCGCGACGGAGAAGCCGCCGACATCGCTGCCCAGCTCGCGGCGGCTGTGGAAGTGGCCGACGTCGAAGTCAGCTCATCGTGTTTCTGCCGTCAAGACGAACCCTGCTGCGACTGAAGTGTTGCACTGACCCCTAGAGAACGACCAGGGAAGTACACGTGGTTCGACGCGAGTAGACCTCTGCAAGATCCTCCCCGAGGGCGGCCCGAAAGCGGAAAGTGGCGGATCCCGTCGTTGCCCATGCGAAGTTGCATCTGGAGCATAAAAGAGTTCTCACTTATGGAGCGCCCACGGCCGGAATCGAACCGACGGCCTAGGACTTAGGAGGTCCCCGCTCTATCCGACTGAGCTACGTGGGCAGTGCTTATGCAATGTATCGGAGTTGAGGTCCCCGACTCTTCTGCGAACACATCTGACCTGCTCAGCTCAACGGAACCTGTCGACATGACCTGCCGATTACTGGTGACCAGTCAGGAAACCCATGATTCAATCAGTGTTCAAGCTGACGGCTGGATATGTGCAGTTGTAGGCATCGTGTCGAGCTTGAACTAGTCGAGCTGCCTAGCAACGATCTGGTCGACGAAGTCGGAAAACCGAGCGACGAGGTCGGGTAGTTGGGCGCCGAAGAAGTGGTCGGCACCCTCGATGACCTGGATGGATGTGTTCTGCCAGCCAGCGACTGTGGACTCGGCTTTGGCCGGCGGGTTGAACTGATCGTTCTCGCCAATGGCCAGGACTTTCGGCGAGGCGGAGGTCTGGGCCGCCATGTCGGCTGGCGCAACGACACCTAATGGGGGAGCGGCCAGAAACCAGCCCGCAACTCGCTCGTCGTCAACAGTCAAGGCAACGTCAGCACCGAACGACCAACCAGCTAACAGCAATGGGATCCCGGGAGCGACGTCGGCCATATGCTCGAGTGCAGCGGCGACATCGAGCCGTTCCGCGCCACCCTTGTCGTGTGATCCCGACGACTGGCCCACGCCTCGGAAGTTGAAGCGTAAACCTGCGATATCGGTACCGGCAAGTGCCTGGAAAAACCCGGCAGGAACGGGCGTATACATATCGCCACCCATTTGCGGATGTGGATGGGTGATCACTACTGCTGCCCGTGGCGTATCGGGCAGAGAGAACTCGGCTTGCAGCGATTCGCCATCACTGGTTGGGATCATGACATCGACCATCGGCAGACATTAGGGGCATGGCATAGCTTCGCCCTCACCGTCACGAGGAACCGCCAGACAACTGGTCGCAGTGGGCCGCAATGGACCCAGACATGACCACGACCGACACTGGCGATGCGGACTAGGCCGGGTCGCCTTACCACCGGACCGGCGAGCACACTCGTAGGACCAGGATCAGGGGGATCTTCCACAGCACGGACAAGATGGTCGGGCCGGACCTCGAAAACGGCCTGGCCTCGCTGAAGCAGCTCGCCAAGGCCTAGCTGACGCTGCTTGCCAGGGCGGCGTCGAACTCAGGCTCCCACGGCAAGGCCGATATGTCTGGATCGACCCAGCCGACGCGTGCTTCGACGCCGAACAGAGCGCCTCGTGACCAATGATCCAGCGCCGCCTTGCGTCCGCACGAAGGAATCTCGAAGAGCTCCTCGATCGAGGGTGCCGCCGCGTGGGCCACCGCTGTCACGTAATAGACCGTCAGCGTCTCGTGGTAACCGCTGGTATCGGTGTTGCGGATGCCGATCCCACAGTTGTGCGTCTGGATTGCATCGCGCAGGAAGGCCAGCGTCTCGGCTGGTGTGCGATCCTGTAGCGCCACCCAGCAGGTGATCAGGTGCGCCTCATGGGTCCACGCATCCTTGGGAAGTCGGCCGTTCACGAAGTCGTCGAATACTGCAAACGCAGCCCGTTCATCCATGGCTGAAGTATCGCAGGTGCCGGGTCGCTGTCGCCCGGATAAACGTTGGACGAGGGGATTTCAGGTTGTTTGCATTCCCTGGGATTCTGATGATCAATGCACATCGGCCCGCTGCTGACCGGAGCATCTATTTAGGAGCTGGTGGCGCTGCTAGGCCACGGACGCGTCGAGGTAGGCGTTGGTCTCGGCAGGGGAGAGGTCGGGATGGTCGGCCAATCCCGCCGAAATGGTGTCTCGATAGGCAGACGCCGGCGTGTTCAGTGGGAAGCGTGTCGTCCAGGTAAAGGTCAGTGCTGGCTGATCGTCGTCAACGAACGGCAGATCGACCGGCAGTATCTGGCCATACCAGCTGGCACCGCTGGCCGTTGTTCCTTGCATCGCTGCTGGCCAATCGAATGGCTCGCCGAGCGCACGGCGATTCTCTTGGGCGAAGACATCTTCGAATTGTTCGGCAGTGATGTCCCAGGCCCGCACATAGGCGGTCGCCGAAGGGTCAGGGTCAACAAAGCACACGCCACCGCCCCAACGCTGGGACTCCCCCGCAAATCGGAGTTGTAGTGCAGCGGTGGTCCATCGGCTTCGACGGGGTGGCGTCGCGTCACGAGCGCCAACATGGTCCGAGTCGCCCACCAGGTAGCGCAAAAAGCGCTGTTCGTTGACGTTTGAGCCATAGGCGACGTACCAAACACGCTGCGGTTTCGAGATCACACGTATGACGTATCACATTGGCGTGGTTGAATTGCGTATTCGTCCGCTATCGTGGCTTGGCTATGTCGAACATCTGCCAAGTGACTGGACGCAAGCCGAGTTTCGGCAATAACGTCTCTCACTCACAACGAAAGACCCGCCGTCGTTGGGATGTAAACATCCAAACGCAGCGTTTTTGGGTACCCAGCGAAAAGCGTTGGGTCAAGCTCAAGGTCTCTGCCAAGGGTCTAAAGACCATCAACAAGCATGGAATCGAGAAGGTTCTCGCTGACATGCGTCGCAAAGGGGCCAAGGTCTGATGCCAGCTGGAAGCGATAAGCGCCCAATCATCAAGCTCAAGAGCACCGCAGGTACTGGTTACCAGTACGTGACGACCAAGAACAAGGTCAACAGCCGTGAGCGCATCGAGCTCATGAAGTACGACCCCAAAGCTCGCAAGCACGTCATCTTCAAGGAAGAGAAGTAATACTTCACTTCTAACGCTCACCCGGTGAGCGATTCGATCTATGGCAGCCCTAGGGCTGCCATTTGTCGTTTTCGGGTGATGGCCATGTCACGTTGACAACCAAGGTGCGGCGACGAGTTGTTCATGCACCGGTGTCGTGATCGCTGGTTTGTTCTCTGGCTTGCACCCCTGTGTGTGACGCGTTGATCAACTCGGTGACCAGGCGCTGAGGCGCGAGGGCTTCACCATGATCTTGAATGCCCAAGAGGATCTGCACGTGGTCGGCGGTTGCCAATCGATCAATAACCTCAAAGCGGTCGCAGGCGATACCAGGGATTGGTAGCACCTCGATGCAGAAGCTTCGAGGAGGGCGGCGACCGGGGGATCCCCAGGTTCCTCCACGGCGACTGCTTGGCCGGGTGAGACGACGAGTCGCGTGATCAGGTCGATGCCTTGCTGGGCGCATGTGGGCCCCACCCGCAGGCATAGGTCTTGCTCTTATTGCCCAGACCCGATCGACCGGCACCTGGCGGGTCGAGGCTGCCGTTCTTGGCGCACTGAACATCGGCGGGTTCTTCGCGCTTCTGTTCTACGCAGCCGTCCGTCTCCCGGGTGGAGTTGCATCGACGCTCGGTACTGTCCAGCCTCTTATTACCGGCGGTTTCGTGTGGCTCGCCACCGTCGGCACTGCTATTGCCCGCAGCAGCACGACGTAGCGGGTCATGGATCGACTGTGCCCAGAATTTCCTCGAAGGTTGTTGCAAGCTGCTGGGTGACGGGTCCAACATCCAGTTCGCGGTCGTCGATTCTTGTCAGGCCTTGCACGTCACGTGTTGTCGAGGTGAGGAAGATCTCGTCGGCGGTCGTCAGAATGTCGAATGGCATTGAGCGCTCAGCGATGGTGGTGCCGGTTGCTTCGAGAAGAAGTTCGCGACTGACGCCGGCGAGACAACCCGACGAGAGCGGGGGAGTGAAGATTTCACCCCGGATCACCACGAAGACGTTGGTTCCGGTTCCCTCGCATAACTCGTCGCGCGTGTTCGCCAAGATCGCTTCGGACGCGCCGGCCTCATGGGCGATACGCAAGGCCCGTACGTTCTCGGCATAAGACGTGGTCTTAAGGCCTGCAGTAGCGCCGCGTTCGTTGCGGGTCCACGGCACGGTGATGGCGATAGGGGCAACCTTGGGCTTCAGCTCAGTCACAGCGACGACCACAGACGGAATACCGTGCGGCATTCCAGACCCAAGCGAACCACTTCCGGCGGTAACGGTTAAGCGGATACGCGATTCGGGGTGCCCGCCAGCCATCACCGTGTCGGCGATGGCGGTGCTCAGCAGATCTTCATCGGGCATAGCGATGGCAAGTGCTTGGAGTGTGCGGCGCAGCCGGGCCAGATGGCGGGTTACGGCGAATGCTCGACCGCCCGAGGTCTTCAGCGTCTCAAATGCGCCGTCGCCCACCACGAGCCCGTGATCATCGATCGGGAGCGTGGCCTTGTCGGCGTCAACGAGGTGTCCATTTAGCCACACATGCATGGCCTAAACATAGCCCCCGGGTCGGATCGACTGCCGTCGATAGTTTGCGTTCATCGGATCGTTAACAGGACAGGCAAGCATCCAGCCGATGACGGACGGAGCGATCCATTCGACTTGTGTTTCCTTGGCTGGTTTGATGACGAACCACCCGATCCACCTGTCAGAGAGCGCCGGCCATGGCGAGGCCGAGTTGTTTCTTGGTGGCGTCGGCACGGTCGATGATCGCGACGAATTGGCCTTCGAACATCACGGCGATACGGTCGGCGAGCCCCAGGATTTCATCGAGGTCTTCAGAGATCATCAGAATTGCGCAGCCGCGGGTGCGTTGCTCGATGAGTTGCGAATGGATGTACTCGGCTGCACCAATATCGACGCCGCGTGTCGGCTGGGCAGCAAGCACAACCTTGGGATTGCTGTCGAGTTCGCGGGCCATGATGACCTTTTGTATGTTGCCACCGGACAGGCTGCTGATCGGTGTGGACAGCGACGGAGTCTTCACATCGAAGTTCTCGACCAGCCGTTGGCAATGTTTCTTGATGGCACCGAAGTCGAATAGGACGCCGCGGACGAATCGCTTTTCGCCGTGATTGATCAACAGCAGGTTCTCGCTGATGTCGAACTCGCTCACGGCGCCGTCTTTCATGCGTTCTTCGGCCACATAACTCAGACCTGCACCCCGAGTCTGGGCTGGGTTCGCGCGGGAGATGTCTACGCCATCGATCGACACCGATGAGTCGGGCTCGGCGGGGCGAAGCCCAGCGATGGTCTCGGCCAACTCTCGTTGTCCGTTGCCTGATACTCCGGCGACACCGACTATTTCTCCTGCGTGGACGGCGAGGTCTACGCCGTTCACCGCCATAGTGTCGCGGTCTCCGACCACGTGCACATTGTTGAGCTGAAGCCGAACCTCGCCGCGGTCCATGGTGGGCTTATCAGGTGCGAGTTTGACCTCGCGACCTACCATCATCTCCGCGAGTTGTTGACGGTTCGTCTCGGCAGGTGTTGTGTCGCCGGTGACTCGACCGTTGCGCAACACCGTGATGCGATCGCTGAGTTCGAGGACCTCGTGCAGCTTGTGGCTGATGAAGACGATGCCGGTCCCTCGTGCGGTCATTTTCCGCAGGATGATGAAGAGGTCGTCGACTTCTTGGGGCGTAAGTACCGCGGTTGGTTCGTCGAGCACGAGTAGTTCAGCGTCGCGATAGAGCGCCTTGATGATCTCGACTCGTTGTCGCTCACCGACCGACATCTTCCAGATCTCGATGCTGGGATCGACGGCCAAACCGTATTGTTCGGAGATCCCGATGATTCTCTTGGAGACAACATCGAGATCGGTGCGCACGCCTCGACTCGACGGCAGACCGAGCGCGACGTTCTCGGCAACGGTGAGGGTGGGCACCAGCATGAAATGCTGATGCACCATCCCCACGCGTTGCTCGATAGCGCTTGTTGGCGATGAGATTTGCGTAGGTTGGCCCCGGAGCAGAATCTCACCTTCGTCGGGCAAATAGAGCCCGAACAGGATCTTCATGAGCGTGCTCTTGCCCGCACCGTTCTCGCCCAACAACGTGTGGACCTCGCCTGGCAGCACATCGAACGACACATTGTCGTTCGCGAGTACACCAGGGAAGCGCTTCGTTACGTTACGCATTTCCAGAAGGGGCGTGAGTTCGCTCATGTGTGACTACCCGCTATGCAGGAGGATTGATGTCGCCAGCGATGATCTGGTCGACGATGTCGCCGGCACCACTCAGAACATCGCTGTCCAAGTTGTAACAGCCATTGATCTCGACGAGAAGGCCGCCGTTTTCGAGGGTCAGCGACATTGCTTCGCCACCGAGTGTGCCTTCGTCGATCATCTCGAACATGTCATCCAGGATGACTTCCCAGTGGTAAACCTGCGAAGCCACAACCTGGTCGGTTGACCATGCTTCCTGGTTTGACTGTGTGCCGAACCATGGGATTTTGTTTTCGTTGGCCACGTTGACAGCACCCACAGCCGATTGCGAGGTGCCGGTCAGCACTTCGACACCGACGGTCAGGAACGCTTCGGCTGCTTCGGTCGCCAAGGCAACGTCGGAGAACGAGCCGGTGTAGGTCACAGCGACGTCTGCGCCGTTGGCTTCGGCGCCTGCCCGAAAACCGTTGATGTAGGAGACGGCATCGCCGGCTTCGACGGGCCCAACTACCCCGATTGAGCCGCCATCGGCGAGTTCGCCAGCGATCCAACCGTTTACGTAGCCACCCTGTTGTGCTTCAGGGTAGTAAGCGAAGATATTCGGGATGTCTTGGGTGCTGGTTGATGTACCCCATATAAACGAGGTCTCGGGGAAGTCAGGTGCGATCTCAGCAAGCGAACCGCCGTACTGAGTGCCGTGAACGATCACGACGTTGATGCCGTCTTCGGCGTAGCCACGGATTGCGTCGGCGGCGACTTCCACCTGGAAGGTGCCGTCAGTGACCTGCGGCTCGATGCCCAGGCGGGTCAACGAGTCGATCATGCTTTGTGTGAACGCAAGGTCTTGCGAGTCGCTTGGGGCCACAACGGCGACTGTTTTGTCAGTAACCTTGTCACCTTTAACGACGGCATTGTTGGTGCCGCATTCGCTGGTTGCAGTGCCGGTCGCTGATTCGGTGTCGTCGCTACCGCCGCAAGCTGCAGCAAACATCGACAACGCCAGCAGCGCTGTAAGCAGGGTTAGAAACCTGCGGGATCTATTTGTTTTCATTGTTCCCCTCCCAGGGTCTCGGAGTATGTACTTCGACTTTGTTACTGGCCTGTTGCGCTGGTGTGAGCGCCGGATTTAGTGTCGGGAAAATGGCTTTGTGAGTGCGGCTGGACCGCGGACGCGCTTGGCCAGCAGTACGAGCGCCAGGATAGTGATGAGTGCGGGCGTCATCGCCGCAAGGTCAGACGCCGAGTTAGGAATGATGTCGCGAGCTTGCCATTGAAGGCGGGTCGCTGTGACGATGCCATAGAGCATTGCGCCAGCCATGACCCACTTGGCTCGCCAGGCACCGAAGTAGACCAGGGCCACAGCTATGAAGCCCAGGCCGTTTGTCAGATTTTGCTGGAACACACCAAGCTGCAGTGACAGCGTTGCTCCGGCTAAGCCAGCGAGGGCATTGCCGATCAGGATGGCGAAGAAGCGAGTACGCCCGACCGACACACCGAGGCTGTCGGCGGCTTGAGGGTTTTCGCCAACTGCCTTGATGTTCAAACCAAAGGTGGTGTTGTTCATCATCCACGTGACAGTGGGCACCAGAGCGAATGCCACATAGGTCATCAGGTTGTGGCTGAAGAGCAACTGGCCGAGGTATTTGATGTCTTCAAGGGGTTCGAAGATGCCACCAACCAGCGGTAGTTTGGCCAGAGATGGGAGCTTCTTGATGGGTTGAATGGCGCCGACGAGTTCCTGCGAGAGTAGATCGCTGAATCCCAAACCAAACAAGAAGATACCAATGCCGCTGATGCCCTGTTTCGCGTGCAGGTGCACGGTGACGACTGCGTAGACGACACCCATAAACAGACCAATAAGCAGGCCAACGCCAATGCCGAGCAGATGGGATCCGGTTTCGATGACCGTGTAATAGGCGCCAAACGCGCTGAGCAGCATGACGCCGTCGACCCCAAGGTTCAGCACCCCGCTGCGTTGGCCGATGGTCTCGCCGAGCGCCGCAAGCAGATACGGAACAGCAAGTCGCACCGCGGACGCGAACGTGGCGATCAGCACCGACAGCGTGAAGAACTCGCTCATGGCGTGGCCTCGTGAACGTTGGATCCTTCCGGCTGCAGATCGGTGCTGTTGTTTGTCGATTCACGAAGTTCGGCGGTCTCGTTATCGAAGGCACCCTGGTTCAGTCGACCGTGGAGCCAGGCTCGTAGCCGGTCGCTGCTGACGACGAACAATACGATGAGGCCGTTGAGTGCAACAGCCAGGGCTGCGGGGATCTGCAGCGCACGTTGAAGTTGCGTTGCTCCGGTGAGAAGTGCGCCGAAGAGAAACGATGATGGCACGGTCCACAGCGGATGAAGACCACCGAAGAGTGCCGCGACAATGCCGTTGAATCCAGCAGAGCCGGTGAAGCCAGCGGCACCTCCATCGGTCACCAATCGCAGACTCTCGCTGCCAAAGACGAGCATGACCCCGGCGAGGCCTGACAAGGCGCCGCTCATGCCCATGGCCATCGTGATGTTTCGTTCGACCGAGATGCCTGCAGCTCGAGCAGCATCGGGGTTGTGTCCTACCGCTCGCAGCCGGAAGCCCAACGGCGTGCGCCACAGGATGATGTAGACAACGGCTGCAGCGAACACTGCAATTACCACGCCCAGGTGTAAGCGGGTGCCCTCGACCAGCGTGGGCATGGCCGCATTGTCGCTCAGACGTTCGGTCTGGGGGATACGCGAACCGTTCTTTTCGATGGGATCGATCATGGGGCCGCGGAGCAAGAAGTTCATGAGTTGCACGGCAACGATGTTGAGCATGACGGTGCTCAAGATCTCGTTCACAGATGCATAGGCCTTGAGAGCGCCAGGAATGGCACCCCAAATGCCGCCGCCAATCATGCCGGCGATCATGACGAGTGGGATCAAGATGATCCGTGGTGTGTCAGGGATGACGAGGGCAACAATGGTGGAGAGCAACGCGCCAGCGATGATCTGGCCCTCGCCCCCGATGTTGATCACGCTCGCTCGGAACGCAATGGTGATGCCAATGCCAACGAGCAGTAGTGGTGTTGCTCTGACCGCCGTAACAGCAAACCGGTCGCCGGTGCCAAAGGCCCCTTCGACAATTGCGCTTGCTCCGCTGATCGGGTTCTCGCCAAGAGCAAGAATCATGATCGAGCCAAGCACAAACGCAAGTAGTGCCGCTCCGAGCGGAACGCTAGCCCCCAGTAGCCGTTTCATCCGTCGATGAACTTAGTCGGTGGTTGTTACGGCTGCGCAAAAGGTTGAACAAAATGTTAAGCCGATTTCGGTGAGCCCCAAAATGACAACACCGGGCCGTACCTATGGTCCGTCAGCAGCGGGTGGTTGGCGAAGGACGAGCCGACGCCCACACACCCGCTGCACTATCTGACGAACGCTGGCCTGAATGCAGCAGTTCTACACAGCGTCAAAGCCCAACTCGAGGTCGGCGATGATGTCGCCGATGGTCTCGAGGCCGACGGAGAGTCTGATCAAGCCGGGCGCCACCCCGCTTGCCAACTGCTCGGCTTCGTTGAGCTGGCTATGGGTCGTTGAACCGGGGTGGATGATCAGGCTTCGCACATCACCGATGTTGGCGACATGGCTGTGAAGCTCGGTCGCGTTGACGAACTTCTCGCCAGCCTCACGGCCACCCTTGATGATGAACGCTGGAACCGAGCAGAAGCCACGGCCCTCTGTGTACCTAGCCATCCGCTCGTGCCATGGGCTGGACCGCAGGCCGGCGTACTGCACCGACTCGACCTTGTCGTGGCCCTCTAAGAACTCGGCAACTGCTTGAGCGTTTTGACAATGACGTTCCATACGCAGGCTCAGCGTTTCGCAACCCTGGATGAAGTGGAAGGCGTTGGTCGGTGACATCGCAGCGCCCAGGTCGCGTAGGCCCTGGACCCGAGCCTTGATGATGTAGGAGCCGGCGCCAAGGCCAGGCCAGAAGGCCAAGCCGTTGTAGCTGGGGTCTGGATTGTTCATGCCGGGAAACTTTTCAGCGTCGCCGAAGTCGAAGGTTCCGCCATCGATGATCACGCCACCGATCGAGGTTCCATGACCGCCAATGAACTTGGTGGTGGACTCGACGAGGATGTCGGCCCCCCACTTGAGCGGGTTGATGAGATATGGCGATGGCACCGTGTTGTCGAGAATGAGTGGCACCCCAGCGTCATGGGCGACGCCGGACACACCTTCGATATCGATGCAGTTGTTCTTTGGGTTACCAACGGTCTCGCCGTAGAACAGCTTGGTGTTCGGCCGCACGGCCGCTCGCCACTCGTCGAGATCATCGGCGTCCTTGACGAACGTAACGTCTATGCCCATCTTCGGCAGTGTGTAATTGAACAGGTTGTACGTGCCGCCGTACAACGCCGATGCCGTGATCAGATGGTCGCCCGCATCGCAAATATTTGTGATCGCCAGGGTCGTCGCGGCCTGGCCCGAGGCCACGCACAACGCTCCGGGAAGGCCAACTGCAGTCGCTGTTCCACCTTCGAGGTCTGACAATCGAGCCTCGAGCACGCTCGTTGTCGGGTTCGCGATTCGTGTGTAAATATTGCCTATCTCGGCCAGGGCAAACAGGTTGGCTGCGTGCTCTGCATCTCGGAAAACGAAACTGGTCGTTTGGTAGATGGGGACCGTGCGGGCTCCCGTCTCTGAATCGGGCACCTGCCCAGCGTGTATCTGACGGGTTTCAAAACCTTGCGTCATGGTTGCTCCACATATGTAGTAAATGAGGCTGCTATTGTTGACCGATGAGGTCGGGTTTTGCAACCTGGATTCAAAGTCTTGCTGGTTAACAGCCAGATCCAGCGACTGGAGCGGCAGTTGCCTAACCTGCGTACATGACTGAATGGTCCACTGATCCCGCACTGGCCGCTTCGCTCGATGCTGCCGATGAGTTTGCTGTATTCCGCTCCCGTTTCGAGTTGCCTCCTCCCCCCGAAGGGGCAACCGATTCCATCTACTTCGTCGGCAATTCGCTCGGTCCAATGCCGACGAAGGCACGCGAGTACATCAATTTTGAGCTCGACCGTTGGGCCAGGCTTGGTGTTAAGGGCCACTTCGACGGTGACCCAGGCTGGGCTGACTATCACAAGATCTTGATCGACCCGCTTTGTCGCATGGTTGGGGCCTTGCCGCACGAAGTGGCGGTTATGAACACGCTGACCGTCAACCTTCACAATCTGTTGGTCAGCTTCTACAGGCCGACCGCCGAGCGGCACAAGATTCTGATCGAGGAGCACGCATTCCCGTCGGATCACTTTGCCGTCGAGAGCCAGATCCGACTGCACGGGCTTGATCCAGCTGACTCGCTAGTGACCGTCAAGCCGCGAGGCGGCGGTGAGCTCTTCCATGTTGAGGACATCGTCGCTGCGATTGAAGAACACGGAGACTCGTTGGCCACGGTCTTGCTGCCCGGCGTGCAGTACTACACAGGTCAGGTCATGCCGATCGACGCGATCGTGCAGGCTGGGCATGCGGCTGGGGCGACGGTGGGTATCGACCTGGCGCACTCAGTTGGCAATGTGCCGTTGACTCTTCATGAGTCCAACGTCGACTTCGCCACATGGTGCTCGTACAAGTATGTGAACTCGAGCCCAGGTGGCATCAGCGGTGTCTATGTGCACGAGCGTCATGTGAACGATCAGTCGTTGCCCAAGTTGACCGGCTGGTGGGGTAACCGCATCGAGACTCGGTTCGCCATGGAGAACGCGTTCGACCCATATCCGACGGCTGAATCCTGGGCGGCCAGCAACGGCACGGCATTGCCAATGGCAGCGTTGCGAGCCTCACTTGAGATCTTCGATGACGCTGGTGGCGTGGTTGCGCTGCGCTCGAAGTCGCAGAAGCAGACGGCCTACCTTTTGTATCTGCTTGACGAATTGCTTGGTGGCGACGTCGAGTCGTTAACGCCGCGGGATCCTGAGCAGCGAGGCTGCCAGCTGTCGCTCGAAATCGTCCCCGATGATATTGACGGTCGGGCCGTCTTCGAAGCAATCGAAGCGGCAGGCGTCTTCTGTGACTGGCGTTTTCCGAATGTAATCCGGGTCGCTCCGACGCCCCTGTTCAACACGTTCAGCGAGATCCGACGGTTCGTTGATCTGTTAGCGGATGCCATCGCTGCCAATCGCACCTCGTGACAGCGCTCGGCGACAAGGGGCCGACGCTGGTTGTAGGCGGCGGTATCGCAGGTGCTTACCTGGCTGCCCTTTTGGGCCAGCGTGGTGAACCAGTCACCGTCTTCGATAGCCGGCCAGACCCTCGCATCGACACCGGCGTTGGTGGTCGCTCGATCAATTTGGCCATCGCCGAACGGGGCCTGGCGGCCCTTCGTCAACTCGACGGTGTCGTTGCCAAGATCGAAGAGCTTGTGGTCCCTATGAACGGGCGGATCATCCACGACCACAAGGTCAGCGGCCTCCAGCCCTATAGCAACATGGCGAACGAAGTGTTGTGGTCGGTGGACCGCACCGCTCTGACCAATGTGCTTCTCGACGCTGCCGAGGCAACGGGCAAGGTCGACATCGAGTTTGGCCAACGGTGCCGCGCCATTGATTTCGACCTTGGTTTGATCTCGCTCACCGACTCGACGCAAGCCGACAGCTGGTACCAGATGCGGTTCGGCACGATCTTCGGAGCTGATGGCGTCGGCTCGACCGTCCGCTCCGAGATCCTCGAACACAACGGTGGCTCTGTCTGTAAGGAGATGCTCGATCATCGCTATGTCGAGATCGAGATGCCGGCAGGACCCGATGGCGCATTCCAGATGGAACCCCATGGCCTGCACATCTGGCCACATAACGACTTCATGCTGATCGCCCTACCGAATCCCTCAGGCGACTTCACAGCCACGCTGTTCCTAGCAGCCACCGCCGATGGTCCCAGTTTCGCTGCGCTCGAATCAGCAGCGGAGATCAACGCGTTCTTCGAAGAGAATTTCGCCGACTTCGCAGCCATGGTGCCTGACCATGTCGAACAATTCATCGACGCCCCACTGGGCCGACTTGGCACGATCCGAACCGTTGGGTGGAGCTTCGAGGACCAAGCAGTCCTGGTTGGTGACAGTGCCCACGGCATTGTGCCATTCCATGGGCAAGGCATGAATCTGGCCCTCGAATCGGCCGCTGCTCTGGACCAGATATTGCAGCACCATCCGGCCGACCTGGCTGCAGCCTTTGTTGCTTTCGAAGAGGAACGCAGAGACAACGCAAACGCCATTGCCGACATGGCGCTCGAGAACTATGTCGAGATGCGCGACAAGGTCAACGATCCCGGCTACCTGCTCAAGCGGCAGTTGTCGCTGATGCTGGCCGAGCGCCTCCCGGAACATTTCCGTCCTCGGTACAACATGGTCATGTTCTCCGCGATCTCATACGCGGACGCCTTTCGTCGCGGCGACCAACAAGCCGAATTGCTCGCCGAACTACTCGCCGGCTGTTCATCAATCGACGACATCGACATGGACGCGGCTCAAGCCGCCTTCCTCGCCCTCGGCCCCCTGCCTGCGCCAGCGTAAGCATCTCAACCTGCGTACTACCTCCGGTACAACACGCAGCTTCGTGAGTGGAGCGCGTCCGAACCTCCGTACTGCCTCCGGTACAACACGCAGGTTGACGTGACCCGCCGTGGACCTAGCTTGCCTGGCGAAGCGGGCTGTCCCGCCAGGTGAAGTCGATCGATTCGACGAGCGCTCGAAACTCGAGATGTGTCTCAAGCCTGCGGCTAGCCCGGGCGATGGCAGACGACAGTGATGACCGGGCCGCGTAACTAAAGAACTCGCAAAGCTCATCAACGGATGCAATGCGGCTGTTGTGGGCGACGAAGACTGCTGCTAATCGAGCGTCAGAGCGCGCCCCGCTTCGAGACTCAGTCACTGGGGCCACTTCGGCACCAGCGAAAGATGAAGCGACCACGGCAAGCTCTATGAGAAGTTCCTCGATGGGTGCGAATGGCGTTGCAGGAACCACTCGACGTCCGTCACGAATTGAGAACTTGTCCGATTGTCCGTCGGTACACACGAATGTCCGATAGGCACTAGCGCCTCCGGCAAGCCTCACCGGGAGCTCGCAGCTGCGCGAGATCGACAGCGCATGGTTGCCGGATCCCGTGACATGTGTCGGGAAGCTCGACCATGCGTAGCGGGCGATGTCTAGGCCGAGTTCGAGGCCATTGCGGTCGACGTATCGGGCCGTCACGAGCAGTTGTTCGTCACTCATGATGATCGTGTTGTGGAATCGGTCAACAAAGACTGGACCGCGGTAGCCGCGCTGGGTGATGAAGTAGCGGGCATAGACAGACTCGACCAACTGCATGAACTCAGAGAGTCTGCCGTCGGGGCAGTGCAGGATCAGGTGGAAGTGATTACCCATCAGACAGAAGCCAGCTACTTGCACACCGGTCCTGGCGCTCGCTGATGCCAATAGGCGCATGAACAAGTGGCGGTCGTCGTCCTTGAGGAAAAGGTTGCCTTCGCCAGCGACATGATTGGTCACATGGTGCCAACCCATCTTCGGATCAATCCGGTGCAATCTGGTCATACGTCGACGCTACGACGCGGGTGCGACAGTCTGCCGAGCTGCGTGTTGTACCGGAGGTTGTACGCGGGTTAGAGGTCTTTGATGCGGGCCGCTAGTTGGGTTGCGGCGGCGGTGGGGGAGAGGGAACGCTCGGCGACGGCATCGAGGATCTCGGTCACACCTGTCAGGCTGTTGCGCGTGAGCATGTCGTCGACACGCGACTCGAGTTCGGCCATGAGACGGTTGCGCACTTCGGTGACATCGCGGTTGATGCGCCGCGCCGCGAGCTGGCCGTTGTCAATGATCGCGGCATGGTGGCGTTCGATGGCGTCCCACATTTCGGGAGCGCCCTCGCCAGAGAGCGCTGTCGTCATGACGATCTCGGGCCGCATGCCGGTGTGTTGGTCGTGGCCGGACACATGGCTCAGGTCGAGCATGAGATCTAGGTCACGGCGGACATCGGTGGCGCCGGGCCGGTCAGCCTTGTTGACGACAAACAGGTCGGCGAGCTCAAGTAGACCAGCCTTGTTCGCCTGTACTGAGTCGCCCATGCCAGGCGTGGCGACGACGACCGTGGTGTCGGCAGTGCCAGCGATGTCGACCTCGACCTGGCCAACCCCAACCGTCTCGATCACGATTGGGTCATAGCCAGTCGCATCCAACAGGCGCACCACGCCGGGTACGGCAAGCGAGAGCCCTCCCTGGTGGCCGCGGGTTGCCATCGACCGGATGAACGTGTCGGGCGACGCCACATCTTCCATACGCACGCGGTCGCCCAGGATCGCGCCACCAGTCAGGGGCGACGACGGGTCAACAGCGAGCACGGCCGCCCGTTTGCCCGCTTCGCCAAGCAGCTTGACCAGCTGGCCGGTGAGCGTTGACTTCCCAGATCCGGGTGAGCCGGTGATACCGATTACATGAGCGTTGCCTGCACGAGTGTGCGCCATCTCGGCCACGACCTCAGCTTCGGCAGCGTCACGCTCGACGAACGTGATTAGTCGGCCGAGTGCGCGCCGTTCACCGGCGAGCGCTCGTTCGAAAATGTCGGCTGGGGTTAGTCCTCGCAGGCTCACTGCGTTGCTAAGCCTTGGGAGCTTCGGCGCGCACGGCTGCCACGGCGTCGCGGATGGTTTGTGCAACCTCTTCGGCAGATGCACCTGGGCCCAAGATTGCGGCGACACCCTTTTCCAGCAAGGGCTCGATGTCTTCGTCGGGAACGATGCCGCCCACGACGACCGGAACTTCGAGGCCCGCTGCGGCCAGCGCATCGACCATCTTTGGAGCGAGCGTCATATGGCTTGCGTTGTGCATCGAGAGGCCGATCGCGTCGGCGTCTTCCTGCTCGACAGCGTTCACGACATTCTTATAGCTCTGGCGGATGCCGAGGTAGATAACTTCCATGCCAGCGTCGCGCAAGATACGGGCCACGATCTTGATGCCACGGTCATGGCCGTCGAAGCCAAGCTTGGCGAGCACGACGCGTAGTTGCTGAGGTTCAGGCGATGCCTCATCGGCCATTGGGATCTCCTAGTGCGAGTTTCGAGCGCAGCGAGAACACCCGGTTAGTGAGGGAAGCGAACGGCGCCATTAGAGGAAGACCTTTTCTACGTAGGTGCCGAACTCTTCTTCGAGCGCACCGACGATCTCGCCTTCAGTGGCGAAGGTCTTGACCGCCTCGATCATGGTTGGCATCAGGTTGATCTCGGGATCGGCGGCTTCGGTCTTGAGTCGCTCGAGTACGCGGGTGACGGCGGCGCTGTCGCGGCGCTGCTTGACGTCGTTGAGTCGCTTGAGCTGGTAGTCCTCGACTTCGGCGCCGATTCGCAACAGGTTGCGTTCGCCATCGTCGCCTTCGGTGAACTCATTCACGCCAACGATGATGCGCTTGCCCTCGTTGACCTCGCGTTCGAAGCGGTACGCAGCGTCGGCGATCTCGCCTACGAAGTAGCCATTCTCGATACCGGCATAGGCACCTTCGAGAATCGAGTCGTTACCGATGTCGAGCAGATGAGCAAAGACTTCTTCGGCTCGACGTTCCATTTCGTCGGTCATCCATTCGACGAAGGGTGCGCCGCCCAATGGGTCGACGACATTGGTCACACCGGTCTCGTGAGCCACGATCTGTTGGGTGCGCAGCGCGATACGTGCTGCGTTTTCTGTTGGAAGCGCCATGGCCTCGTCGTAGGCATCGGTGTGCAGCGACTGTGTTCCACCTAGCGCCCCAGCCAGAGCTTGGATGGCGACGCGGCCGATGTTGATCTCGGCCTGCTGCGCCGTCAGCGACACACCGGCGGTCTGGGTGTGGAACTTCATCATCATGCTCTTGGGATCTTTGGCGCCATAACGCTCTTTCATCCACCGGGCCCAGATCCGGCGGGCAGCACGGAACTTACCGATCTCTTCGAAGAAGTCGCTGTGTGAGTTGAAGAAGAAGGAGAGTCGCGGAGCGAAGTCATCGACGTCGAGCCCGGCGGCGACGGCAGCTTCAACGTAGGCGAACCCGTTGGCCAGTGTGAAGGCGAGTTCCTGGGCTGCGTTCGAACCGGCTTCACGGATGTGGTAACCCGAGATCGAGATCGGGTGCCACTTAGGCATCTCGGCCGAGGTGAACTTCATCATGTCAGTGATGATGCGCATCGAAGGCCGCGGCGGGAAGATGTACTCTTTTTGCGCCTGGTATTCCTTGAGGATGTCGTTCTGGATCGTGCCAGCGAGCTGCGCACGGTCGACGCCGGTGTTCTCGCCCACGGCGATGTACATGGCCATGATCATCGCTGCGGGGCCATTGATGGTCATCGAAGTAGACACTGAGCTGAGGTCGATGTCGGCGAACAGGTCCTCCATGTCGGCCAAGGTGTCGACGGCAACGCCGCAGTGGCCGACCTCGCCGAGCGCCCATTCGTGGTCGCTGTCGCGGCCCATCAGGGTTGGCATGTCGAACGCAGTCGAAAGGCCGCCACCACCGGCACGCAACAATTCCTTGAAACGAGCATTGGTGTCTTCGGCGGTACCGAAACCAGCGAACATGCGCATCGTCCACAAGCGCGACCGGTAGCCAGCCGCGTGCAGGCCGCGTGTATAGGGGTACTGGCCTGGGTAGGGCCCTTCGCCATACAACGGATCGACGGGCACGCCCGACATCGTCTCGAACGGGACGTCGCGCAGCTTGGTCGCGTCGTACGCCTCTTGCCATGCAGCTCTGGCTTGGTCAGGGGCCGGATCGCTCACGGGTGCTCCAAATAGTAGGAAGTCCAACTGTTTGTCATCCTAGTACTTGGTGACGCGACTACTCTCGGTCGCGAGGGGAATGCAGATGGCGCTTGAGTTCGATCCGATTGAAGAAGCTCGCTCGAACTGGCAGCAGCATCAATGGGGTGATGGTCGGGCAATGGTCGCGGCCACGTCAATCACGCGAGCCCACCAGATCCTGTTGGCCGAGATCAATGCAGCGCTTGCTCCGTTTGGGCTGACCTTCAGCCGGTTCGAAGTGTTGGCACTGCTGTTCTTCGCTCGAACCAATGCGTTACCCATGGGCAAGGTTGGTGATCGTCTTCAGGTGCATCCCACGAGTGTCACCAGCCTGGTCAACCGGCTTGTCGACGACGGTTTAGTCGCACGGGTCGCACATCCAACCGATCGTCGCACCACTCTTGTCACGCTGACAGAGCGTGGTGCCAAACTGACCCCCTTGTGTGCGAACGCACTCGAAGCTGTTGGCTTTGGCCTCGAAGGTCTCGACGCCACACAACTCGATGTCATCGCGGACACGGTGTCCTCGTTGCGGCGGGCGACGGGCGACTGGAACGATGGCGACTAACGTCTATTAACTGGTACCAAACATGCTAATGTGATACTATTGTTTCAAAAAGGGCCATCTCGCCACGGGCGGCATATGCGCCACCACCCAACGTGGGCGATCTTGAGTCCTTCCCTTGTTTTTCTGGGAATCTGCTAGGTCACCCGCGTGTTGGCGCTTACCGTGACTCCTACCCGAGGTCAGCAACTGGCAGAGAGCTTCGGGACCCGATTTCAAGGAGCAGCGATGCGGGGTTTAGTTAATAGAAGTGGGCGCGATCGAGTGAAGCGAATTTTGTTTGCATGCACGATCATTAGGCGATGTTGGTCGCCAGCATGGTGTCGGTGGGAGTGATCGGCAAAACGGCCGACGCACGTGGAGCCGAGTACAATGGGCCCCAGACTCAGAGCAATGGGCCAGCGTATTTTGGTCCTGCGCCAAACCCGTTTCCGTACTGCGACAGTCCAACCTATTTCGATCCGTTCCCCGAGAACGTGACCCCGATTGGGCGGATGGACGTAGGCGACATGGCCTCGGTGACAACCGGTGGTGTGACCATGGATCTGGTCATCGCTAGCGGAGGTAACGAGTTCAGCCAATACCCAGGTTTCTTCCCCGAAGGCGGCGATGGCGGAAGCGGCGACCAAGCAAAGGGAATCGAGCTCGGAGAAGGCGACATTGCTGTCGTCAGCCTGAGTCAGCCTCTCTTCTACAGTCAGTGGATCTTCACTGATGTCGATCAGCCAGGAGAAGGTTTCACTGTTACCCCGGCGTGGACTGCCCCTGGTGAAAGTGCCGTATTCGGTGGCGACCCGGACTTCACGTTTGCGGGCACCACCGCAATCGCAGTTGAGCTCGACGACACGAATGGTCAAAGCGAAAACGCCGAGTCGATCAACGGTCGTGTACAAGTTGACTTCCTGGGAGCCGTGACCGGCATCACGATGGAACGAACCTCCCCAAGCCAAGGTCGTCGTCGACGGTCCAACGTGGAACGGCGTGGGCTTCGACGTGACCTACGAACTTCGCATGCGCAACAACCTGCCCTCCTCGGCAACGATCCAGTCCGTCATCGATGACGCAACCGCCGGAGCCGGTGTATCGCTGGTGACCGGCATGCCTCAAGGTGTGTCGCTGGATGATCTCCAGCTGACTGACAATCTGGCCGACGCCGGATTCTCGACCATCGAGGTAATGAGCCTGTCGACGAACGGCGGCCTGGTGCTAAACCAGAACTTCGATGGCGTGAGCGACCTTGAACTGATCTCGAGCGGTGGCATCGCAGCCGAGCAAAGCGAAGTCATCACGCTGAGCGTCCAGTACACCCCAGACTTTGCTCAGGCCAGGTGGAACGAGTGTGCGAGCCAGTATGACCTGCTGAACCAGACTGAGCTCAGCGCTCGTGCGTCAAATGTCGACGTCGCTGACCTGTCCGATAACGGCACCAATGCAGCGCCAAGCGACACCAACGGCGAAGGCGGCGTCGACGATCCGACACCGGTTAGCTTCCCAAGTCCTCCTGGTGGCCTTGACATTGTCAAGACCGCCGTCGCTGGCCCGAACGGCATCTGCCCGATCTTCGCCGATGGCGTACAGGGTGATGGTCCGGCACTTGCTGTAAAGGTTGGCGATGTTGTCACCTACTGCGTCACGGTCCAAAACTCAGGTCCCGTTCTCATCTCGAACGTGATCGTCACCGACGCACAAGCGCCTGGCGTTATCGTGCTCAACGACCTTTCAGCTGGCGAAACCGACACGACGAGCTACGACGTGCAGGTCGATCTCTCGACCCCACTACTCAACACGGCCACGGCAACCGCCGAGGATGTCAGCGGTCCAATCCAACCTGTGCAAGACACCGCTCATCGATACCCGCAGCGCGAGTATCTCGCTGATCCACTCGGTCTCCAAGGCCGACGAGGACTGCATCACAAGCACCAAGGGCGAGAACAGCCTGGTGGCCAACAGCGAGACGCTGGCCATTACCTGGTGTGCAAAGACCACCAACGACGGCAATGTTGCACTGACCAACGTGCTCTTCGACGCTCCCGATATCGGTAGCGGTGATCCCATCGACGTGCTCGAAGGCACTGGCTCGAACGTGCTGTTGCCCGGTCAGAGCGTGGTCGTTCTTGTGCTTGGAGAGATTCCAGACATTGGCTTGATTAGTAATGCAACAGTCGAAGCGGACCCATCCGATGTCCAGGGCAACGTGCTCACTGGTGTTGCTCGACCGAGCGACGACGACACCGCAGAGGTACGCGAAGCTTCGATTTCTCTCGAGACTACGGCAGCGGCTGGGGCTGGCTCAGACTGCGCCGACGCTGTCGAGGTGCTACTCATTCCGAGCGGCGAGGACATGACCTGGTGCTTCGCAGTAAAGAACACGGGGGCTATTAGTTTGCTGGTCAGGGAGGTCACGGACCAAGCACTCGGTATCACCGCTGCAATTCCACCTGGGCTGCAAAACTTGGAACCGGGTATCACGATCTTCGTTTCGGCGAATGATGTTGTCCAGGGCCCAGTGGTTATCGACGCAGATGTCAAGGGCAAGCCCCTCGCATCTTCGGGCGCTGTCCTTGATCAGGCTCCAGAGGTTGCGGACATGGACCCAGCCAGGGTCGTCATCCCAGGAGCCGAACTGGCGCTGGTGAAAACGATTTCGACTACTGGTCCTGTCACGGTCGGCCAGACTGTTACCTACACCCTGACGATTACGAACAATGGCCCGCACGCCGCAAGTGGCGTTCGAGTGGTCGACGATCTTCCTGTCGGAATTAGCTACCTCTCGTTGCCAGGTGACGCTGACTGGGCCTGTTCATACGACGGCGATCAGGCTGGTTTCGGTTGCCTTAAGAGCACGGATCTGGCCAGCGGCGTCTCAGTTACGCTGAGATACACCGCACAGATCAACTCATCACCACCGGCGAACACCGCTCTGATCAACGTGGCCGAGGTCAGCTCAGACACCCCAGACGGCGATCTATCGAACAATAGGGGTGAGGCACAGACGGTCACCGGCACTGGAGAAACAGCCATCCCTACTCCTCCTCCTCGACCACCTGAATATCCCGGCCCGTTCCCGACGCCAGTACCGCCGGAGACGCCGCCAGACGAGGTTCTTGGACTTGCCATCACAGGTTCGTCATCAAACCTTCTCGGCATGTTGTCGGTAGCGATGCTGGCACTTGGTGGCCTGTTGAGTGTTGGCTCTCGCCGCAGTCGCAAGGACGACTGATCTAGTCAGTTGAGCTAACCAAGGGCGCTTTGCGCCACGTTATTCGATAATCGTCCGGTGGGATCTCCCACCGGACGATTGTCGTTTTTGGTCTCTGTGTCGATTTGAGGCCAGGCGTCGTTGGTACGGTCTCGGCCGTGCGAACCTTCTCTCTGCTTCTGCTCGTGGCGTTAATGGCTGCTTCGTGTCGGGTTGCCGTTCATGAGCTCGAGGTTGTAGCCACGGCCCCCGATAGTGGCACTGGTGCCTTGGCAGCCGACACATTGCCCGCTGTTGGCCCGATCCCGGCATCGTCGCATTGGCATGCTGCCTATGTGGTGCGGATATGCGACGACGTGTTGCCACCGTTCGAGTCAGATAATGACCCGCTCGGTATCCACAGTCATGCTGATGGCCTCATGCATGTGCATCCGTTCTTTGAAGAGTCCGGCTACGAGCTTGCTCGTATGGGCCTGTTCGCCGATGCGATGGAGTTCGAGCTGAGCGACGGCGAATTGACGTTGCCCGGTGGGGGCACGTGGCGCGACGGCGACCTGTGCAATGGGATCCCTGGTCGCGTCTTTGTTGACCGGTGGGCGTCGCCCGACCCGGAATCGCAGGTCGAGCGGCTCTTCCAGGGGCTCGATGAGATCCGTTACCAAGCCGATGGCGAGCTCTACCAAATTGCGTTTGCTCCCGCCGACTCGTTCCCTGTGGTGCCGCCGGCGACCGCGCTGCTACCAGAAGTCAGCAATGTGGCTCTGGCACCCGAGCCGTGGATCGATCTCGAAGGGTTCAATGCGGACACGGGGCTCGTCGACGCTGCGATATGGAAGATTGGAGCAGTGGGCGCCGAACCTTGCGGAACAGCGACACCTGAACGCGTGCTGTTTGGCGCAGTGCGATGTTTCGAGGTCGTCGGCGACAAGCTTGATGGTGGCGACGCAATCGAGAGCGCTCGAGCTGTATCGCTGAATCGCCAACCAGCCGTCGAGTTGCAGATGACGTCCGAACTCCAAGTGCTGATCAACGATCATTTCGCCAGCTCGACGAACCCGCTGGCTCTCGCCATCGAGGTCGGCGGCTTCGTACTGAGCGCGCCGCAGATCCAGCGACCGCCGGTCAGCGACCGGCTTGTGGTTTCGGGCGGCTTCAGCGTCGACGCAGCCGAACGCCTAGCCGAAATTTTGAACAGCTAGCAGGGTACGGAAAAACACATACCGCTCGTCTCGCCGATACGCAACACCGGCCTTCTTTGGCACCTTGCGAGACGCCTATCAGTCGGCGACGCGCCGGCCGCCTTCGACCAGGTTGATCTGCCACAAGACTTCGTCGAGCGCATCGGCAGAGCGAATCGGCAAGTATTTGAGCGGGTTTTCGGGCGTAACACACGACGGCAACGGTGTGAGCATCGTCCACGGTGCCGGGTGGCAAAACTGCACGACCGACAGCCGCTGGCCGGGTTGTGCTGGGTCAGCGACTACACGATGCATACCAGAGGGGACTCGCCCGTTCGTCAGACGTTCGAGCATGAGTCCGGTGTTGATGATCACATGGCCGTCGGGCGGAATGGCATCGACCCATTCACCGTCGATCTCGACCTGCAAGCCGCGAGCGGTGGCCCGGGGAAGTGCGGTGATCAGATTGATGTCGGCGTGGGCGCCGGCCCACACGTGCTGGCCGCCAGGCGCTTGCTCCATCGGCGGGTAACGAATGGCTCGTGTCAGGTTGGCCCCGACAGCCACTGTCTCGTCGAAGAGCGACTCATCGGCACCGACGCCGACGGCGATGATGCGCAGGAATCGTCGCTGGAGATCGGCGATCGAGCGGTGGAACTCGAGCAGTGTGTTGGCGATGCCGGGCACGTCTGCTTCGGGCAATACGGGCTCGTGATAGCGGGTGGGGAACTGGGTTCGCAGCGGATGCCCAACTGGCAGGCTGTCGCCCCAGTTGAGCATTTCTTTCCAGTCAGGATGGTCGCTGGACGCGGCAGTCTCGACGAGTAAGCCGGTGTAGCCGGTCTGTCCGTGGGTGCCTTTGGCTACCCAATTCTGCTTGGTGTTGGTGTCCAGGGAAAAGAAGGCAGCGAGCATGCCATAGGCGTCGTCGATCAGCTCTGAACTGACATCGTGCGCGGTGTAGACAAAGCCGGTCTCCAGGCTTCGCATCGTGCCTTCGACCACGGCCGCCCGTTCCGCAGCGGTGCCCAGTTCAAAAGCAAGCAGATCAACATCGAGAATTGCGTCCATTGGCAGCCTCCAAGATCGAGAGACCCAACGGTACCCGCGCTGTTGGCCCAGTGCTGTTCCCCCGGACGCCCGCATCGCTCGGCGGCATCCAGGGAACAAGTCCTACACTTGACACGTTCGGGACAGTGTCCACCGATGGCAGAGTCCTTCGGTGGCTCCCCGACTGAAGGAGCCGGTGTGAGGCGAAATATAGGACCAGTGGCGGCAGCGATGATTTCAGCCATTCTTATGGCGGGGAGCGTGTCTTTCGTTGGGACGCCAACGGCAGAAGCGCAAGACCTCAGCCAGATCGTGAGCGAGCTCGAAGCCAACGGTTACTACATCGAGTCCGGTGCCGATGCCACAGCGAGCGAGATGCAATCACTTGTCGATCAAGGCAGCGACACGTCCGAGCAGTGGTACTTCGTGGTGCTATCAGGTCCTGCGCGGGCCGAATATGCCGCGGACGTGCGTGACGTGGTCCGACCCGTCGGCAATGTGATCGTGCATTCGGTCGAGACCGATGCAGAAGGCGATTTCGACGCGGTCAACTTCGCCACGGGATCAGCCAAAGCAACCGAAGAACGAGCGCTTCGAGCATTCGATACTGACTGGTCCCGCCCCGCTGACTATATGGACGACGTCATCGCTGACTTCGCTGCAGCTGCTAGTGCTGGGACCTCGTCTGATTCAAGCACCGGCTCATCGTCAGGTCCCGGGAGTTCCGGTGGAGGCTTTCCGTGGTGGCTCCTGGTCGTTCTCGCAGCGCTTGGCGGCGGCGCCTGGTTCATGAGCCAGCGCGGCAAGAAAAGGAGGGAAGATGAAGCGCTGGAAACGGCGCAGAAGATTCGGGCTGAGCTGCAGAACGAAATCGACGAGCTCGCCAACGACGTGCTTGTGTTGTCTGGCCCGACCGATCTTTCGGACAAGCCCCAGGCGAT
>Ga0307985_10000348_pt1 | contig 27677 bp, 31 predicted proteins | sample EllFjometageno80_FD_203155 | JGI IMG/M metagenome (GOLD analysis project Ga0307985, IMG submission 203155) | Marine microbial communities from Ellis Fjord, Antarctic Ocean - #80 | ecosystem: Environmental > Aquatic > Marine > Unclassified | place: Southern Ocean | collected 2014-10-09 | reverse complement strand
GCGTTCCGTCGCGCTGAGAACGAGAAGACGGCAGCAGAGAACAGGGCAAAGATAAACAGCGACAAGCTGGCTGAACGCGGTAGGGAACTGAAGGCACTTAGGCAGGAAGCTGCTGAACTGCAAGAGGATACACGGCCACGTACAGAGTTCGAGCAAGAGCATGAGGTGTATGCGAATGACATCAATACGATGATCGAGCAGAAGCTTCAGCAACGCATCCCTGTGCAGGAAGAGTTATCGGAAGCTGAAGTGGATCAAATGACCTACGAAGCTATCACTAGAGCACACCCAACAGCGGGTGATCTCTATAACTCAGAAAGCATGAAAAAGCTGCTGGCTGAAGACCCTGTTTTTAAACACGGTGGAAAGCCAAAGTTGTTCAGTGAAACCTTACACTCAAATGATCCAGCGGACGTAATAGCCGCTCTGGATTACTACAAAACCCTCAACCACTCCGAAGAGGCTAAAGATAACGGACTTAGCAGTATGCAATCCACGCAATCCCGTGGAGGAAAGCCAGACATGCGAAGCCTAAGTCAGTTGTCGGATAAAGAGAGCTACGAACGAGAGTGGCAAATAGATGATGAAGATTAAGGAAGTTTAGAATGGCAGACCCAACAGTATATCAAAATGCAGTAAACGGAACTGGCCCCGGCTGGGGAACGCTAGCTGCTAAAATGGAGAAGCAGGCCTTGCGTCACGCGCAGCCTACTCTTGTCCTCTCTCTTGGTGCAAAGAAGTTTACATTGCCTAAGAACTCAACCAAGACACTGCGCCTGCGTCGTAGCATCCCGTATGCTGCCGCAACCACAGCGTTGACCGAAGGCTACCCACCTGCGGCAACTCCCATCGAGTACGTGCAGATCGATGTTGAGCTACAGCAGTACGGTGCTTTTGTACGTGTTACTGACCAGCTCGTCGATCTGGAAATGACTCCTGTCCTGAGTGACATTAACGAACTCAATGCACAGCAGGCTGCTAAGACAAAGGAATCACTCCTTTGGGGCATGTTGCAGAGCAGCGGTATCACCTACTGGGCTGGCGGTACTTCAACCGACACAGTGAGTGCTCCTCTGACTTACGACATTCAGTCTAAAGCAGTACGAACACTGAATAACAATAAGGCGAAGAAATTCACCTCGATTGTCACTGGTGGCGTCAAGATCAATACGTTCCCTGTTGAAGCGTCGTACATCTGCTTTGCTCACACAGATACAGAGCAAGACATCCGCCAGATGGAAGGATTTGTCCCTGTGTCTCGTTACGGCAGTCAGACTGTAATCAACGAGAATGAGCTTGGTACAGTGGATAGCGTTCGCTACATCCTCAGTGCTGATCTTGATCCGATGTTGGGTGCAGGTGTTCCTTGTGAAGATGCTCCCGCATTGCTTTCCAAAGGCGGCGTTAACGTAGACGTTTACGTTTCTGTCTACTGCGGTATGGACGCATACGGAACTCTCAACCTAGCTGGCTCTGGAGTATTCACTCCTGTTGTCGTACCAGTTGGCACTCCGTCCATTTCTGATCCACTGGGCCAGCAGGGTTCGGTTGGTTGGAAAATGTACAGCGCCGAGTCAATACTCAATAACGACTGGATTGTTATTGTAGAGAACGGTGTTACAGACTAGCACCATTTGATTGGGGGCCTTCGGGCCTCCTTTCTTTTAACGAGGAATCAATAATGGCAACAACAAAGAATTTAGAGTTCGACCAAAATACAATATACGAAGCATCAAGCTCAGAGATAAGAGCATACGCTAACGAGAATTGTGGCATCGAGTTCAACAAGCACACAGATCGTGGCTCCATGATCAAGCAAGTTGTAGAGGCAATGGGGTGGCTAGCAAAGGACCCAAGCGAAGACGCAACGCACGTCGAGATAATGATAGCTCGTGAAGCTGGCGTTACGGGTAACTTCCCATATCGTGGAGGAGCAAATGGTGAGATGTTCTCTGTTAAAAGAGACGTGCCAACCATAATACCCATTAAGTTCTGGGAGGCCATAAAGAGCGCCCAGAACAGAGCAGGATTCACCGTAGTACCTCTAACTGACATGCTAGAGAACAGCCCAAGCGAAGTAAGACTTCCGCGAACGGGCGTTCCCATAAGCATCCTCCGCTGGATCAAAGAATAGCCCAGTCCCTACCTTGGGACCGGCCGAGTGGTGGGCGTAACCCACTAACCAAATTCAACCACTTCGACCCTATGGGGGTGACATATCAACTATAAACAGCTCGTGAATAACTTCATGCTAGAAACCTCGATGGATGACCCAGTGGTTAGTGTATTAAGTCAGGACGACGAGGTTCTTAGAGCCGCAAATTGGGTTCGAGACGCTTGGGTAGAGATACAGCGCAGTGAACGCTGGGACTTTATGTGGAGGCAAGGTGAATTTAAGACAAAGGCTGGACAGCCAGACTACACACGCGCCGAGCAGCTCAGAGAGAACGGCTCAAAGGCAGACTTTACCAGCCTGTACGCTTATCCAACCAGAAGGTTCATAGGGTATACCAACAACCGCGTCCCACCAGTTGGAGACGATGTAGGGCCTCCTAGAAGCGTTGCAAGCTTCCCTAACGAAACTATCCGGATTTCTCCAACGCCGGACAAGGAATATTCGATTCTATACAGCATGTGGGAAACGCCTGTGTTCCTAGAGAACGACTTGGACACCCCTTCAGTTGCCCCAGCGTGGCATAAGGCCATCGTGTGGAAAGCCATTGCTAACTACGCAAGAGAACAAGGTAGAGAGTGGGAAGGTCTGTATACGGCATCCACACGAGAGTACAACCATATGTACTCAGACATGCTCAGGTTCTATCTCCCCGCCATGATGCAAAAAGTCCCGCTTATAAGGTAAAGGATATGACAAACAAATACGTGGCCCTAGAGGGCGGCTTAGACCTGGTGACGCCATCATTAGAGGCAAAGGGTGGTAAGTGCGTCACAGCACTGAACGTCTACGAGAGCGTCCGTGGAGGCTACAAGGCCATGCAGGGCTACGAGGTCTTTGATGGTCAACCCGCACCTTCAGATGTCAGCAGGTTCTCCCAGCCAAACGGAGATGCGTGGGCCTCTGATGCAGATTGGAAAGAAGAGATGCAGGATCGGCGTGAAGCCATTGGGCAGCCCCCGGGTGACGGGCCGATACGCGGAGTCGCACAGATTAGTGGGATAGTTCTTGCTTGGAGGAATGACGGAAGCAAACTTAAAGTTTACAAGGCCACAGCCGATGGGTGGAAGTTAGTCCCTTACCGATCCGGTGGATCAGAACGATACGCCCTATCAGGAACCAAAATATCTTACGTCAACCACAACTTCTACGGTGGCAAAGACACGTACAGAATGTACTTCAGCGACGGAACTAACTACGCCCAATACTACGACCCACAAGGAGACAACATTACAGAGATAACCGCCGCTGGAAAGGCGGGTCACATAGTAGCTTGGCAAAACCGCTTGGTGTTCAGCAGCACAGGCGGAACTCTGCTCATTAGCGGCGCAGGTACTCCAGATGACTTCGACGCTGCTGTTGTAGACTCAGCAGAGATTGGCGTTGGGGACCATATCACGGGGTTCGTTGTTACCGCTTCGAAGGACTTGGCAATATACACAGTAAGAACCACATTTGGTCTCAGCGGGAACTCTCCTGAAGACTGGAAGCTCCAAATGATCAGCCAGAACTCTGGGTCTAAGCCACACTGCCAAGCTGAGACTGACGACATATTCGCCAGCGACGACAGGGGAATATCTAGGCTCTCAAGAGTTGACGCATTAGGTGGTTTTGCCAGTGAGACCATCACTGATGACATCCAACCACTGTTCAGGGTCATTTCTCAGGACGCTACGTGCGCTACGACAATACGCTCACAGAACCAGATGAGGTTCTTCTACGGCAATAGAGGGATTATAGCCAGCCGTATTGAATTCAACGCAAACGGAAACAAAGGCATACGGTACGGACTGACAGAGGCATCCTATCCTCCATTAACGACTATTGACTGTATCTCCACTGAAGAAGATTTGGAAGGATACGAGAATACATTCTTCGGCAGTTCTGACGGTTACGTTTACCAGATGGATAAAGGAACTAGCCACAACGGTGAAGAGATTTATTTGAAGGTTGTATTGCAGTTCAACCATTTTGGAGATCCTTCAGCGAAGAAGCGTTTCGACGGCATAGGGCTAGAGGCAGTGCTGGATTCCCCCACAGAATTCAATGTTGATTATGTTATGAACGATGGACAGAGAACCTTCTTGCCGCAGTTAGCAAACTTCCCAGATGGCTCCTCTCTCTTTGGTAGTGCTGAGTTTGGTGAGAGCCTATTCGGTTCTCGCCCACTTTCGAGAGACAGAGTTCACCTGAAGGGAACTGGGTACAACGTGCAGTTTAGTTTCTCTCGCTCAACAGCTTACGACGCCCAAGCAGCCCTAACGGGGTACACCATACGATACAGAACACGCGGACAGGTAGCACTATGACTGACTTATTTACTCCACCAAAAGACTTTCGCAGAGGCGAAACGATTTACTCTAAAGACTTTAACGAAACCAACCTAGCAGTCACAGCTAGCTTCAGAAAGCTTGGCAGTGAGCGAACAGATGGTCCATACGGCGTCCAGAATGTATTTGGTGTAGACACGCCATACGAGCCACAACACGCAGCAACTAAAGGTTACGTTGATACAGCCATAGAAAACGTGAACAAAATACCCGGACCAAAGGGAGACACAGGACCCACTGGAGCACCAGGAACTAACGGCACTGACGGTACTAACTTAGAAATCAGCGGGACCGTAGCAAGTGCATCAGACCTAGATGGCGTAACTGACGCCCAAAACGGAGACGTGTTTATCGCTCTGGACACCTCTGTTTGCTACGTGCTGGAAAACGGTGTTTGGGAAGACATTGGTGCGTTTGGTGGAGAGGACGGAGCAACAGGCCCTCAAGGCCCTCAAGGACCAGCAGGACAACAGGGAGCCACAGGGAGCAACGGATCCAGTATAACAGGGCCAATCGGACCGCAGGGACCTCAAGGTGTTGCTGGTCAGAACGGAAGAAACGGTGCGAATGGCGCTGATTATTCTGGCCCAGTTGTTAGTGCAGGGACTCAAGGGCAGACTCTTTTTTGGAGTAGCGGTCAGTGGGTAGCCAACAGCGCGATACTGATAGGACCATACGGAATACAGGTGGGCTACCTGTCTAAGCCCAGAGATTCTATTATAATAGTCAGCACATCGGGATATCTATCTAGCGCAGAAATAAACCCTTACGGAGTTTTGGCAGACATAGACTTTCACGTAGAGAGCATGAAGGCAGAGATAAAAAGCCTGAAAACTCGCCTGAGCGCAGTGGAGAATAAAGAATGAGCGAACCATTTGATCCAAGAATTTTACCAAACCAAACTGATGGTGTCTTGACCGACAGATCAGCCGTCAACGGGACAGACTTTGCTAGCACCAATGGTAGGAGAGCCGGAAGCAGTGGTCCAAGACCATTTTTTATGGCCGATGATGTGCCCACAGCAAAGCCACCAACAGTAGACAGCACTGAGCTGTACACGGTTAATGAATCCACTGACACTGTTCGTGGTCAGCTAGAGAACTACACAGACCTAGAATCACCGCTTATGAAGCGGATAGCCAATAAAGGCAGAGCTAACGCTGCGGCCCGTGGACTCACTAACAGCAGCATAGCATCACAGGGCGCTATAGGCGCTGTGTTAGACAAGAGCGGCGAGTGGGCAACAGCAGACGCCGCAGCTTACAACGCGCGTAAGTCTGAAGCACTTAAAGCGGCTGTCAACAAGTACGGCACAGATGAAGGCGCAAAGGCTCAGAAGTATTCTGATGACTCATCATCCGCAGCATCTAAGTACAGCGATGACCAACGTCTTGTAGGCACTAAAATTGATGCAGAATCTAGGATAACCTCTGCTGGGATTCAAGCTAGCGCACAAGTCGCAAGTGCTAACATAGGAGCCGCTGCTCAGGTTTCGGCTGCAAGTATGCAAGCAAGCGCCACAATGGGAGCAGCACAACTCTCAGCGAACTCTAGGGAGTACATTGCTGAAAAGCAACTTGAAGGTGACAGGTTCAGAGTGCAAGCTCAAGAGAACACTGCCCACCTAGATCGAATGGCTCGTGCAGACTTATCTCAGAACGCCATAGAAGCCGATAAAGCAAGGGACACACAAGCCTTTGAGCGTGGCGGTGTGGCTCGTACAGAAGATGCAGTCACGGGTGCTAGATCAGAGTTCCAGCGTGGCGTTGCTAACATTAACCAAGAAGCTTCTGGATCAACACAGCAAGAGCAATACAACCGATTAGTCAACGCAAGAGATACCACCCTTGATGCTATCAACGCAACACGAGGTGGTACAGGTAATACGGTTAAGGGTTCAGCCCCCGCTAAAACCACAGCAAAGAAGGCAAACGATGCGAAATGGTTTGCCGATCGCAAGAACGGTCTACTGCCTGGTCAGCCCAACTTTGGAACTAGACCTTACACCCACAACCCAAACTTGTGAGCTGAAGAATGGAATACGAACTGGCAGTCGCTAAGAATAAGCACATCGACAGCATGGTTGAGCTAAGTGAAGCAGCCTACGCAGAGGGTCCTGAGAGCGCCCCAATGTCCATACCGCGTGTCAGAAGATACATCAGGAGCATGGTTAGGGATGATCATCAGTTGGGCCTTGTGGTCCTCTGTGATGACGTTCCGAAAGGTTTGATCATAGGAGAGGTTGCTCCACATGCTTTCGCTTCTGGACTCGTGGCGAGTGACACAGTGATCTACGTGGACCCTGTGCTGCGAGGCACTGACGCTGCCAAGGAGTTAATCACAGCTTACAGCGATTGGTGCGACAGGATACCAACGCTTATTGGTAGCACACTGGGGATTAGTCAGATTGGAGCGAGCACACAGTATCTTGATGCCATCTATCGCAGCCTCGGATACGCAAGAATTGGCATCACATACATGAGGAAGAAATAATGAGTGGAGTATTAAAGAAGATTTCCAAAGGCGTGAAAAAAGTCTTTAAGAAAGTCGTTCAGGTTACCAAGAAAATCGTTAATAGCAAGCTATTCAAAGCGGTAGCGATAGCGGCTGTAGCTTATTTCGCTATAACGGCCGCCCCTGGGATACTGGCCTCCATGAGTTCTGCTGGTGCTGCTGCGGGAGGTGCTGGGGCGTTAGCCCCGATAACAACAGCCGCCGTCCCGAACCTAGCGACGGGCATTGGCAGTACGATGGTTGCAAACACAGCAGGAGCTGCCGCCACTGCTGGCACAGGAGTCATTGGTTCAATAGCCGCAGGTGCTAAAGCCATAGGCGCATACGCCGCTGCCAACCCCACTCTAACCTCTTCCGTCCTAACTACAGGCGGACAGGTTCTTTCTGGGTATGCCAAGTCCAAGGAAGAAGAAGAAGCAGAAGACAAGCGACTCAAGACGCTGGATGAGAATGGATCATTCAAGCTCCAGATGGAAGGCCGTGGAGATTGGACTCCTGCCGATATTGGTGGAGTTAGCTCAAGTGCTGGTGAGGCCGAGCTGGACGCAGGTTCTCTTTCTAATCGGAAAGAGTCTGCAATAAGCAAAGTAGCGAACGTAGAGCTGAACGGCAAGAAGCAGCGCAAAGACTACTACGACAGTTCCACCAACCAATATGCACAGGCGTAAACCATGAGCTTACTACAGAAGATAGCCGAGCAGAACGGCGCACAGCAGGCTGTTCAGTCTGAGCAGCGCGTTGCTGAAAGGGTGGAGAACTCCAGACCCAACGCTGTAGCTTTAGAACAAGAAGGTAGAGCTGCATACGGCCAAGCCGTAGTCGAAGGTGAAGACCGAGACATGGCAGAAGAGATGGCAGACCCTACAGAACAAGAAGCGTTCACCAGAGCCGAGCGTAGCCTAGCTGAGAGGGTGTTTGGCCCAGCCAACCCCAAGATAATCAAGGCCATACAAGCCAACGGTGACCCAGTGAAAGGCGTGGGTTCAATGGCAGCAGCTCTCACCGACGAAGTTTGGGGTGAGAACCCTGATCTTTCGGAGGACGCTTTGTTCTCACTAGGAGAAGCAGCAGTAGAGCAACTCGTTGAACTTGCGGAGTCTGCGGACCCAACGATTAAGTTCAACGATGACCAAATGGCCGAGGCTCTCTCTATAGGAATAAACACGTGGATGGACCAGAACCCAGAAGCGGTAGATGGGGACTTGCAGGCTTACCAAGAAGGCGCAGCGCCCCTACAGCTTCAGAAGGGTGGAGAACAGGCACGTCCAGATATGAACGTCGCTGAAGGTGACCGAGGAGCAGCCCAACCAATCATTACAAATATGGGTGAGCAGGTGCAACAAGCAGGACAAGCGGAGAGAATGGTATGAGCAACTGGGCAGCAATAGGGGCTTTGGGAACCGCAGCAGAAGGCGCTGGGAACTACTTCGGCATCATCGCAAAGGAAAAGATTGTATCTGAACGTCTCGCAGAGGCCCGTGCGAATAAGCTAGCAGACGTTGAAGAGGCCAGAGAATCCGCTGACGGAGCTAGACTCCAAGGTCTTAAGGACGCCGATGATGCTAGACTCCAAGGCATCCAAGACCATCTCGTAGTGACTGGCGCTGCTAACGCTGAGTATGATCGCAGGCAGGTTTTTTCTGCTGGTATAGCTGACAGGAATTTAGTCGATGAGGTGTCTGAAGTGAAGCCAGCCCACAACCGTATAGGAACAACCCTCAAAGAGGGCAGCGATGGCCTGATGTACGCTCAGTATGTAACTGATTCCGGTATAACTTATGTGCTTCCCGTTCAAAATGGTAAGCCATCCGACCTTCCACCAGGCGCCATACCTGTACCCGAAGGTCAGAACGCAAGTGACGTTATCAACGGAGAAACCCAGAATGATATAGACCCTGCATATTATAAAGTTGACCCAGCAATGCAAAACGTAGCGCAGCAACTTGGCGGTACTAAGCGTTCTAGTGATGGAAACTTCAAAGGTAAAATGAGTGCCCCAGACCAAGCTCGACAGGACGACTCTCTCAAGCTGATAAACGCTGTTGGCAACATGAAGAAGCTAATGTCTCCTGGAGAAGATGGGAAACCTGGTTATAACCCAACAGGATGGCAGGGTTACATAGACCAGCTAACGGCTGGAGGCTGGACTAACTTCGCAGCATCCGGTCCAGGACAAGAGTTCCAACGTGAGGCCATTGATGCCTCTGAGACATTACTTCGTCTAGCAACTGGTGCAGCAGCGCCAGAGCCAGAAGTTGAACGATACAGGCAGTTGTACGTTCCCGAAGCGGGGGACTCTACCAACACAGTTAAAGCTAAGATGGCCGGTCTTGATAACATGATTCACGTTCTCGGTGGTCTCAAGGAACAACTCGATCTAGGCAACATTACTCAGCAGCAGTATGCGAACGCTGTAGAGGATGGATTCCTAGAATCTTCTAAGTCTATTTCGGCAGCGGGTGATACGACTCAATCTAGTGCTGGAGTAGGCGGAAGGAAGGCAAGAGATGGTAGCTCACTCGCTGGGAATCCTGGAGTTTCTGTTGAAGAAGAAGACGAATATCTGAAGTCGCTGGGGCTGTAACAATAGGAATTGATATATGAAATGGACAATAGAGCAGCTTAACACCGGCATTAAGCAAGCCGCTGCTGAGGGCAATATGGAGATGGCGCGTAAGTTAACTAGACGCGCTGTGGAAATGCAGAAAGAAGCAGAGAAGCCAAACGAGTGGGGCCTAAACGCTGAGGATCAAGAACTATTTGGATCGGTAACGAGCGATCCCTTGTTTGGTGATGGTAAGTTTAATGAGTTTGCTGTTGGTATGGGCCGTGGTCTTACTAACATCGGTGAAGGCGCAAAAGACCTTTATATGCGTACACAGGGAGGAGGAAAAGCGGGGGAGATAGACGGTGGAGGCAGGACTCAAGAGCAAGAGGATAGCTTAGATCGTTTTAACCGCAAGGCTGACGAAGAGAGGGCTTTGTATGAGAAAGGCTTTGGAGATTCCGGTTGGTCAACTGCTGGTGAGATAGCTGGCGAGGTACTCCCTTCCTTAATACCGGGAATGGGTGTAGCTCGTGCAGCTCAAGTTGGCTCTTTGGCGGGACGGACAGGAACTCTATCTATGGTTGAAGGTGGCCTTACTGAGTTTGTAGCCACGCGCGGAGATTTGGGAGAGAGAGCCCCAGCAGCAGCAATAGGCGCTTTAACCGCTGGTGTAGCAGACAAGGCCCTTGGGTATGCTTCACACAAACTGAGAAGCAACAAGATAGACAACGAAGTATCCATGATGGCCCACGACAGTCCTCCTGTGACCGCAGAAGATGGTGCTAATCCCATAGGCTTAACAGCAGAGGGCCAAGCTAGGAAGGTTCGGGCTTTAGAAGACGGCGGCTACAAACTGGATGCAGCAGACTCAGAGCGTAACACCTTGGCACTGAGAGAAAGAGAGGCATTACAAACCACAGGCAATGCTGACTACTTAGCCTCTAGGAAGTACCAACAAGAAGCTGTAGAGGCTAGAGCCAACAAGCTCAACGGCGAAGGATATAAGTATGACAGGGACACTCCAGACGTAGCATCCAATGGCATTATGAGTGGCTCAGATGAGTTAGTCCAAGGCATGAGGGATGTTAGGGCCAGAGAGGAGAAGGCTGTAGATGATGCTTATGATGCGTGGAGGAAGTCTCATGGTGGCACCACTAAAGTGGACACTAACGGTTTCCGATCAAAGGTAAAAACTGAGATAGGTAAAATAAAGCAGGGACAGAAGGGCGTTAAGAAAGACATAGAAGAGATCATGGACAAGTATGGAATAACTCTTAGCAAGAAGGGTGGCGCTCAAAGCAAGCCCCTGTCTGTAGACAAAGTAGAGGAGATTATCCAAGAGATTAATTCAATCTACAAAGCTGCTGATGACCCATCCAACAGAGCTGCCAAAGGAGTTAAGAATGCTCTCGATGACTTTGTTATAGATGATGGCTTTGGCAATCAAATAAACTTAGCCCCTAACGACCCAAGACGCTTAGGTAAGGAGGCGAGGACAAAAGCTAGGGATGTACACCGCAAGTGGGATGACAAAGAAACAGACTTAGGTAGGCTAACAAGAACCAGCAAAGATGGTGAGTCTTTATTTAGGAACCCCATAGATAGCATCAAAAGCATAATCAAAAAAGGCAATGCGGATAATGTATTAAAGCTCAAGAAAGACATAGAAGCTATCCCTGAGCTGCAACCTATGTGGGACAAGGTGGTTGACTCTAAGCGTATGGAGCTAACCGCAAAGGCTCTTAGAGCAAACCCTAACGAGTTCAGCCACAAGGCTTACAAGACTGCTATGGAGGAGCTTGACCCTAAGATGCGGAGGGCGCTTTGGGGAGAAGAAGGAGCAGAAGAAATGGAACGCGCTGTGAGAGCGTGGGACTTGCGTAACCAGAAACCAGAGGGAGGCGCTAAGCTTAACAACTCAAACTCTGCTGCTTCTATCAGCGGAGCACAGCAGATAGCTGGGCTGGGTGTTGCAGGCTATCTAGGAGTACCTCTACAGATGCTCGCGCCAGCTATGCGGATACTTAAAGGACAGTCAAAAACACACGCTTTTGACGTAGCCGCTAAAGCCCTGAACGATGGCAGCTTACCACCTAGCTCTGTGAAGACAGCCAGACTTGAGCTTAGGCAGCAGATTGCTGACAGGCTTGACGGTATAGATGCGAAGCGTGACAGGAACTATCTTGACGCTATCATATTGGGTTTATCTTCTGCCACAAGAGGCACAGCTAGGGTAGCTGCCTCTCCTGACGATGAGGCTGCTGATAGAGCACAGAGGGCCCAGAAGCTCAACGCAAGATAACCAGTTTGGAGCGCCGATTCCTCGGTCGGTTAGCTCCTCTTTAACAAAAAAAACAGATCAACTCTAAGGCTTTTATCAAGCCAAAGGTTGATCTGTTTTTTTCTTTAGTCTTACTCACTCTCCTCATCGAGTTCCGGAGTATCCCCAACCTCCAACCACCAAGACATCAACAGTGACTCAGCGTCACCTTCAACAGTGATGCCTTCTGGGAACGCGCTGGATATGATTAGGCTCCGCTTCTTTGGTGCTTTCACGTCAGGGATTATTGCCATTATGGTTTGTGAATGGATTGCACCAAGCCCCTCCGTCATTCTGATCCACATCAGTGGTGATATTGACAAGTCTGGGGCATCAAGCATTATCGCTTATCCATTTGATAGCCGCGCTTATGCCCATAAACCCGACGGCAAGCACAACGAAAGTTAGCCAGATTCCAACAGCCACGAACACGCCTGTTAATATGAAGTCAGTCATTTGTCTCTCCATTCTTCGATGAGCTTGGCCGCATTGCTTGGTACTGGTCTATCGTCAACCAGGTTACCCATTGAAAGACAGTCCAACAAAATAGCACCCCCAGCCAAGACAGAAGCAATGTGGTGAACGCCGCTATCAGCAGCAAAGTCTTCACCATCTTGGTAAGCTGCGAGGTGACGATGGATAGCGCCGATGTAAGTGCTGACATTGATTTTCCCCGATCTGTAGTTGAATGCCCCATATTTCTTAGCGCCATCTTTGAGAGCCATAGCGAGGTGGACAGTAGCTACAGGTGGCACTAAGTGCATAGGGACCTTCAGGGCCCCAACACGGGCCTTCGGGTTACCTTCAGACGCACTAGGGGCCACGTAATCTTCAGGAACATAAGAGGCTGATGATCGACCCTTGAAGTAGCTTGGGTATTCCTCCTCTTCCTTTTCTTGATACCACTCTCGGCTTCCAACCGGGTGAGTGCGTGATGCTGCTGTCCATTCGTCTGGCGTTGGGTCGTTTAAGCTTCTTCTAGGTCGCTTGGTGTCCATAATCTAACTCCTGTTTTCTCGTCATAAAATTCACTTGTGAGTATCTTGGCGCAGCGAGCTTGGACGATTGCTTCGTCTTCAGTCATGTCAACGCTGGCGTAGGCATCAGTTACGATGTCCCAAAGCTCATCAGCATCTGCTGCGAGCACCGCCTCTGCGTAGGGGCTACGCTTACCAACACCCAAAGCCCCTTTGTAACCATCCGTGCTATCGCCACAGATCGTCTGCCACATGAGGAACTGGTTAGCCTCTAGCGGGGTGATGTCTATAACACCAACCTCGTCTCTGCGTGGGTTGTATAGCTTGCCGGGGACTGTGCGGAGATCCTTGTCCTCTGAGACTATGATGGTGCTGTCCGTCTGCAAGATGCCTAACACATCGTCACCCTCTAGCGAGTAGCGCAGTACGCTCTCATACTGGTCCCGAAGGTGAGCCTTAGCTTCTGTGAGATAGGTGGGCCTTGAGTCCACAGACTTGCTTCGGCTGTGCTTGTACGTTGGCAGCACGGCCTCACGGAAGTTGGCTTCTCGACACGACAGGGCCATGATGGGCCTAGAGGCCTTGAGGCGCTTTAGGTAGCCATCAATCATCTGGTCGATGTCAGCCAAGCAGTCCTCTAGTGGACCCACTGTCTTCCCAAAAGCTGTCAATGTCTCAGCTCTAGCGGCACAGCGGAACGCTACGATGTCCGCATCTATGAGTAGCTGTGGCTTCATGGCTTGTGCTCCCTCTTGGCATGCTTGCCATCGGCCTGCCTAACGATCTCCATACAAGCGTTATCAATATCCAAGAAAAGCATGATGGGTTCATCTATAACAACCTGTGTGGCGCAGTGTGGTACTTCCAGAAGGCGCTGTGCCTCTTCGCGTGTCTTTGGTGGTGTCATGCAAATGATTCCTCTATAAAGTCTACGTATGATTCAATGCCGTGCCGTTCAAACCACTTGTCATGGTCAAGCACTTGCATCATTGCGGATGGGTTGCGTTCTAAGGTGCCGTTAGAGGCGATGTAGAACAGGTCGCCGCTGTGCATCTGGTGGCCGCCCAAAGGAATCATTGCGCCTCTGTCACGAGCAGAAAGCCACCGTCGGTGTGTGCAGGAATCGTCTACAACCTCAACGAACTTCTTACCGCCCACGCGAGGTGCCCCAAAGGTGACAAGAGTGGCTGGCTTGAAGCTGGCCGCTGCTATAGTTGCCATAGCGCCACCCAGTCCGTGTCCAGTAAAGACCCAAGGCTTGGATTCACCACGCTCTTGAGCCTGGGTGTATTGGATTGTGTGGGTTGCTTGAAAAACCTTTGGACTCATTTTTCTCCAAAGACTAAAGAATGGTGGATGTAGTTTTAGGTCGTTACCCGGTAGAGGGCGGAAGTAATCAACTACCATTGATCCGATGTCACTCCATGAAAGCGTAGTCGTAGCCTTGTACCCTCTGAACACAGCGAAGTTATGTTCAGCACCTTCCCCGACCCAGCAATCGAAATCGTGGCTATTGTCGCTTTCGTGTATGAAGTCGTCCATCAGGAAGTCCATGCGATGCTGCTGGCTTGGGTAGCTTGCAGAGCACAGTCGGGCCGCTAGGTAATCTAGTCGTAAGTCTTTCTCAGTCATTTGCGTATTCCTCTGTGTATGTTTGTTCACTTATGTCAGGGCGTACTAAAGCCCTCTCAAGGTAGGCAACCGCTCTCCGAATATCCTCTAGTCTGTCACCTAGCTGGCCTATGGCTGCGTTACATGACCTACACAGAACGCCACGGAACTTCATGGTTTCATGGCAGTGGTCATAGCAGAGGTTTTCTTCTGACCCACAGCACTCACAGGATGCGCTTGTAGCCATGCGTTTCTTGTACTCTGCAACGCCTACGCCATAACGCTTCCTAGTTTGGTGGTCTGTCTTCCAGTCTCTTCCTTTTCCTTTTCCGTGATCATTGGCGCATTGTTTGCATAAGTTATTGCGCCCATGCTTGGAGTCTTTCCTCTTAGTAAAATATTCTAGCTCGTCCACGTTATGCGCCTTACGCTCACACCTCTTGCATAATCTTAAAACTTCCATACTTCCTCCTAGTGAGTTTCGGCCCAGCTGTTGCCGATCTGTGCTTCACCTTCAATAGCCACGCGCATCTTGAAGAACTTCCCAGCCCTTACCATTGCAGTGCAGCTCTCCTCAGCTACAAGCTCAGGCAGCCCATCTCGATCAGCTACGTCTACTTGCCATTCGTCGTGGCAATTTAGAGTGAACTCATAATCGTTACCTGGCCGCAGACCCTGTGCCTGAAGCGAGTTGTCTAACTCAACCAGGGCCTGCTTCATTACGATAGCTCCAGCAGATTGAAGCAGCGAGTTAAGAGCTGAGTGAGATGAGCGACAGGATATAAACCTGCCGTCCAAACCTCTGACTCTTTTAGCTACCGTTGCCTTCTCTTTGACTGCCTTCTCTAGGTCAGCTAGAGCGCTCAAGTTCTTCTTGAAAGCTTTACGCGATCTTCGTCCCAATGAAATAAGACTGCCCGCTGGTTCCTGACCGTGTATAACTTCAAAGATTTTCTTATAGTTGAGGCCCGACAAATCTTCTCCGCATCCATACAATAAGCTGTACAACCAAACCTTCCCAAGGCTTCGAGCTTTTTCATGTGCTGCGCTATGTCTGTCTCTTTCACCACTAACGAGTTCAAGGGCTTGAAGCGTCTTAAAATGGGCATCGCCGTCAACGACCTCAGCAGCATATTCCCCGCCGTCGTACGCTGCCATGTAATGCGCAAGCGTCCGCAGCTCGAGACCCGCAGCATCAGCACCGACAAGCTTCCTGTCGGACCCGACTGTATAAAGATTGCGGAACTCCCTGCCATATGGGACACCGTTGGCTGGAGTCTGCGCCACGTTCGGAGAGCTGTGTGAACATCTACCTGTGACTGTTCCTCCGGTATTACATCGTCCATGCATCCTCCCATCATTCTTGTTCACCTTCTTCAATAGTGCCTGCGTACCAAGGGCGAGCTGTCCCAGGCGCTTAGAGACCATGAGATACTCTCGGATCATTGGGACCACTGGGTAATCAAGGGTCGCTAGGATCTCGTCGCTGCATGTGGGTGAGCCGTCGTTTCCATACAGCTCAGGCTTCCATCCATAGATAGCCTGCAGCCTGTCCCCTATCTGCTGCGTGGAGCCAGCGTTGAATGTTCGACAAGTTACTTTCGTAAAAGCGGCTCCCTTAACCTCGTGCCGTGTCTTGTTGTTCACCTTCGGCATCCTCTGCGCGTTACTGCCATCCGCAGTCCACCAATTCGGGATCAAAGCTCTTAGCTCTTCTTCCAGTTGGGTGCTGCGAATGGCCAGCTTGCGATGGAGCTGTTGAGCTTTAGGGATGTCAAACTTGAACCCGAAGCGTTCCTGTCTGTTGATGATGGTTGCAAACTGATGCTCAAGGTCTGAGCAGATCGGAGAGAGGTTCTTAGACTGCAACATCTCTACGAGCTGGACAGTTACCAATACATCCTGACAACAGTAGTCATCCATCCGCTCTGTCCAGCCCACTTGCTTCCAAGCTGCGCTGACTGTAAGCCCAGGCTCGCACTCATCTCTTGGGTCATAGTCTGCCTTGTTGTTTCCAAGACGCAGGCCCCATGCCTTCAGCGAATGTGAGCCAATGATGCCACCCATCTTCTCCGGTACAGGGTTCTTTTTCTCAGAGGAAATCCAATACCCACGGCGTCGAGCTTCAAAGTCCATGTCCTTTAGTTCTGTGAATAAAACTCTGGATAGAATCAGTGAATCAAGCCGTTTTGGTTTTTTCTCTAGATTCCAAACAGGGTATAGCTTGTCGAGCACGAGATAGTCGAAGCCTATTCCGTTGTGAGCTAATATCTCATCAGCCCTACCTAGAGCCTGAACGCCCTCTGAGACTGTCCCTGTTGCGTGGTAGGAGTGATCGTTATATCGTTGCACTCCAAGGTCAGGATTGTCAGTATCATAGAGGTGCAGGCAGTGGATGGTGCTGACAGTGTCAAGCAGGCCGTCCGTTTCTAGGTCGAAGATCAGCATTAGTCGCTCTCGTTTTTATCTCGTTCAGTTAAAGTGAATGGGCATAAGTCGCTGCCCATCTTGTAAGCTATGAGCCGTATGAAGTTATCCAGTGAGTCTCCTAACTTTCCGATGCCTGTGTTGCAGCTATCGCAGAGAAGGCCACGGACAGCGCCAGATACGCCTTTGTTATAATCCAAACCCGAAGCAGCACGATCGTGTATATGATCGACTGCAAGCCTCCTGGTAAACTCGGTGTGATGTTTCAGACAGATCGGGCAGCAACCATTCTGCGCTTCTAATATGCTCTGGTAGTCTTCCTCGGTTAAACCATAAGAATTTTTTAGATTATAAAGCTTCTTTTTAGCAGCTATGGATTCCTTGTTATCTGCTCTCCACTGCTTCATGTAAATCTTATTATAAGCAGCCTGTGCTTCCTTGTTATCTGCTTGCCACTTCTTCTTTTTAGCAGCTATGGATTCCTTGTTATCTGCTCTCCACTGCTTCATGTAAGCAGCCTTCTTCTCCTTGCATTTGTGTGACATTATCTCACCGTCCCATCAGCCCTATACTTACTCTGAAGGCCCAAGCTCTTCTTCACACGGTTCTCAATGCTTCGACAGGAATCACGCCAACCTTTTAGAGTCTCTGGCTCTAGCTCAGATTGGATCAGCTCAATGACCTTACGCGCCATCTCCTCGTCCTCTGATGCAGTCTGCCCCTTGTATTGCCTGTTGTGGTCCTCTGCAATTGCTTCCTTGTGCGCTTTTGTGTTCATTAGAAATCCTCGCTAAATGATTGGCCCCCGTTGAGAGCCTCGTGGTACATTTCAATCTCTTGTGGCGAAAGTTCGTACTGAACTCCGGTAGCTTCATCGAATCCCATCAGGACCGTCTTGCCATTGCCTCGTCCAGTGTTCCGATCCTTCAAGCATCGCAGCGTAGTCACTGAGCGAACAAAGGGGTCCTCATGCTGCGTGTGACGCTCCAGTCCAATCAAGAAGTGGGACCACATAGCAACGCTGCGGCTCCCTCTGAACTCTCTAGCCTTCACTCTGGCTCCCTCTTCGTGGCTGCCTTTAGCTGGTGTGGTTAGGTGAGATACAACCACCATGTGGATATTCAGCTCTTGGGCAAGCGATGCCAGTTGCTCACAAACCTTGTCTAGCTCCCGACGCTCGTCAGAGGCGTGAGCTGTTAGTGCGGTGAGATTGTCTAGGTACACCTGCGTGACACCGTGAGTAAGCGCGAGCCACCTGATGTTCTCGGCAATACTGTCGAAGTCTTTACTTCCAAAGTGGCTAAACAGGAACACGTCTTCCATCGCTATCAGTTTGTCCACTGAAGCCTCCAGCTCTTCTGCCGAATATTTACCTGCGTCTGGTGGTAGGTGATACATCTTGTGGTCCATCACACCCGCTAGACGCTTGCTGGTCTCTGTTGGGTTCTGCTCCAAAAGAAAGAGTGCGACCTTCTCTGTGCCGCTTTTAATATCAGCAATAGCCTGGTGCAAGATGAAGCTGGTCTTACCGATGCCTGTCCCAGCGCCTAGCGTAACCAGCTCGCCCCTTCGCCTCCCAAACGTCATCTCGTTAAGCGTAGGGAAAACCCAAGGGCTACCCCACTCAACTGGCTTTAGAATTTCTTCCTTCAAACTGGCGAGGGTAAGGACGCCAGAAGGACTCCACGGTTGAGCGTTGAAGACAGCAGAGACAACTTCCTGCCCTCTGCCAGCGACCAGCATCTCGTTGGCATCCTTGAGTGGAAGCTCTGCGATCTTGGCATGCTTAAAGAGCTTACTTACTTCTCTCGCGGCCTCCCTGCCAGCTTCGTCTTGGTCAAACATCAGGATCACTTCGTCAAAACTATTGATGTAGTCACGCGACCTACCGCAAACTTCTGCTGCGTTGCTGACACCATTGGGTAAACTCACAACTGCGTATTTATTGTTATTGATCTGGGAGACAGATAGGGCATCTATCTCTCCTTCGCAGACCGTGAGCTTGAGGCCGCCTCTAGGCCAGATGTTCTGAAACACCAGACCCGCCTCCTTCGTGTCTCCAACGAATCTAAACTCCTTTCCGGGCATCCTTACCTTAGCTGCTACAGGTTGTCCGTCTTGATCTGGGACGTGGACAACATGCGCTGGGATAGGCTCCCAACCATCAGGGCCTTTAACGAAATACTCGCTCATGCTGTACCGCATCTTTCTGCAAGTAGCCTCGTCGATGCCTCTGCGTGGTATCCCTCTATACTCACCTAGCTCTGGGAGCTTCATGCGCTTAGAGCTACCCTCTGGAACTACAGGTACATAGTCGGCATCAGAGGGCTCCCAGTGACCGCAGCCGCCGCTGAAGCAGAACCCCGATCCTGTTGTGTACCTAGCGAACCCATCGCTGCTAGAGCACTTAGGGCACGGCTCATGGTGGCTGAAGTCGGACATTTTATTCTCCCTTAGTGGTTAGCTTGTATTCTGCGTAGGCCCCTCTGACACCAGTATGGGTTTGCTTGGATATGTTCCAGCCCATCTGGCGAAGGTGACGTACAGCAGCGGACAACTGCGGTATGGCGTACAGACCAGCAGAAGAAACCTGATTGATGGACCTACCCGACTGAAGGTGACTCAAGATTGTTGCTACTTGTGTTCCAGTTTTTGGGTGGCGCTTTATCTTAGATACTGTTGTCTTTTTCATTCTATTTGCTCCTTAGTTAATACTGGGTTGACGCCGAGAAATAGCTCTCGGTGCAGAGTTAACTCAGCGTTTGGGTATATTTTCTTTAATGTCTTCACGATGCCCTTTATCCAGCAAATCTGACCAGCCATGAAGTTGTTGGATAACTGACCGTCATCATCTAGTCCACCTTCAACGACGATGAATATTGCTGTGCTACCATAGCGAGAAAACCAATTGCCGCGTTCTTCATGGCTCACAGGTGTCAGTACGTCTCCGTTCTTCTGTATGTAGTAGTGACACCCAAGCTTCTCTGGCGTGTGGCAACAATGCTCTATCACCAACGATTCCAGGGCGTCCTCATCGTCCATAGTCATGGTGGCTGATACGATTATTCGTGTGACTTCCTCCGTTTTAAGTTTTGCTCGTTTCATTTGGATTCCTTTGCCGCTTTCCTTTCGGCGTTAGTTTTGCGTTGGTGGCAAGGTGATTTGCACAACACCTGAAGGCCATCGGGTTCGCAGTAGAGCCTCTCCGCGAATGAAGCTATGTCATTGAAGGACTTCAAAGACCCAGCGGGTACTATGTGGTCAACTGCTACGTCTTTCATTTCAAACCAATCAAGGCAGTAAGCACACTGGTATTCAAACCTGTGCTTGCCTGGTTTTCCTTGTGGCTTAGTTCGTTTAGCTGCTGCTAGAGCATCAAACTTTGGTGGGTAACGCATGGCCGCAGAGCGGAGGGCAGACCGGATGAACCCAAAGAATCTTGATTCCGTCCAGCGCCCTCCTGCTCTAGTTCTTGGCACTCGTTGCATTAGAAGTCTGAACTGTCGTCTTGATAGCTCTCGGATGGTTCTCCTTTAGAAACTACCCTCTCGACTTCGCTTGCTTCGTAGCCTTCCTCAATGTCGAAGCCGCTAGCATCGCCACCGCCATCAGCTCTGCTAATCAAGTTAATAACCTGGACCGCTCGGATGTTCATGGATACACCAGCTCTAGTCGGCATCGTGTATGTCTTGAGCAGTGCTTGGATGCGGAGTGTGCTTCCTTCGTAGATTTCTCCTTCAGATTCTGTGATTGGTTTCTTCTTAGTATCAAAGATTGGGAGTTTGATGCTCCAAGATTTACCTTGATCCTTTCCGAACCGATACACACCTTTTGCGGTCCTTTTGAAATTGACGAGGTAACGTCCCGTTGGGCTTCCATCTTCCGCAACTTCGTCTTTCACGGGGCATGAACGAATCAGGTTATCCCTGCGCTCTTTGAGGGAGTTAAGCTTTGCTCCTTTGGCCGTCTCAAGGTCCTTATCTATCTCTGCGATACCTTTAGCATAGCCAGCGTCTGCTGCCGCTTCGATATCTTTGATGTAATCGTTCACGCCTTCCTCGGCTGGGTCAAATACCACAGCGCATTTGAATTCTGTCTTACCTTCGTATACGTCGGCGACAGTTAGCTTACAGTAAGGCCCGACTGTGCCCTTTGGAGATACTGTTTTCTTAAATGTTACTTGTTCCATTTTGATTCCTCGAAGTGATTATATATGTGTATACGGGTTTCATTACGCAAAGAAAAAAAGACTGTCTCTGACAGCCTGTAGTTCCATTTTCCCTTGCCTGGGTGGTGGTTCTATTTGCTCGAACACTTCTGGCTCTACCTGCTCCCTGATTTGCTCATAAAAATCAGCGAGGGTGTCACCTTCGTATTGCGCGATAAAGCACTCTCTTATAACTTCGTTAAGTAGAGTGGTGGCGCTGGGGTGTGTGCCAAAGGAATCATGGATGAATCCAAATGAATCTATTCCATTATCCTTCCCTACATTAGCTACCAGCATCAAATGAGATGCGTCCATTGAATGGACAAAGTTAGCTGCTATAGCGTTGACACACTTTTTGGGTGCTAGCTCCTTGCTTTGTGTTTTTATATTTAACTTCTGCCGCTTACCAGCCCAAGTGATCTTAACGACTTCTGCTTTCAAGTCTCGATAGCTTTGGAATACCGTAAATCCCACCGGAGTTTGCCACTCCAATGCGGACCCTGTTGAACTAACAACCGTACAGACGTTCTTCAGCCAGTTCATAGCGCACGTTGCTGCTGTCAGTTCGTCATCAATAGCTTCCAAGACTATCGGCGCTAAAAACAGCGCGGCTTGCATGTTAGTGCAGTCAACGAACGGTTCGATTTCTCCTTTCTTAACGAGCTTTCCAATCCATGTTTCTATTTGCAGAGTGATGCCACGCTGTGTCACAGAATAAACACTCGTCATTATTGGCTGCTTGCATATATTGCGGTGAAGCCTTGTAACCCACTGCATTGCTAGAGGGTCTGGGTTTTTCTGCACTAGCATCTTGACTTTGTTTAGGACTACTGAGTATACGTCCTGTGGTGAATCACCCGTTTGGATGACATTCACAGCACGGCAAGTCCCTTCGTCCAATAGCATCGCACCGTAGTGCTGCAAGCCACTGCAAGAGCCGTCCATAGCCACGCAGGTTCTGCTGATGTGATCATCACCATCCTTGTGATACCCCCGCCACTCGAAACACGTAGCCAAAAAGCATAGAGGCTTATCAGCCTCATGCCACCTAGTGTTATTGATGGGGTCTTCAGCGCACTCCAATATCCAATCAGAGTTCATTTGCGCCCACAACTCTCGGTCATAAAAAGAGCACTTGTCGTTACCGTAAGTGTTGGCTAGATGTATGGCGAGCCACTTAGCCCCATCTGGACCTAATGGCAAACCTTCAGCAAATTCCAGCAAAGCTTTCCCAGCGTCATTTCCTTGAGGGTTCACACTGCCCATGCCAGCAACCGGGTACACTCGTCCCCTGAAATCCAAGGAATGCGGGAAGTAGATGGCAGTTTCGTCAACGAACTTCTCGCCCACCATGATTTGCTGCTGCTGGACCAGCCTATGACCCGCCCACTTCTTTTGATCTCGATAGGCGTTCTTAGCTAGGTAGCGCCACTTATCAAACTCTTCCTTGTTTTGGGTATCCTCCTTCCAAGTGGTCCATTCCTCCTTTGACATCACAGGCCAAGGCTTCTCTGGTATGGGCGGCGGCAGACTGCTTGCAAGACCTGCCGAGCCGTCTCCAGCGTCATTGAGTATCCTTAGAACGTCAAGCACAAGAGAGTTTATACGCCACCCAGTGGACTGTATGTTATTGACAGCACTCCTCACTTTCGAGGTGTCCGTGGCGTCTAGCCTCGTGGCTAAAGAAGCATCCCCTTTAATAAGACGCACTCCGTGCAACTCTTGGTCCAAGTAGCCCCCATTTTCCATCGTGGTCCAATCTGTGGGCTTCACGAGCATCGGGTAGTGGAATGGAAGTATTAGAGAGTCTCGTATGTCGGCTTGAGCCAACAGTATCTGAAGGGTCACAGTGGGTACTAGGTATGCTGTGGTCTTCTTTCCACCTCGAAGAACTATTCGCTCAAAAAGATCCGTAGATTCAACGAAGCACTGGGCCAATACGACACCTAGTGTAACAATATCCGAATGGTTCCACTGGATGCCCTCAAAGTCCGCTGACTTCATAGCGGCAGAGGTCACTGCCCTAGAGTGCTTCGAAGATGTAGTGTGGAGTAGCTGCTTCTCAATCGTGCTCGCTAAACCCTTGTTGGCCTCTTTGAATATGGCATACTCTGCTACATCCTTCACTTGCCTCCCAACTTTGGCGCACAGTCCGGTGAAGTTTGATTTCTCTTTGAACGCTTGGTCCAGCAAGACACGTCCTGTGATGAAAGCCATTTGCTCTGGCTCTAAGAGGAGCAAGTTGCGGTACACTCTGCTCTTACGTTTAAGCTTTCTCTGATTATCAAGCCAATTCTGTAAAGAAACTGTGGTGAGAGAGATACTGTTGCGGAGTGCCGCCCTAGCAGTTACTGAGCCTTCAGCGAACCCTCTGGTGGTGATGCGTTTCTCTATGTTCAATTTGGCCCTATCGACGGCCTCCATTTCTAATGCGTACTCTCTTTGTATTAGATTCTCGCTCACTTCTGGAGCTTGCTGGTCATTGACCTGTGCTGAATCTTTCATATATGTGTTACCCCTTTATAGTATCCCAGTGCGTTCTAAAACTGCCCACAGTTTCAATGCGGCAGCGTGTTTCTCAGCTTGAAAGTTGTAAGATGTATAGTGCCTTTCGGTTGTACCTCCTATTGAGTGGTTGAGCATACGTGCTCTGGTATCTTGGTCGATCCCCTCTTTTGCCAGCAAAGTTGAAGACGTTCGACGAAGATCGTGATTGCTAAAGTGAGTGATACCTTGCTTCTTTGCGATGCGTTTTAAAGCTTGGCGAACAGAAGAGCTTTTCACCGTAATGATTTCCTCAAAACCCTGGTGCTTGCGGTCTTCTATGCAAGCCGCTATTGAGTCTGGAAGGAACATAAGGTGCTCTCTATTCGATTTGGTTCTATCAGCAGGAATGAGCCATTCGTTACCGTTTACCTCGCTCCACTTAATACCCTCTATCTCATTGCTCCTAGCTAGAGTCGCCAGGGCTATTTGGATGTATAACTTGAGTCCGCATTGCCCTCTAAATGACTCTATGGCACTCGCTAGTTTGGTAAGCTCTGGCTCTGCCAAGTAGCGTGTGGAAGGTTGCTCTTTGAAACGGCGCAGCCCGCGAGCGACGTTGTTGTCACAATACCCGCGCTCAACAGCCCATTGGAGGAAACCACTCACAACCGCACAGAACCTGTTGGCCTGTACTGGAGTTGATACCCCAATATCATCCATCTGGAGCCGCAGAGACCTCATCGTTACCCTCTCGATGTACTGATTCTTGTCCGTGAAGAGCTTCAGCATGGCCGTATACAGGGCTTGTGACGAGGGTGACAAGGTGCGAACGTGTGATAGCTCATACGCACCCACAAGCCCTATAAGCTCCGTTGAGCCTCTCTCAGAGACATCATGTGCAACGTAGGGAATCACAAAGGGTTTATCCTTATCGTTCAACTGGAGGTCTTTACGGGCCTCACAGGCACCTATGGCAGCTTGGAGAGAGACTATGGGCCACACTCCGAGGACATCACGAGCTTTAGTGCGATCTTCACGGCGGTACACGTCGAGAAGTCTCTTCCCTTTGGGTGTCAACTCCAAGGTGAGTCCCCGTGTGATGCTGTCTGTTATGTACTTCCGGCCAGCTCTGGGGAGCTCTATGCGATTGATGAGTTCTGTTGTAAGTTTCATAGTGCCCTCAGAGATTGGGCGTATTGAGCTAGCTGTCGCGCTTGGTGACTGAGGTCGATTGAAAGAGCTTCTAGCCTAGACACCTTGGAATTGGCTGCTTCTATCTCAAGAGATAGGTCCCTGATCTCTGCCTTCTTGAAGTAGAGTTGCTCTTCTAGGTCAGCGCACCTCTCCCAGAGGGAAGCCATGTTTAGTTCTTTAGTTGTCATGTGTTACTCCTCGTCTTGTGGTGTATTCATCGATTTGCTCTATGCCCATGCCGAAGCGTAAGCCGTGGGTGAAGTCAACATCGTCTGTGATACTTCGACTCCATGCGTCCTGCTGCCTTGCGTCTAACACTCCTATCGCCTCGGCAACTGTAAATCCTGATCCTAATAAACTTCCTATTGCGCTCATTGCGGTATCCCTTAAAGTTTCTGTGTTGGTATAAAGGGTCCCTTTTTGGAGGCCGCTGATAGCAAGGGTTTCAAGGGAGGTCTATGCGGCCTCTAAGGCCCGTTCGAAGGGCTCTATGTCGACCACATACACCTCGGTGTTGCCTTTGTTGATCGGCATCTCTCCGGTGTACAGCAGGTGCCTGTTGTCCTGCTTGAGTTGAGTCTCAAGAGCCAGGGCATCAGCGCCTACAGGGAACTCAATGAAGTCTATGAGATCCATGTGAGCCCTGTCAGCAGCGCTGTAGCGGGCCTCAAAGGTTCTATTGGTGATGCCTATCATGTAGGCTGTGAGGCCGCTAGGGAGCTGCAGGAGGGCGTAGTAGAATATGGCTGGTGCTAGTGGGTCGAAGCCGTATCCAGCGCATGTGGAGCAGCCACCACCCTTCAAGTGGACATTAGGGGTCTGCGGGAAATAAGCACCACAAGTGTTACAACCTATGGAAACATCAGATTGATTACCTGCGTAGAACACCCTTGAGTAATCATACTTTCCATCGCCATGCACAGCGGCGGCCTTAGCTGGGAAATCTTTAGCGGCTTTGGCTACCTTGGCCTGCCCTACTTTTTTGTACTTACAGCCACATGATGCGGTCTTACCCGACTTTAGCGAAAAGCCTAAAACTGGCTTAGAGGGCTTGTTGCCACAATCACACTCACAATACCACACAGCTTTCCCAGACTTAGGGGTCGGACCCTGTGACACCACAGTGAGCTTCCCAAACTTCTTCCCTGTTAAGTCCACCACCTGCGAATTAGCGGCAGCTATTTGGGCGCAACCACAAGAAGTTGTGTGATTGGATTTGAGCGTCGAAGTCGCTATAAATTTGGGCGCATCGTTCCCACAATCACAGACACAATACCAAGTGGCTTTGTGGTGCTTGTCATTAGGCCCACGCGACACCACAGTGAGATACCCAAACTTCTGCCCTGTTAGATCTATAAACTTAGCCATGTGATGAACCTCGTTTCTCAATGTATGCGTGTGGATTACTAAAGTTTTCTACTTGTTCTATGTGTATGCGTATTCGCGTATTAAACCGTACACCGTTATCTGTGTCTACCCCATTTGGCCCACAAGAGTGGACACATGGGACACAAACGCTGTGTCCCACTATGTACGCACCGTGTGAGGTGGGGTGATTTGACGATTGACTGTTAATCAATGGGTCGCTGGTTCGAGCCCAGCAGGCGGAGCCATTATCAATACCTCTGGCATATCTACAAGGGCCTATGCGAGAGGGTGGTGGACACGATGATACACAGCTACCCAAGTGTATACGCGAGGTCACTTAGTGCGCCTGTCAACTGCGTGGCGAGTGCCTCTGGGGACTTCGCTAGTGCCTTCTATGATGCCAACGAATAGCTGCATCGAAGCTCTGCCCTCTTCTGTGAGGAATACAGTTCTATAGCGTGGGTCGTCATCTGCTATCCTAAGGCCCACTAGGCGCTTACCGAGCGACTTAGCCCCGAAAGCTTGGCAGTTACGCGAGATGAAAGACTGTGACGCATTGCAGGCTTTACCTAGTGCTTGCATTGTGACTCCTTCGCTTGGGAGGTCTTGCAAGGTCAACAACATGGATACTTGCTGTGCTTCCAACCTCGGACGCGCCACTATGGACCGCAAGAACTCCAGTGCGCTTGCTGTCCTGCTTTCTATACTCTTGGTCTTCATGGTGTTCTCTCCTGTTAGAGAACGGCTTGATCCTTGTGATAAATACATCGTAACAACTCCTGCGTAGTATTAGGCAGTAGTGTATCACGTCGCTTTCTTCACAACGATGGAAGGCAAGCCCGCTCTTATTGAGTTGGGATAGTTCATTTCTGATGACTCTTATCATTCTGGGTGTTTCTCCATACTGTTTCTCCGTGTTTTGCGTTAAGGACGCTCAATGTATGCGTTTGGATTACTAAAGTTTTCTACTTGTTCTATGTGTTGATACAATCGATGATAAACATATCCTTTCAATGTGCCTATAGGGCATTTCCCCCCCATCTTGCAAACGCTTGAAACACTCTGATAGCACGGCCTCCAAAAAGGGCCCCTACTGTAACGGTCATATACATATATACCCTTTGAGACCTTTAAGACCTTTAAGATCTTTAAGACCTTTAAGATCTTTAAGACCTTTAAGACCTTTACGTTAACCAAGGCTATGTTAAAGGTAATATCTTACATAACCCTTTAGACCTTTAGATCTTTAAGACCTTTAGACCTTTAAGACCTTTAAGACCTTTACGTTAACTAACGTTATATGTTTAAGGTATTACCTTACATAACCCTTTAGACCTTTAGATCTTTAGATCTTTAAGACCTGTCAACCTCTATGCCTAATGTTTGATCTGTTTAAGGTAATATCTTACATAACCCTTTAGACCTTTAGATCTTTAAGACCTTTAGACCTTTAAGACCTTTAAGACCTTTACGTTAACTAACGTTATATGTTTAAGGTATTACCTTACATAACCCTTTAGA
>Ga0307985_10000347_pt1 | contig 27710 bp, 18 predicted proteins | sample EllFjometageno80_FD_203155 | JGI IMG/M metagenome (GOLD analysis project Ga0307985, IMG submission 203155) | Marine microbial communities from Ellis Fjord, Antarctic Ocean - #80 | ecosystem: Environmental > Aquatic > Marine > Unclassified | place: Southern Ocean | collected 2014-10-09 | reverse complement strand
AAAAATTATGGTGTCGTTATCATAAACGCTTTATCTATGTCGTTAGTATAGTGTTTAGTGCGCGCTGCGTTCAAGACTTGAGTGCTACGTTAGGTTGAATTATCAACGGCAACAAAACGGGGCGGTAAGATTGCGCTGCCAGACAAGGCTGCAAAGTCGGTTTGCATAGTAGAGCGATAAGATGGCGCGACGAAGGTCGATTACGCTTCAATGGTTAAGGTGTTTACGAATAGCAATATGTCAAAAAACATTTCCGCTAATACGAGGGATTATTTTTTGGCGTTCTAAAATCATGAAATTTTTCATGGACTGAGAACCATAGCGGCGGTGGATGCTAAACAACGTTAAAATATAAGTTAGCTGTGCAGACATAATATGGAGCGCTTAAATTAAGACAGATATGCTCATAGCGATAAAACACTGTTAGTAATTATTCAAAATCAGGTCCTCATGAAATAAAGCTTTAATACAGTCAATAATGGGAAAGGGAATCGTTCTCTCTGTTCCTTCAGTTGATCATTAAGTATTTATGTGTTCTTACCTGTCTTCCTGTGTCTAGATGGTCTGCTTTAGAAGAGTGACTCCGCGCGCCTGTATTGCGGTCGGATCGAGTGACGATACTGCAAAATTTGATTTTATATAGCTAAGCACGACCTCTAATGGATTCATATCCCAAGTTTTTTGCCGAGCGCACTGTTTATGAATGTGATTGCGAAGCAGGTAACTTCGTGATCTAGGTAATAACGGTAGTAGGGCATCAGCAACCACATTTAACAACTATAAAAAGCCCACAAATCCACTCAAACTCACGCTATACTGCGTCCCCAAGATTTCTTACCCTCAATAACTGAAACCAAAATAGGAGCCCTCCATGAAAGGAGCCGTACATTATGAGCAACGTGGTGAAATCGCCCTGCTCAGCATTGATAACCCCCCTGTAAACCCCTTGTCTTCTGGCGTACGCCAGGGTTTGTTCGATGGCGTGACCAAGGCATTAGCCGATGACGGCGTTAAGGCGATTGTGGTGACGGGTATGCATCGTGCCTTTATCGCGGGTGCGGATATTGGCGAATTTGGTGGCGCAGCGTCCGAGGCTGTCGGCCTTGGTGAAGTATTGGATGTGATGGAAGGCAGCACTAAGCCTATTATTGCGGCGATTAATGGCACAGCTTTTGGTGGTGGTTTGGAAACAGCGCTTTGCTGTGATTACCGCATCGCGGCACCAAAAGCACCGGTTGGTTTGCCTGAAGTGAAGTTGGGCTTGTTGCCTGGCGCGGGTGGTACACAAAGACTGCCACGTTTGATTGGCGCACAAGCGGCCGTGACGGCGATTGTTTCTGGCGATCCTATTCTGGCACCTGCTGCGCTTAAGTTAGGCATTATTGACCGAGTTGCCGATGGCGATATCGTTGAAGCGGGCATCGCCTTTGCTGAAGAGATTGTTGCCGCGGGCAGCAAGACACGCAAGGTTCGTGACTTGGAAGATAAGATTGCAGCCGATCGCGGTAATACAAAAGTATTTGAAGATGCGGCGAAGCAAATCGAGAAGACACACCGTGGTCAGTTTGCACCGCAGCAAATTCTTAAATGTGTTGAAGCGGCTGTGAATGCCGAATCGTTTGATGCGGGCATGAAAGAAGAGCAGCGCCTGTTTGGCGAATGCATGAAAGATCCACAACGTGAAGCATTGATTCATATCTTCTTTGCAGAACGTGCCGCGAATAAGATTCCGGGTCTTGATAAAGACACGCCGTTAATTGAGATCAACAAAGCCTCGGTTATTGGTTCGGGCACCATGGGTGGCGGTATCGCTATGTGTTTCGCTAATGCCGGTATTGCTGTGCGTTTGCATGACAACGATGCGGCCAATCTTGCCAAGGGTTTGAAAGTGATTGAAGGTAACTATGCTCGCACGGTTTCTCGCGGTCGTTTAAGCCAAGAGAAGATGGATGAGCGTATGGCGCTTATCATACCGACTGAAGCCTTTGAAGACCTCGGTGATGCAGATGTTGTGATTGAAGCGGTTTATGAAAACCTTGATCTGAAGAAAGAGATTTTCGCCAAGTTAGATAAAGTGATGAAAGACGGCGCGTTGCTGGCAACCAACACATCTGGTTTGGATGTTGATGCGATTGCTGCCATGACGTCACGTCCTGAAAACGTGGTTGGCTTGCACTTCTTTAGCCCTGCTAACGTGATGAAGCTGCTGGAAGTTGTACGTGGCGAGAAGTCGTCAACGCAGGCACTTGGCACAGCGATGAAGCTAGGTAAGACACTCGGTAAGGTGGCTGTTGTTGCGGGTAACTGCCCGGGCTTTATTGGTAACCGCATGATTGGCGGCTACTCGCGTCAAGCAAGCATGATGATTCTTGAAGGTGCGTCACCGGCGCAGGTTGATAAGGTGATCTTCGACTTTGGTTTAGCAATGGGTCCGTTCACCATGGCAGACATGGTTGGTCTTGACCTCGGTTGGCGCGCACGCAAGATGATGGGTGGTTCAAACGAAGTCACCGCACGTATCCCAGATGCACTGTGTGAACTTGACCGATATGGTCAGAAGAACATGAAAGGTTACTACCAGTATGTTGAAGGTGATCGTACGCCACGTCCCGATGCAGAAGCGGATGAAGTCGTGAAGCGCGTTGCTGAAGAGCTGGGCTTTGAGCGTAAAGAGTTCACTGACGAAGAAATTCTGAAGCGTTGTATTTATCCCCTCGTTAACATTGGTGCCAAGCTACTGGAAGAAGAGCATGCGCTTCGCGCCAGTGACATCGATACGGTTTATGTGAATGGCTACGGCTTCCCAACCTATGTGGGCGGACCCATGTGGTATGCCGATACACAGGGTTTGGATACGGTTCTTGCTGACATCGAACGTTTCTACGCAGAAACGAAAGATGAAGCTTGGAAGCCTTCTGAACTGCTTAAGAAGTTAGTAGCAGAAGGTAAGACGTTTGCTTCACTTGATGCTTAAGTTGATCGTTTGAAGTTGATCTAGCGAAAGCTAGATCTAAAGCTTGCTAGACGGTTAGAAAAAAGACCTTCCCAGATTTGTCTCGGAAGGTCTTTTTTTGTCTGAAATTTGGGTCTGCTTGCCCGCAATGAACGTGTCCCGCATGCCATGGGCGTGCCGTTTTGGTCGGTGTTTTCTGACACAGCAAAAGTTTTCGAAGTTAATCTACGCGCATAAAAAAAGCCCCCATGAGAAATCTCATAAGGGCTTTTAATGGTTACTGATTTTACGGTTTACCTACTTCCAATTAAAAAGTAGCTGCAAAATCAGCTGATCCTTCTCATCATTAAATACGTTCAATAATGATTGCAGGTGCCATGCCGCCGGCTGCACACATGGTCACAAGACCAAACTGCTGGTCGCGACGTTCCAGTTCGTCTAGCACCGTGCCGATCAACATTGAACCGGTTGCGCCAATAGGATGACCTAGGGCCATTGCGCCGCCGTTGACGTTAACCTTATCGCGATCAAGGTTCAGGTCGCGGATGAACTTCTCGGCAACAACCGAGAAGGCTTCGTTGATCTCGAACAGATCGATGTCTGAAATCGATAGGCCGGCTTTCTGCAGCACTTTTCTGGCGGCAGGTACCGGTGCATTCAACATCAATGTCGGTGAATCACCCATGTTACACATGGCTCTGATACGCGCCCGTGGCTTCATGCCATTGGCTTTTGCATATTCAGCAGAGGCCAACAAAACAGCGCCAGCACCGTCAACAACACCGGATGAGTTACCCGCGTGGTGGAAGTGCTTGACCTGTAGATCGGGATACTTTTGCGCAACTAACTTGCGAAACGTTGTGCCCGCCTCGTCGAGTTCGATGTCAGCGATATTTTCGAATGATGCTTTCAACTGACCCAAACCTTCAAGTGTTGTTTGTGGCCGTGGAAATTCTTCGTGGTCAAGCGCAACTGAACCGTCAGTTTTGTAGACAGTGATCAGTGACTTGTTGAAATGACCGTTTTTGATGGCATGGTCTGCACGTTGCTGCGAAACCAGCGCCAAGCTATCCAGTGCCAGACGATCAATGCCTTCAAGTGTTGCAATCGCATCAGCACAAACACCTTGATGAGGCTGAGGATGAACGGCGCGTAAGCGAAGGTTGTCGTTATCAAGGAAGGGTGAACCTTTACCGCCGCCTGAACCTGCAAGCGACATCATTTCTGTGCCGCCGCCAATGGTTAGATCTTCCATGCCGGCCATAATGTTAGCCGCTGCAATGTTGACGGAAGTAATACCGGATCCACAGAAGCGGTCCAAGGTGACACCACTGGCTTTAACGTCGTAGCCTGCATCCAATGCCGCCATACGCGCCAAGTCGCCACTTTGTGTGCCGCGCTGCGAGCTGGTACCGAAGATGATGTCATCAACGTCCGCTGTGTTTAAGTCGTTACGCTCTTTCAGCGCTTTAAGAACAGCTGCGCCGAGATGTTGTGGATGTTCGTCGGCGAGTGCGCCTTTACCTTTTTTGCCAATACCGCGTGGTGTACGGCATGCATCTATAATCCAGGCTTCTGCCATGAGATCGCTCCATTAATTTGTGAGGCAGCAACCATACCCCTAAGACAGGCAAAAATTCAACGTATTCATGACATCTATCGGGCTGCATTGCTTCGCGTGAATAGGGCAAAAAAGCGCCAAGGGGCTGATCTACCGGAATGTGGGCGGTTGCAGCAGGATGCATTGGAATTTGAGGGTCGCGGTCGTGTTTAAGGCGCGCATTTGCCGGGCTGCGGCGTTAGCGTGAGGGCGTAGCTTTCGCGTGTTGTGTGGTTATCGTAGGCGTGATTGTCACAGCAGGGCTTTGCGGTTTGAATTGACCTGCTAAGGGGATTACGGCAGGCACGACGGGCGGCATCGATAGATTAAACGTGAATCTTCGGCTTACTGATGATGTAGCGCGTGAATTGATCCGGGTCACCGTAGTTATCCCGCATTTTGGACTCACGGCTTGTGGGGATCATTTGTGCGTCCTGACTATAGGTTGAGGCGATGAAAGTTAAGGCTATGAACGTAGACGTTTTGACAGGTGACCGTAAGTCAGTCGACGTTGGACCCGTCGATGTTGTGCTAGTCGACGTTGTGTTAGTCAATGTTGTGCCAGCAAAGGCGCCCGAGAGCACAACAACGCGAGCGTGTTGTGCTGGCATTATCGCGATCAGCGTAAGGCAAATGATTGAAGCGGCTAAAAATTTCAAGGTATCTTTCCCTACGTTGTTTCGTGGCAAGTTTAAGGATTACTGACGATGATGGAATACACGTGAGGTTGAATTAATCGAAACTTAATCTGTCTTTACAATAGATATACAAATCGCCAAACCCTAACCCTAACCCTAACCCTAACCCTAACCTCTAACCCCTAACCCTAACCCTTAATCTCGGGTTTCAACTTTAGCGATCGTCAGCAAAATGTTTTGACGCAAACATAAAAGCGCGGGCAAGCCTGTGTCAAAAAGTCCTGCTTAATCAGGTCATGCGTGCGGCGCCGAAATAATGCGGCTCGCGCTTTGTTAACGTTTCTTTACAAAAACACCTCATATATAAATATTCAATTAACATCGTGTGAGGGAGTTATAAAAATTCAAACAATTTTCATCTGCCACCATAGCGCCCTCATCCAAGCCTCTCTAGACTAGCCGCCTTTACAAATACTTTATGGAAAGGTGCGCGGCGTGATAAAGGTGGATGCTAATATCATCATTGTTGAACAACTCGATGTCATTGAAGTAATTCTAACGTCTGGACTAAGGCGATTTGGCCACGATGTGTCCGTAATCAATGACGCAATGGTCGAGACGTCGACTGAAAGCTTATCTAAAAGCTTATCTAAAAGCTTATCTGAAAAGCTGTTTGACACCATTGGTTCAAAAAAGCCAGTCGAGGTTGTTATCCTCAATTTGAATCTTGTCTTCGATGCGGCATTGATTGCGCAAACGATAAGGCAGGATATGGCCGACGCCGGCATATTCATCATAGCGCTGGTGCCCAGCGATAGGATTGGCGCGTTTAAGCATGAGTCGGGTATCGCCGAAATTGAATCAATTGTTAATTACGCCAGTGAACAAGAACTGATGTTAATGGTTCGGGCCGCATTGCTGCACAGCCAAAGCGCGTCTGAATCAGAAATGCTCTACGTTTATGGCGAACTTGAAGTCAACCTTGCCACATGTAAAGCAAAGCTGGCGGGAAGGGAGCTGAAGTTCACACCGATGCAATTTCAGGTGTTGTCTGTTTTGGTTTCGCATCCCGGCAATACGATAGACAGAAATAAACTGCTAAAAATGGCCTTAGGCGATTCTATTCGTTTGGTTGGTCGCAACGTCGATGTGCATGTCAGTGCTATCAGAATGAAATTAGGTAGTGCGGCCGACATGGTTGAAACGATCAGGGGCATCGGTTACCGCTTTAACCCTTTAGCCTAAACGTGTCTTACGCCCGTTTGTTTGGACAGCGTTAATCAAAAAAACATGCTTTGCGACAGCTAAACCCAACTTATTAATAAAACCTTAATCAAACTCTCTCCCATTCTTTAAGTTCATTAATTATTCCTTAATGCCCGGCTATGACAATGCGCGGGTGTTTGAAGTTGCGATGACGCGCTCCACCGATTTTTATTGAACGCAATTGAACTGAACTGAATTGTTGAACGGGAAGGCTAATATGAAACAGACCGATCTAATCAAAGTCATGGGTTTAACCCTGATGACGCTCATCGTGTCAGCTTGCGGTGGCGGCGGTAGTAATGCCTCGCCGGGCTCTGTTGTTGTCGAAGTGCCAGTCGAGTCGCCTGGTGATGGCGGCGATAACGGCGATAACGGCGGTGATGGTAACGATGGCGGTGACGGTACAGTAATCGCCGTTGATACGGTCATACCGACTGAACTAACAGGTGTTATCACCGATTCTGGTGCAAAAACCAGCGCCGATTTTGGTAGCCGGGCGATCTTCACGATTGATGTCGCCGCGTTAACCGGTGGCGCGATCGACCCGACGAATTTGGTGCTGGGTAACGATGTGGTATTCGAAATATCTGGCGGTGCGTTGCGCGTATCACCTCCCGCAACGAGCTCAAGCGCAACAGCAAGTGTGCTGCCTAATTCTAGCTGCATCCTTAACTTGCCAGCCGGCGCCGTTATCGTCGGTGGCAGTGCTGAAGATTTTATGGTCATTGAGCAGGGCTGTGCGATTGTCGCTGAAGGTACGGCAACCGCGCCAGTCGTGTTCACCGCACGCGCTGAAATAGATGGCAATGTTGAAGACGGTGATCGCGGTCTTTGGGGCGGTCTGGTTATTAATGGCCGAGCACCTATTAATGATTGTCCGCAGGGTGCAACGGCAGGCACGGATGCTTGTACAAAAGAAGGTGAAGCAAACTCTGGCACCTTTGGCGGTTCTGATGCGAATGATGATTCTGGTTCACTTCGTTATGTCAGCGTTCGTTATGCCGGTTCAAACGTCGATCCGGAAAACCAACTCAACGGCATCGCTTTCCAGGGCGTCGGTGACGCAACCACGGTTGAGTATGTTCAGGTTCACAACAATCTTGATGACGGCATTGAGTTCTTCGGCGGTACTGTTAATGCAAAGTACGTTGTCTTAACCGGTAATGCGGACGACTCGCTTGACTGGACCGATGGTTGGCAGGGAAACATTCAGTATCTCTATATAGAACAAACCGACTCGGGCGATAACGCAATAGAAGCGGATAACCGAGAAGGTAATGAAGGTGCAACACCGACATCCAATCCGAAAATTGCCAACATGACTGTCTTAGGCAAATCAGATGAAAACGGTCTGCGACTACGACGGGGAACGGGACTGACATTGAGCAACAGCTTTGTTGACGGTTCTGAAAGCTGCATGAGAGTCGATGGAACCTCCAGAGATATTCTTGGTGCGGCAACAGACCCGACAATTATCATGCGCGGTGTCAGTTTTGCCTGTGCGGAAACGCACGCCAACGATGACGATGGTGCGGTTGAAAATTATCTTAATGGGGCAACCAATGTGTCGCAGAATGGCGATAACGTTGATGCCGTCATGATCGCGGATGAATTTTTTGAAAACACAGACTTTGTCGGTGCCTTTGGTGCAACCGACTGGTCTGCAGGTTGGACCGTCAGTGGCTCTGTCAGCAATACAACGCAGCCTGATTTTGGCTGCCCAGACGGTACAACATCAACTGTAGAAACGATTGATGACAAACGTGTCTGTCAGCTCTCCGGGGCTGTTACCGCCGATCTACTGTTAACCAGTAACAACCTCTATCAATTGGTTGGCAAAGTTGTCATCGGTGGCGACAACGCAGATTCTGCCGTGTTGACATTGCAAGCCGGCACAACCGTCTATGGCGCATCACCTGAGTCTTTTCTGGTTATCTCACGCGGTTCACAAATTGTCGCCAACGGTACACGTACCGCGCCGATTATTTTCACAGCTGAAGATGACCTGCAAGGGCTTGCAGACATTGATGTTGATCGTGGTCTTTGGGGTGGTCTGGTGATAAACGGCAACGCGCCCATCAATGACTGCTCAGAAGGCGCAACAGGTGGCACGCAGGCGTGTGTGAAAGAAGGCGAGGCGAACTCCGGCACCTTTGGTGGCGCGATCTCTGACGACAGTAGTGGCCGTCTTAACTACGTGGTTGTTAAGTTTGCTGGATCAAATGTTGATCCTGAAAACCAACTCAACGGTATCGCCTTTCAGGCGGTGGGTAGTGGCACAGACGTAAATTATGTTCAGGTTCACAACAACCTTGATGATGGCATTGAGTTCTTCGGCGGTACGGTCAATGCGAAGTATGTCGTGCTGACGGGTAACGCGGATGACTCGCTGGATTGGACAGATGGCTGGCAGGGTAGCATTCAGTACCTACTGATTAATCAAGCGGCCGATGCGGCGGATAACGCCATTGAAGCCGACAGCCGAGAAGGTAATGAAACGGCGCTGCCACGTTCGTTGCCAAGAATTGCAAACATGAGCATTAACGGCAGTGCGTCAGAACGTGCGATTCGGTTGCGTCGAGGCACGGGTCTTGAGCTCTACAACAGTATCGTTCAGGGCAACGCCAATTGCCTGCGTATTCAAGGTGATTCACTCAATCAGCTCGGTGCCGGTATCGCCTTTGGTGGTGTCAGCTTTAGTTGTAGCGACGCCGTTGTTGAAGGTGACGAGATTGATCTGATCACGGCTGAACTTGCGGCAAGTGAGAACATCTCGCTGGTCGGTAACCTGGTGGGTGCTGTAGATCTTTCTGTTGTTCTTGTTGCGGATACATTCTTTGATAAGACCGATTTTATCGGTGCGGTTGAAAACGATGATAACGACTGGACCACCGGTTGGACAGTTGGTATGCCGGATGCTGATTTCAGCTATGGCTGTCCCGTAGGCACAACAGAGATTGCGATGATCGACGGCGAAACAATGACCTGTGAAATATCAGGCGTGGTTAACGTCGATTTAGCGTTGTCTCGCGATAACTTGTACGTGCTAGACGGTGCGGTATTCATCGGTGGTGATAACACCAGTTCAGCGATCCTGAGTATTCAATCCGGTACAACCATCATTGGTGACGATCCTGAGGATTTCCTTGTGATCTCGCGCGGCTCGCAGATTATTGCTAGCGGTAGTGCTAACGCCCCCGTCATCTTTACCGCAGCGGACGACATCAATGGTGAGATCGCCAATCCTTCAGTAACGAGAGGATTATGGGGCGGCTTGGTCATCAACGGCAACGCGCCCATCAATGACTGTCCGCAAGGTGCCAGCGGTGGTACGCAGGCCTGTGTCAAAGAAGGTGAAGCAAATTCTGGCACCTTTGGTGGTGCTGATGCAGCGGATAGCAGCGGCAAGCTTAACTATGTTGTTGTGAAGTATGCCGGCTCTAACGTTGATCCCGAAAATCAGTTAAATGGTATCGCTTTTCAAGGCGTTGGTTCGGGCACCTTAGTTGACTACATTCAGGTGTATAACAATCTTGATGACGGCGTCGAGTTCTTTGGCGGCAACGTCAATGCAAGCCACGTTGTATTGGTCGGTAATGCTGACGATAGCCTCGACTGGACCGACGGATGGCAGGGTGTGCTGCAGTATGTCCATATCGTTCAAGCCAGTGATGCAGGTGACAACGGTATCGAAGCGGATAACAGAGAAGGCGATGAGCTTGCGACACCGCGTTCAAACCCAATGATTGCCAATATGTCGATTGTCGGTAACAGCGACGAACGCGGTATCAGGTTGCGACGCGGTACCGGTTTGAATCTTTATAACTCGACAGTATCGGGCAGTGCCAGTTGTTTAAGGGTGGAAGGTGAATCGCTTAACCAACTTAATACCGGCATAACCTTCAGTGGTGTGAGCTTAGGTTGTACATCGGTTGTTGATAACGATGACGGTACCGTACAAACATTCCTTGATGGTTCGATCAACGTTTCGCAAGACGGCGCGGCGGTCGAAACGGTGACCCTACCAGGCGTATTTGATACTGATGGTAGTGCCATCGGTGGCTCGAACGTTAATGCTTGGTCACAGGGATGGACCACGGGTCTGCAATAGCCTGCGTCCTTTGAGAAAAATGAGACCAACTTGTCGTGATGACAGGTTGGTTCTTTTAATTTTTGATTTTTTGATTTTTTGATTTTTATAAATTTCTTTATTTTCTTTGTTTAGAAAACCGGTGTTGAAAAAACTAACCTAAGGTTCGTTATGAATGACAACAGAATAATTATATCCATGGCTGTTTTACTGGCGGCGACAGGCCCATTGCAACAGGCAGTGGCGGCTGATGTGCAGCCGCTCATCATTGCGCCGACGCTTGAGGAAGTCATTGTCATCGGTGAATTTATCCCTGACGAACGACGCGACACGTCAGAGATCGCCAATGTGCTAGATAAAGAGGCACTTTCGCTGCTTGCTGACAGTAGTGTCGGTGGTACATTGGCGCGCGTGACGGGGCTAAGTCTGGTTGGCGGCAAGTATGTTTACGTGCGTGGTTTGGGTGAACGCTATTCGACCACGTTGCTTAACGGTGCCCGTATTTCGTCACCCGTGCCGTTTCAAAAAACCGTACCGCTGGATCTCGTACCAAAGTCGATTGTTGATAATCTGTTGGTACAAAAAACCTATTCGCCTCAATACCCGGGTGACTTTAGTGGTGGTATCGTCGATATCCGCACGAAAGCGACGCCGAATGAAAACTACTTCAGTATCTCTGCTGAAATGGGTGGCAACTCTGAAACCACAGGCGGCGACGGATTATTCTACCGCGGTGGCGAGTGGGATAACTGGGGTTACGATGATGGCACGCGGGATCAACCCGACAATGTTGCCGCCTTGAGCAGTGAAGCTTTTGAAGATGTTGATTTCCCGGCCGACAGAGGCCTCGGTGCGTCTTTCTATAATTTTTGGGATATTCGCGAAAAAGAAGTTAAACCCGGTTATGACGGTGAGGTTGAATTAGGTCTGGTGCATGATTTTGATAACGGTCTGCGTATTGGATTCAACGGCGCCGGCAAATATAGAAATACCTATTTGAATATTAACAAAGATTTTGCGCGTTATGAGTTTACCGGTGTAAACGGTGGCAGCAATCAAACCGTTGATTACCAGCAAAATACGACACGTCACCGCGTCAACTTAAGTGGATTCTACAACATTGGTATGGAGTACGAAGATCACTCAGTGGCCTTGTCTTACACAATACTGCGCCAAAGCGATGATGAGACTCAACAGTTTATTGGCGTCTCATCAGAAGATGATGTGACCTCCGGCACGCAGGTAGAGAGCTATCGCTTGCAATGGACTGAAAACGAAATTGAGTCATTGATGCTCAAAGGTGAACATTATTTTGATATCGGTGAGTGGGTCAGTGGTGCAACGGTTGATTGGCGCATCGTCGACGGTGCGGGTGAAAGGCTATCACCTGATACACGCACCTACACCTACGCGGTGAATAATGACGGTTTGGATGAAATGGTGACATCTTCACGTCAGGCGGCGGGCGATCTGCGCGAAGTGTTTCAAGCGCCTGAGCGAAACTACGCCGAGTTACAGGACGATATCGAAGAATATGGTTTGGATGTCGAGATGCCATTTCTGTTTGGTCTTGAATCTGAGCTGATCGTTAAGTTCGGCGGATCGCGGTACGAGCGAAACAGAGAAAGTGTTGATCGCCTGTTTCGGTTTGATATTACCCCCGGCTCGCCTTCTTTCATTGCGTTACAAACGCCGGGTCAATTCTTTGGTTTGGATAACTGGCGCGCAGGTTACCTTGATGTACGCGACTTTTCTGCCAGTGCAGCCAATGCCAGTGGCATCTTCCCCTTTGCGCAGTCGGGCGAGCGTGTTGATGCGGTCTATTTGGGTATGGATGCACAATTGACGCCGCGGATTCGTGTTCAGGCAGGCGTAAGGCAAGAGAGTACCGAGTTAAATGCGGATGCTTACGGTGGCAACACCTTGCCCGACAGTACTAACGCGGTCACGCAGAAGTATGATGATACCTTGCCTTCCATGTCGCTAACCTGGGAAGTCATTAATGATATGCAGATACGACTTGCCTACAGCGAAACGGTGAACCGACCCAGTCTGTTAGAAATAACCGGTTCGACGATTCGAAACCCGGAAGATTCTAATCTCTATCGCGGTAACGTTTTTCTTGAGCAGGCCTCGTTGCAGAGTTTTGATGTGCGATGGGAATGGTACCTTGAAGATAGGGATCAAATGTCAGTCGGTGTCTTTAAAAAAGATTTCACTGATCCGGTCGAGATTGGCAAGGTGCAGGCTCAAAATGACATCTTCACCTGGTTCAATGCAGAAGAAGCCGAGCTGAAAGGTGTCGAACTTGAATTTCGAAAGGGCTTACGATTCGATCAATGGTTCGGCTGGGGCCAAGCGTGGGAAGGCTTTAGCCTAAACGCCAATGTGTCGTTTATCGATTCGAATGTGACATTGTTAGGTGCCGGTGAAACGGCCGCCGATGTGCCACTGACCGGCGGACGTCAGTTGGCGCGGCTGTATAGCAACGAACGTCGTATTACTGGCCAGTCGGACGTTCTCGGCAATCTAATCCTGACCTATTCAGACTACGATCTTGGTTTGGAAGGCTCGTTGGCCTACAACTACACCGGTGATCGCATCGCTTTGGTTGGCGCTGACAACGCACCGGATATTTTAGAAGAAGACCGTGGTCAGTTAGATTTGTTGGTGAAATATTTCTTTGATGCTTACGACACAGAAATGGAAGTTGAACTTAAGGTTCGAAACTTGCTGGATGAGGACGTGCGCTTGACGCAAGGCGGTCAACTTTATGAGCGATATGATCCTGGCATGAGTTACTCGGTCAGCTTTAAGGTTGCACTGTATCGTTAAAGACCATGGGTATCGTTAGAAAAAAATCGTAACGATAGATGGAACGGGTTCTGTAGCAGGCCATAAGCATGGCGGGCTGCTACAGGTTGTTGGCTTATGTGTCAGTGCTGCACTCGGGTTTCAATGGGCAATGCGTTACTGAACCGTCGCGATTGTTGACGCATCGATGTCGTAGTTCGAGTGGCTGCGCGCAAAGTCGGTGATGCGCATGTCGTTACAAGTGACACGTGCTGCCTGACGTCGGCTGATCTTTAGTTGTCGCGCTTTATCCAAAACGGCTTGCTCAGATTCAAGTGCCGCCAGACAGAGCGCTGACATTTGATTCTGACTGTCTGCAACAAAGTGCTTGCCGCTCTGAGTTTCGCTGGCGTGGACGTTTATGCTGACCGTGAGGGTAAAAATAAGGGAGAGTAGTGTCGCTGTTTTCATTGTTTTACGCTCTTTTTTAACTTGAAAAGAGCATAAAATATTAAGAAATCTTTATCCATCTTTATAAAGTCTTTACATGTTGATGTTTTTCTCAGGCGCCGTTTTTTGTCTGTTTATATCACTCAGGATATACCCCTTCGATACGGCTAAAGCCGCCGAACGCGTCTCTGCTGATGGGAAAGATATTGATAACCGCCGCGGGCGAAATACCGCCATAGATGTGCGGAAACAGTTCGCCACTGGCGGCTTCATTGGTTGATGCTGTATTACCCACGGCGGCGGCGGGTTCAAAAATTATTTTAACGCCGGTGTCTGCCAGACTCTGCTCGGTCATTTGCAAACAATACCAATCGCCAACGATGTCGGTATAAAAATGGTTGGCGACGCTTAACAACTTGGCCGGGTTTGCTGTGCCATGGGTAAAGCCATCGGCTTCATAGGTTGGCGGATAGTAGATGCTGTCTGTGGTGATCGTTTGGCGCCAGTTTTTCACCTCGACCATATGAAAGACAAAAGGATGTTCGTCGTTAGCGTTCGGTTCATTTGAGTAGGGCATAGGACTCGCGCTTTCTGTGATCGGATTTGTGAATGTGAATGTGGATGTGAATTTGAATGTGAACGTGGCGGTGCATGTGATTTTTTAACACCGCTGTCTTCAGTCGCGATTATAAATGACGGTTAGTCGCTAGCAGTCAGTGCCGTCAATTTAGTGATGCGCTCATCATCAGCGCCCAGATATTCAATGATTGTTGCGGTAATTAAAGGTGCCTGTAAGGTGCCGGCTGATTGCATCTCCTCTAGGTCTGCCCAGTCTTTGGTGCGATTAAAGAAAACCTTCAGCACCGCAATATCTTGGCAGGACAAAAAGGGTACGGATGCGCCGCCGAAGGATTCCCAACGACATCGCCGCGCCATTTGTTTGTGCAGTGGCAAGGTGTTGAGGAAGAGATCGAGGGGTGTGTTATCCCACCAAACACGAACCTGACCTTCCCGTAGCAGCACGTCCAGATCATTTTGCTGCCAGCTAATCTCTTGCGGTAATGCAGCCAACGCGGTTGCCGCAGCTTGCGTATCAACAAAGATGTTTAAATCAATATCAATGGTGCCGCGGGCGCGCTGTGTACACCACGCCAAAGCCAGTGCGCCACCGAAGCCATGGGGTATGTTCGCCAGTGCTAACGCTGCGTGCAAGCCGACTATTTTCTCCGTCAGACTGCTCATAAGGTACCCGGCATTTTGCTGTCGGGTGTGGCTGAATGACGCGCTGGAAATTCTGACGCAAGGTCAAGCACCGCTTGTAATTCTGCACCCTTGGGATTGTCCTCATCACCTCGAAGTCTGGGTGAAAGGGTGAAGTCCATGGAATAGCCACAGGCATGGACAAGACGCATCAAGGTTGTTGTCACCGGCACTTTCTTGCCCGCTTCGTATGCCAAGATAGTCGAATGTGAGCTGCCGACGCTGCGCGCCAGCTCCCTTGCGGAAAGACCGGCTTTGCCACGGACATACTTCAGCAGTTCAGCAACTTTTTGCGCGTACCGTGCTGACTGTTGCGCTTTGGCTGCGGCCTTGTCGATTGCCTTGTCGATCGACCGGCGTGCGGCTTGGTCAGTGACTTGAATTTGAGTCTGATTGTTTGTCATTTAGAAATGGTACCTTTCTGGGTACCAGACTTCAAGACCTGCATTTAAAGGGCTGTTGAGAGGAATGTTTGAGTTTTTGATGATCGCAAGCGCGATGGGCCAGACGTTATCCGACCTAGCCAGAGGCATCGCTTGCGACGAGGGCGGCCAGTACGCGTCGTTCACCGGTATAGGGGCGTCGACCGTGCATCACCAGAAAATTGTCAACCAAGGCAACATCGCCGGTTTGCCATTGCATGTCGTAGGACAGTTCATCGCCCAGTTCGATTGCAACCGCCATATGCTCGGTCGGAATTTCTGAGCCGTCGCCAAAGAAAATCGATCGCGTCGATTTATTGCGGCTGTCTTTCCAACCACGAAAAGCGGCGATAAGCTGATTGAAGAAAACACGTCGACCGTTAGCCAAGGTTTTTACCGCCGGCAGCACCGGGGTTGTGACTTGTAGTGAGCCGTCGTCAAGCCACTGCCATTGATAATCTAAGGATTTAAGTTTGGCTTCGGCGTCAGTTTTGTTATCAACACTCAAGGTACTAGACCAACTGCGGCCTTGGCCTGACTCGGGGTCGTCCTGCGACGGCATGATGTTGGAATAACGAACGCCTAAACGTTCACAAGCCGCGATGAAGTCGGGTAGCTGTTGCTGCAGACGCTCAAGTAAAAGATCGGAGCGACACAGTGGTGTCGCGCCGCCTTGTTCCGCTGCCAATTCGCAAAAGAAAAACAGTTGTGCCGGGTAGATCGGTGTTTGCGCCATTTCATGATGCAGAAAAATCGACACGCTTGGTGGCGCCTCGTTAGCGGTAAAAACCTGAGGGGTACGATTGCGACGTACCGCGTTCGACAGTGAATCTGCGTAGGTGAAGTTGGGCAAATCAAATGCCGACAAGAACGCATCGAAATCGATATCCGACACCACGGGGAAGTCCCTGAACAAAATAGCGCCGTGCCTGGAAAGCTGTTCCATCAAAGCCGTTTGATTCTGCTTAACCCAAGCAATGGCTTTCAGAAGCGAGTCTTCACCCGCTTGTTTGGCATAAATCAGCGGAAACACGTCAGCATGATTATGCTGAGTTTCCGTGCGCACCTGTTCAACGATAAATGAGGACATCTAACAACCTAATCGTAAATAGCGTGGAATGTATTGAATGCGCCTTCACAGAAGGCACCGGGATCATTGAAGCGACGGTTGGCATTGAGTGCCGAAATTGCCGTCATTTCATCGCCGTTTAACTCAAAATCAAACAGCGCCAGGTTTTCTTTCAGACGCGCCAACTTGCTCGATTTCGGAATGATGGCGGTGCCGCGCTGTATACCCCAGCGCAGTACAACCTGCGCCGGTGATCGATCAACCCGTTTGGCGGCGGCAAGCACGGCGGCTTGTGACAGAACCGTATCTGACGTTGTTGCCATGTCTAATTCAACATAGGACAGTGCTGCCAGTGGCGAGAATGCCGTCACGGCTATGCCGTAATTATTCGCGGTACGGATCAACGCTTCCTGAGTCAAATAAGGGTGCGATTCAATTTGCAGCATGGCGGGTTTGATCTTCGCGTAGGCCATCAAATCATGTAGCAAACCGGTTGTGTAGTTGCAGATACCAATCTGTTTCACCAAACCATCGGCGACCAGGGCTTCCATGGCGCGCCACGTGTCGGCCAGTGGTACAGGGTCGATTTCCATGACGGGGTTATCCGCATCTGGGTTTGCGATCCATTCCGGTGGGTAGCGTGTATCGATGCCGACATACTTCAGCGAGATGGGGAAGTGAATCAGATAGAGATCGAGATAGTCGACACCAAGATCCGCCAGTGTTTTCTCGCAGGCTTCACGCACATGTTCGGGTCGATGAAAGGTATTCCACAGTTTCGATGTAATCCACAGGTCTTCACGTTGGCACAGGCCATCGGCCAATGCCTGTTTGATGCCGGCACCGACTTCTTCTTCATTGCCGTAATCGGCGGCGCTGTCTAAATGCCGGTAGCCAATTTCAATTGCGCCCCGAACGACATCGGCACAGTCAGCTTTATCGAGCTTCCACAGTCCAAGACCCACCGCGGGCATTTGATTTTCGTCGACGTTAAGTACTGCTTCATTCATGACTGTATCCACTGCGTTATGTTTCTTGTTTGATTTATTTGTATCGCTGGTTTACTTATTGTTCTTCATTCTTGCTACTCGCGAGCGCTATTCACTAAGCGTCGCGATCAGATCGTGTTCGGTAAGAAACGCGTTGATATCAATCGCCTCACCGGTGCGCATCGATACCTGAGCGGCGCTGGCAACAACAATGGCCCACAGGCCCTGCTGTGCGGTCGCGCTTTTGACATCTTTACCTTCGAGTTCGTCGATGAAGGCAGCATGTTCATAGAAGGTTGAGCCATGGTGACCGCTTGATTCAATACCCGACGCGTAGCCCAAGTCTTGTTTGCGTGATGCGCCGGTTTCACCGAGCTCAATGGTCAGCGATGTCTGCGTTGGCTGTTGATGTTGAAAGTCGGACTTTTCGGCGGCGATGAGTCTGCCATGTTCGCCGCAGACAATCATTTCTTCATCAAAGTCTGCGCAGAACATGTTCAGGGTAAAGTTCGCCCGCACACCATTGGCATACTCGATAATGACAAAGCTGTGATCGTCGATATCGGATTTTTTGCCGTCACGCTCAAAGTCGGTAAAGTTAACCGCTTGGCCGCCACTGGCAAAAACGCGCTGCGGACGTGCCTGTGCCATCAGGTTGATCAGGTCGAAATAGTGACAGCATTTCTCGACTAACGTACCGCCAGAAAACTCATTGAACTTATTCCATTGTTTGACCTTGTCGAGGAACGGCGGCCGATGCTCACTGACGGCGATTGTTTTGATTTCACCGAGTGTCTTGCGCGCCAGTGCTTCATGAAAGGCTTCGACATATTGGGCTTTATAACGGTACTGCAAACCAATCTGAATAATGTTGCTGTAGCGCGCGGACATTTCAACGATGGCTTTTGCATCGGCGAGCGACGTTGCCATGGGCTTTTCGAGGAAGATGGGTTTGCCAGTATGAATGACTTGGTTTAACACATCGAAATGCGTGAAGTTAGGTGTGCAGATAAAGATAGCATCAACCTGTTCGTCTGCGCAGAGGGCCTCAACGCTGTCGTAGCGCACCAGTGTACTTTTGTTGTAACGGGAAAATTCTTTTGCGGCCATATCCATGCTGTGGCTTTCAAGATCGAAGATGCCATGAATCTGCGCACGGCCAAGTAGGCTGGCAACACGCATGTGTTCCTGGCCAATTGTGCCGGTGCCAATAATGGCAAGACGATGTTTGGCAATCGGCGCTTTGTAAAGATAACGATCCTGTTCAGGCACATGGCGCTGACTGCTGGCATTCTCGAATGCGCGCAGGCGGACTTTTTTATGTTCAGTCACGTTTTAGCTCGTCCAATATCAATGGGTCTAATGTCAGTTCGTACAAAATTCAGGCTTAACAGTCGCGTTCAATCAATGTTTTTTGTCGCCGCACCCACTATAAAGACTGGGATGCGCGTTTGTCGACTACTCCACCACCATACCGCGATATTGGCGAAGACCAGCGCGGTGATCAAACCCCAAAATAAGTTGGTGATGCCGTCGACTAAGCCGACCGGTGAAAACAGCAGATACAAGCCAATCACCGCAGACATCAGACTCGCGGCGCAGGGCAGGGCGTACCGCCAGGGTGTCATGTCGACTAGGTTCTGGGCGGTATAAGACCAAGGCACGAGACGCGGCTTCAGGTAGCCGATGGTCAACATAATGCCAACTTCGATAAAGAACAAAATCGCGTACAGGTGCAGAAAGTGAATATCGACAATATCGTCGAACACAAACTTCAGCAGGCCGTAACTGATGACATGAAAGACGATGACAACCTTGGCGGCGACAGCGGGCACTTGCCGCGTAAAGAGACCAACCAACACCAGCACAATGACCGGGATGTTATAAAAGCCGGTGAAGATACGAATGATTTGCCACAGCCCGTCCGGCGCAAACTGTAATAGTGGCGCCACAATAAATGAGAACAGCGCGATGACGATGCTGGCGATCTTCGCGACTCGCAACATGTGTGCGTCTGTCACGGCGGTTTTCTTCATCGGCGCGTAAATGTCGAGACAGAACAGGGTCGCTGCGCTGTTAAGTAATGAGTTGAATGAACTAAAGACAGCGCCGAGCAATACCGCAAGAAAGAAGCCCGTTGCCCACAGCGGTAGTACATCTTTAATCAGTTTGGGATAGGCAAGGTCGATTGACTGCAGCCCATCACCATAAAGATGAAAGGCGATGACGCCGGGAATCATCATCATGAACGGCACCAGTACCTTAAAGAAGCCTGAGAACAACACACCTTTCTGACCTTCCGCTAGATTTTTCGCGGCCAGGGTTCGCTGAATCACATATTGATTGGTGCACCAATAAAACAGATTGGCGAAGATCATGCCGGTGAACAACGTGGCAAAGGGTGTGGGGTCGCTTGGGCCACCAATGGCATTGAGTTTGTGGGTGTCCGTTGTGGTAATAATCTGTAAGCCTTCGGACACACTGCCTTGGCCAAGCGCGGACAGACCGAGCCATGGCACAGCAACGCCAATGATCAACAGGCCAATACCATTTAATGTATCGGATACCGCCACGGCTTTGAGTCCACCAAAAATTGCATACAGGGCGCCGATGCAACCGATCACCGAGATGGTTAAAAATAACGATGAGGAATACGAAAGCCCGAGCAACTCCGGCACGTTAAACAGTTGCAACACAGCAATGGAGCCGGCGTATAAAACCGACGGGATGGTGACCAGACCGTAACCCACCATAAAAAGCACAACCGACATGCGCCGTACGCCATCATCGAATCGGTCATTAAGAAACTGGGGTAGTGTTGTGAAGGCGCCGGCCAAGTAGCGAGGCAGGAAAATAAACGCCATACAGATGGTCGCAAAGGCGGCGGTGACCTCCCAACCCATGCTGGAAAGGTTAAAGCCGTAGGCGGAACCGTTTAGACCAATCAGTTGTTCCGCCGAAAGGTTGGTCAGCAGCATCGAGCCTGCAATGAAGATGGCGGTTAAACCTCGGCCGGCCAGAAAGTAGCCTTCCTGCGTGTCGACCTCACCGCGGGTTTTTATATAAGACACCCACGCCACCAACGCCATAAAGAAAATACAGCTGACTAAGGTGAATATGAGATCCGTTGAATCCATTTATGAATCTAGCCTAGGTTGAGATGCGTGTGTTCGAAGGTGCACGTTAATTTCAGACGACTAGTTGGCGTTGATCGCTAATAATTCATCAATAGACTCGCTACCCAAATATTCTTCAAAGTCTTCGACTTTGTTTTGCATGGCAACAAAGCACATGCGATCGGCGATCTCATTGCCTTCAACGCCGGCATGACCTTTGACATGAATGATGCTGATGTCTTCGGGCAGGGTTTGATAGCAGGCATACATGGTTTTGATCAGCTCGACATTCGCCAGCACTTCGTTTTTACCCCGGGTCCAGTTTTTGCGTTGCCAGCCTTGCGCCCATTGGGTCATGGCTTTGACCGAGTAGGACGAGTCGCTGAGGATTTGAACTTTCAAACCCTGTGCAAGAAAGCCTTTGGCCAGTTGCATGGCTTGATGCAGTGCATTGAGCTCAGCAGTATTGTTTGTACCCTGATGATACAGGCCGTGGTATTTGGCAATAATAGAAGCTGACTGATACACAGCAATGCCGGACGCCGCAGGGCCTGGGTTGGGATCGCAGCCGCCGTCACAAAAAATGTGAATATCAAAATTTTCATCGAGTACAAAGGCGGCCCGTTTTGTTGCGGGTTTTCTCGACTTGGATGACACGATACTTTTTTCGGGTGCTTGGCTATAAGCGGCTTCGGCCAGCGCACGGCTTTCAAAGCCTTTGAACTTTGCGCCCTTATGACCGGCGACAGATTTTTGAGCGGTCGGCCAATCCTCGAAGATGCCTTTGCTTCTGCCTTCCCAAATGACGTAATACTTTTTGGCCACGTTGTTCCTAATGCTGGATGTCGATGTTGGTTCGAGAGTTGCGATGGAAGTCTAATTCATTTTTGAGTCAGACTCATTCTTCGCGTGGTCTTGTGACGACATTTTTAATGCAATTTTAATCCAATTTTAATGCAACACCCATTGAGTGTTTTGCCACGTTGACGGTAATCGATATTTAGCAAATGCGCCGTTTCAAATTTTGCTTTAATGATGAACCGGTACGCCGCGCTTAACGACCTGGGTAATCGCGTCGTCGTCGGCCAATGCAGCGATATCCTGCAGCGCATTGATCGGCGTGATAACGACATCGCCGTTCATGCCGGGCGCCAGACGACCGATGCTATCGGGTCTTTTTAGTATGATGGGATTCATGACGTACATGGCATGCAATATGGACTCAGCTGATTGTATCTCGGCTCGAATCGCAAACTCGTGTCGCTGCATGGCTTGGGTTTCGCCGATTAGGTCTGTACCCCAACCGATTTTCACGCCAGCCTTATCTGCCAGTGCAAGCGACTCGAGTCCTGAGGCCAATACCGCTTTGTTTTTGACGAGGTTTCGTTCGGGTAATCCCAGACGTTTACCTTCAGATGCCATAGCCTTAAATGTCACAAGTGTGGGTACCAACCAAGCGTCACGTTGAACCATTACTTTGACCGTTTCGGCATCCAACAGATTGCCATGCTCAATACATTTAACGCCATTGTTGACGGCCATCTGTATAGCCTCAGGCGTATAAGCGTGCGCCGCGACATAGGTCTTGCGATTGGTTGCTTCCTGCACGGCTGCTTGAACTTCGGCAACGGTGTACTGCGTGCAATCCAGTGGGTCCATGGGCGTGGCAACGCCGCCGGAGACATGAATTTTGATAAAGTCAGCGCCCGCGCGTAATACATGACGCGCCGCTTTTCGAACAGCATCTGGGCCGTCTGCAACGATGCCAAATGCACTATGGCGCATCTGGCAGGCACAATCGGGTACAGCCAACACGCCACCTTCAACATCACCGTGGCCGCCGGTTTGGGAAATCATTAGATTGGCTTGCACAATATCAGGACCACGGGTCATGCCGGTGGTGATAGCGCGCTTTAGTCCAACCACATCGCCGCCAAGATCGCGCACTGTGGTGAAGCCGCGTGCGAGCGTCTCTTCACTCAGCTTCGCCATAGCGATACCGAATTGGACCTCGGTCCATTGCGACAAACGCGCAAAATTGAGTGTCGCAAGCCGAAAGTGTACGTGAGCATCGATAAAGCCAGGCATCAAAAACTGCCCATCAGCATCGATCACCACGTCAGCCCCGGATGTGTCGGCTGATTCGCTGATGAGGCCATTCTCAATAACGAGGGTTTCGTTAGATTGGATGTCCATCGTATGAGGATCGAAAATTGAACCACCGCGAATAATTGTTTTTGTCATGGGTCAGCTCCAAATCTGAATGCAATAGATAGTACACCGATTGGATTGGTAATCGCTATTGGCTGAATTTTCGGTAAAACGCCAATAGATTTTAGCTGCTTGGCTTTACACTGGACCCGGTCTTGACTTGGCTCGTGTTGATGGGTTGCGCAGCGCCTAGGGTCAAAAGTCACCAACATTGCGCTACCGTTGTATCAAAATAGTACCAGCGTAGACCGTTTGTTGCCTGATGTTCGCTTATTGCGTACTCAAGCCCGCCTTAAATTTACCCTTTGTTTCCGCATCCAAGGTTGCCTTATCTTTACTCGACAGTCGCTCTAGCGTGACGCCGATAATCTTGTCTTTGAATTCAAAATTATGCGGGTAGGGGCCAACCGCCGAGCCCGCATCGCGGCCAACGTCGAAGGTCTCGCCGCTCATGGAGTAAACCACCGGTACGGTTTTATCGATGCGCCCTTCTGCGACTGTTAGGTCGTTGACGTGCAACGTGGCCAAGCCACCTTTGCCGAAACCGCCGTCATGTTCATAGTGCAATTTGATGTTGTGCGTACCTTGGGTCAAGGGCTCGTTTGACGCAATGACCGTGATTTCATGACCAAACCAGTTATAGACGAATGAGGGTTGCGCATTTTCATCGAGATACAGACTCCAGCCCGCCATATTGCCGCCTTGGCATGCGATGACGCCCTGACTATGTTTACCCGATAATTCAATGACAGCGTCGATATTGTAGGACGCATTTTTTAGATTGATGATAGAGCTCTCGGGCATGCGCACATGCGCCTTGGTGTAGGTCATTTTGCTGTGACCTTCCAAAGAATGCGGCACACTGTAGTCTCCGGTGCGGACAGCGGATGCATCCCGCAACGGATAAACGCCGTTCTTTTCAGCTTCTTCGTCAAAGCGTGCTTTCATTTCAATGAGCTTGTCAGGATGCGATGCGGCGAGATCATTACCCTGCGAAAAATCATCTTCAATGTTGTACAGCTCCCAAATTTCTTGGGGGCCATCGAACGCGTAACCGGCGTAACGAATCCACGGCAATCTGCCGTGGAAACACGAGGCTATCCAGCCATCATGGTAGATGCCGCGGTTGCCGAGAATCTCAAAGTATTGGGTTTCGTGGGTACTTTTTAATTTTTCATCAGCAAAGCTATACACCATGCTGTCACCTTGAATGTTGCTTTGGGTAATGCCGTTTACTTTTTCTGGCGCATCAATACCGACCAATTCTAATATCGTCGGCACAATATCAATCACATGGTGAAACTGGGATCGTAATCCACCTTGGTCTTTGATTTGGTCTGGTAGCGATAAGACCATGGCATTTCGCGTGCCACCAAAATGCGAGGCGACCTGTTTCATCCACTGGAAGGGTGAATCGAGCGCCCAGGCCCAGCCAACGTTGAAATGATTTTCACAGCGGTCCGTACCAAAATCATCCATATGTTCCAGCAACCATTGCGGGTCTTCATGCACGCCATTTTGAAAAGAGGGTGCGCTCCATGCGCCGTGTACCGTGCCTTCTGCTGACGCGCCATTATCACCGGTGAGATATATCACCAGTGTGTTGTCGAAACAGTCGAGTTCCGTCACCGCATCAATGACCCGTTCGACCTGGGCATCGGTGTGGGCAAGAAAGCCACTGAACACTTCCATCAAACGACTGGCGACCGGTTTGTATTCGTCGGGGTAATCATCCCAGGCAGGAATTTCATCCGCCCTAGGCGTCAGAGTTGTGCCTGGCGGAATGACACCCAGTTCAAGTTGGCGCTGGAAAATTTCTTCTCTTAGCTTGTCCCAACCTTGATCAAATTGGCCTTCAAATTTCTTTATCCATTCCGGTGCAACATGGTGAGGTGCATGAACAGCCGCAGGCGCAAAATAGCAGAAGAAGGGTTTGTCAGGGGCGGAGGCTTTTTGTCGCTCTAGCCACTCAATGGTCTTGTCAGCAAGATCTTCGGTAAAGTGATAATCCTCTTTACCAAGGTGAGGTTCAATCGGTGTGGTTTGATCGTACGCAGCCGGTTCCCAGTGGGACGCCTCTGCACCGATAATGCCGTAAAACCGCTCGAAGCCCATGCCCGTTGGCCATCTATCGAAAGGCCCCGCCGGGCTCTGCTCCCATGACGGCGTTAAGTGCCATTTGCCGAAGCAACCGGTCGAATAGCCATTTTGCTTGAGTATTTCTGCAATAGTCGCTGACTCAGGCGGGATAGCGCTATCGTAGGCGGGGAAACTGTTGGCAATTTCGGTAATGCCACCCATGTGAACGCTGTGATGATTTCTACCTGTTAACAAGGATGCCCGCGTCGGTGAACACAGTGCCGTCGTGTGAAACTGGTTATAGCTCAGACCCTGCTTGGCAATCTTATCAACACCCGGTGTCGGTATGGGACCGCCGAACGTGCTGCAGGAGCCAAAGCCCACATCGTCGAGCATCACCAGTAAAATATTTGGCGCGCCCTGCACTTCATTCTTTAAGTTGAGTGGGCTTGGGTCTGAATCCGCATACAAGCGTGATGCTTTGCCCGCGAAAGGCTTTGACGGTTTAGGGATATCACTCATTGTTTTTTTCTTTTCCTTGATCTCAGCTAGTCAGACAATCGGTAATTTTCTTGCGTGCTCAATCAGCCGTTAAATGACGGGTGATCAAAACTACTAAAGAAACTCGCGACTGCTGCGGCGTCACCGCCAATCTGAATTTTTCCTTCTGCCAGCGCTGCTGCAAAGGTTAACTTGCCGCCCAGTATCGTCGCCCAATCGGCGTGTGTCAGACCGATCTGATGCTGCGCTGTTTCGCCCGTGGTGGGTATTGCAACGCCGCGCCTGATTTTCAATCCCGTTGTTGAACCATCGTCAAACAGCCAGCGTACTTCCATATCGAGATCAAGGGTTCGCTCAGGCGCCAGCAACACGCGCAATACCTTGATGAAGGTTGTTGGTGGTTTGGCGAGGACTTCATCGACTCTAAATCGATGCTGACGGAATCGGCTTAGATCCAATTTGCCTTCCAGTTCGAGCGCCCTTGTTAAACACCAATCTCTTACGTTGGCGGATGTCGTGCGTTGTGCAATTGTTCGTATAACGTTGGCGAGTGCATCTTTGTTGGTTTGATCATCGGTGGCTTTTTCAAGCCAGGCACCCAGCTCAAGCGCCCATCGATAATCGTCGGCTTGCATGGCTTGCTGCATCATTTCAAGCACCCTGTCTGCGCCGCCGAATCCGTCAACGATCCGCGTTGCCCGATCGGTAGGTTCCAAAGGGAAAAGGTTAGCGACGTCTTCATCAAACCAGCCAAACAAACCGGCGTGAATCTGCTTGACGTGGTGTTCAACCAAGCCATAGAACTGACGGGTAAAATAGGTGCGGTTGAAGCGTTCAGGTAGTTGAACAAAACGGGTTAACTCATCAAGACTTAAGCCTTTGTTTGCGCCTCGCACGGTTTGATCCCAGAGCAATTGAATGGAATCACGATAGTCGATGAGGACATCATCGATGTCCGCCTTGCCACTAAAGGGTGGTCCATGTGCGCCGAGCAAATGATCTGCGCCCAGTTCAGCCATGTGATCGAGACCGGATAGCAGTATCCGTGGATCACGGTATTCTTCGCCGCGAATCGCAAAGACATTGAACAGTGCGGGCCAGACCAGATTGTTGACGCAGACGCCCAGTTCAGGAAACCAAATGGTGGCGGAGTCGTCGGCATCTGACGGCGCATGGGTAAATTCTACTTTCAGGCCTGCAATATCTGCCTTCAACGTCTCATCGAAGCTGTGTGTGACAGGCAGGTGTCCATGGGTGAATGGGGCGTGGTCAGTATTTCTGAAAAATCGACCTAGGCCGACATTAACGAGACCGTCGGCACCTTCGGTCGGCATTGAAATGGCGAACTGATGTACCAGGCCACGCATAATTCGAGGTCCTACCTCGCCTCCATAGCGCGCAATGTTACCGGCGATGCGGCTATGACCGTAGACCGGCAGTGACTCAGCATTGCCCGCATCCTTCATTTCCGACAGCAGCGCCGTTGTGCCATTGACGTAATGGAAGTGCGTATATAAACAGGCAACCACCGGTGCGGCGGTAAACTTTCTAACCTCGTCCAGCGCTTCCCGCATTTCTTCAACGCATTCGCCCGTGTCGATACAGATAAGACCTTCGGGGCCCTCGACAAAGGTTTGATTCGACAAGCCATTGCCGACCATACACCAGACATTGTCGCGCACTTGATAAAGCTTGCGTACGAGCCTTTCAGAATGCGCAATGTGGTCTGGGTGAGCAAGCTGTTGCTGCGGGCCGACAGCGGGGTCTACGTTACTAATAGACGCGGTGATTTCTGGTGAACGAAGACGTGTGGACATACGGGGTTATCTCTTATTATTAACTATTAAGCCCAATGTACTTAATTTTGTGCAAGATTGCAGTGGCTAATCCGTAACTGATGATGCCATGCGGCCACACCAGCGCTTCGAATAATCTGCTTAACCCTGGGTCTGAAGCTTTTGGTGCCTTGGCGGAGACAATGTTGCCTTGTAGGTCGACGAGAGGTCTTAGCTCGACGTTAGAAAATCTCAGGTGGTGGGTGTTACGAGGTGGGTGTTAGATGGTGGGTAATGGAAGACTTTTTTTACGCCGGACAGTCTTTGAGCGGAACTAAATTAAACTAAACTAAACTAAACCTAACCTAACCTAACCTAACGTAACTGAAGGGTGCACGGCGTTAAACGAGGCGCACAATCAGGTCAGATCAAATTTAGCGGTTGTTTGCTTATCGCAATTTCGAGTTTTAGCACCGCTCGCCAAAAAAGCTCGCGACC
>Ga0307985_10000344_pt1 | contig 27850 bp, 32 predicted proteins | sample EllFjometageno80_FD_203155 | JGI IMG/M metagenome (GOLD analysis project Ga0307985, IMG submission 203155) | Marine microbial communities from Ellis Fjord, Antarctic Ocean - #80 | ecosystem: Environmental > Aquatic > Marine > Unclassified | place: Southern Ocean | collected 2014-10-09 | reverse complement strand
ACTGGTGTATCTTGCTGTGTTACTCCAACGCACTTCGTCTATGTATCCTAAAGTGGCATAACTTGAGCCAGAGGCGTAATCACCAATTCTACTAACGCCATTCCAACCTTTGTCTGTTGTCATTGTTCCTGCTGAACCGTTGTTTGTTGTTAGTTCAGTTCCATCCCAAAACAGTTTTAGACTTGCGCCATCTTTAACTACAGCAACGTGATGCCAAGTGTTGGCTGAAGGTGTTGACCCAATATTATATATTGGGTAATATATTGCTGAACCGTTGGAAAACGCACCGTGTAATGTCCAAGTGCCGCTTTTTTTGTAGATACTTAGGTAATCGCCTCTAGTGCTTCCTGTTGCTAACATAGTAAACAAACTTGGTAAACTGTCTAAACGAACCCAACATTCATATGTAAAGTTGTCAGAGTATGCGTGACTAAACTGTGTATGATCCACAAGTATGTAATCATCAGTTCCACCGTCAAAGTATGCACTTACACCGCCTATCTTGCTTGCACTTGTCTTAATTTTTGCATTGCCACCTGCCGTAAGTGTAATTGCTGTTCTGCCAGCGGCTCCACCTCCACCTGCACCTGCACCTGCACCTGCACCTGCAGATGCGGCACTATCGTCATCACTAAATGTAGTGTTGCCATCAGCGCCATCCATGTGTAACAACAATTTAGTATCAGCGTCATCTGTAAATGCTGTTGACGGAACTGTTATTGATGTTTGTGTTGGATCGTATCTATTTGTAGAAGATACTCTAACTTCGTCAATCCAACATTGCGTCCCTGCGTTTGCTGGAATGACGCCATCTGTGTGAGCACCAATGCCAAATGATCCACTGCTTAAAGTACCGTCCCAAGTGCCATTAGCAACTCTTGTTCCACCAACAAATACCCCAACATTATTTGAACTATCTCTCACAAATGCATAGTGATGCCATGTATCAACTGCTAACACACTTCCTACACCGTTGGCAGAGAAAGCTGAAGTTCCGCCGCCGGCATTAACTTGAATTTTCATATCGTAGTTTCTAAACAACATCATAATGTCGCCATTGCCAAAACCACCAGATCTGTTTGACAATATGGAAACTGTGCCACCGCCTGCGTCTATATCAACATTAAACCAACATTCCCAAGTAAATTCCCCAGTAATCGTTGAAGTGTCTAAATCAACGTTAAGATAATCGCCTGTTCCGTCTAGTAGAAGACTTCCGCCGCCAAATACTTGTCGTCCTGTATCAACTTGGGCATCGCCGTTTGTTGTTATTGTTCTTCCTCGGCCACCGGCTGCGGCTGCCTCTACAGCGGCTAGTGCCAAATAACTTAGTCTACTTGCTCCTAGTGGCATATTTTTCTCCTTAGGCTGTAAAGTTCGTTGCTACTGAAGTCCAGTATGTAGTTCCATCATAAAAGATGCTTATTACACTGTCGCTAACTAATGTTTTAGTACCATTTGCAAATTTGTAAGCGCCTGTACCAGAAACTGCACCACCACCACTAACAATTAATGTTACGCTTTGACCAGTTGCCGCATCACTAAATGCGCCTAGGGTAAGTCCAGATGTAATAGTAACTGTTTTTACATTGCCACTGGATACAGTTAATGTTGGTGCATCAGTAGATCCTAGTGTATCAATTGTTTCTGCATAATCTTGTAATATTGGATTAGATATAATCTCGCCTTGACAGTCTAATGCTCCGCCAAGTTGTGGACTTGCGTCATCAACGACATTTCCAATACCTGAACTTGGAACAATTGGTGGAGTATATGTAAATGAACCTGTGGCGTTATTGTACGAAATGCCGCCAGTACCACTTGCTGAAGCGTCTGCTCCAACACTTAAATTTGTTAATTCTAATTTGTCGTTATTTAGGTTAGTGAAGTTTGCATCACCTTCCGTAAAGGATAACGCTGATCCTTTTGTGTTTCTTAATACTATTGTACTCACGCCAATCTCCTATAAAGTTAAAGAGGATGCCTGCAGTTGTTGCAGACATCCCTGCTATTAATTAAGCTAGGCTGATTGTTAAGTTGCCTGAAGATACCTGGAAAGTATCGCCATTTTCAATAGTTTTGGAAGTTGTTACTGCTCCCCAAAACAACACGTTGCCTGTTGCTGATGCGTCCATTACTGCTACGTGAGTAATTGTACCCCAGTTGCCAGTTGCCGCTGGAAATGTTACAGTACCGTTAGTAGCCGCTGAACCGCCTGACGCCCCAGCAAAAGTTACTGTTTGACGTGTATAGTTATTGCCGGAAATTTCGTCTGACAATGTTCCAGCTTCTAAATTAGCTGCCGCGTTGGTTGATGCGTTTGTGAACAATCCAAGGTAAAGTGTTGTTGCTGGAGTGTAATTTGCTCCGCCTAGAACGTGGTCTAGTACTGCGTTTTCTGTGTAGTTTGATGCTGCCGACATGTTAATTCTCCTATGTTGTCTGCTTTTGATTATTACAGACAAAGCTGCCTGTTTATTCGTCTTGCAATGTATTTAGCCCCAAACGTCAAAAAACGTCTAAAAAAGGCTAAAAAAGATTAATATCCTCTAAGTGTAGATGTTGTGCCTGTAATTCTTGTGTTAGGATATTGCGAAGGTGTGTCAAACGATGTAATTATATTTACATCAGTTCCACTTTGTCCGGTAGTTGTGTCAACATTAACTGTTGAACCAACAACAATTGCCGCACTACTTGTTCCTGGTGATGTTACACTTACTGCTGAAGGTACTGCTGTGCCACCTGCACTTGCTAATGCAAATGTCATTGTGCGTACTGAACTTAAACTTTTAAGATAGTTAGTGCTTGGGTCGTAACTTCCACACCAGGCAACTGGAACTGTTACTGTCCGGCAAGTGTTGTCAGGTGCTACATATGGTGGTGCAGTTTCGTCATCAGCAACACTAATATCAGCAGTAAGATCTGGTGGACTAATTGCACACGGATCTTGATAGCCAGGGTCAAGTGTAAATGTTAAACTTTGTCCGCCTGTGTATACACCGTCATTGTTTGTTGTAATATCTATTGTTGCGCCACCGCTAGTAATTGTTACTGTGCCTGACAGTGATGGACTTGTTACTTTGCTACTTGCACTTCCGCTAATTGTATACGGAACAGTTGTGCCATCAGCAATGCCGGTTGTTGCAATTGTAATTGTTGATGTGCCACCTTCTGTAGTTGCTGTTGGATTTGCTGTTACACTGTCATATGTAAATGCCTTAGGTGATTGGATAACAACATTGCTAGAGTTTTCACCACAAGTAAATGTTAATGTTTCGTATGCTATGTCACTATCTTCTGTAAGATCAAAAGCAATTGATCCTGTTTTACTTGTTATTTGCACTACCCCGGTCAACGGAATGCTAATGTCACTTGCGTCTATGCCTGTAATTGTATATGGGTATTCATAGTCTGGAGTAACAAAGTAACAAGACTCACAATCATCTGTTAAGGAAATTGTTACAGTTCCGCCTTCGCATAATGCTGTTGTGCTTGCTGAGTGTGTTAATGGTGGTTTCTTTGTGCTACTTAAGAAATCTGCTTGTTCTTGTGCTTCCTTAACTTCATCTGCTGTTAAAGCACCTTCTGCTGTTGGATCACCAAACAAACTGCCAAGCAAACTGTTAAACATCTTAGCGGCAGCATTTGCTAACAGTAAACGTCCAATACTTGCACCAGCGTCAATATCGTCGCTTGCTTGGATTTCTTGGTTCATTATTTTAGGAACAACACCATTACGCTTGGTTCTTAGATCTCTTGTTAGGTCTGCTACATATACATCTGCATCATATTCCAATGCTGTAATGTTGTAAACTATTGCACCATCATCATCGTCTTGTTCTTCAATTTGTATTACTCTAAACACTTTATTTGTGTAGTCATACATGCCAGCAGTAACATCAATTAAATCACCAGCTTTCAATCCGTTTGCTGTAAAGTCACTTGCAAACTGTATAATCTTATCAATACGATTTTGTTTAAGTTCCTGTGTTGCAATAATTTGTGCTTGCACTGGATCATTAATACAATCAAGTTTAATGTTTAATTGGTTATCAAGTTCTTCAGCAAATCTATCAGCAGTCGGTGTTGTTACAGTAAGATAGTCAGTTGCGTCTCTTAGATCTTTGTGTGGATATTCTATTAGAACACTGTTGTATAATTCATTAACTCCACTGCCGCCGACATTTATACTACCAAGTATATTTGAGTCAGTAAAACTTTTAACACTTGCACCAGGTTCATTTACAATAACAACCCATTTGCCTAGACTAGGGTTCCAAGTAACAAAACACCCAGAACTAGTTGCTAGGAGTTCAATGTTGTCTAATACATTATTACTTGTATCTATAACACCGTTAATTTCAAATTTATTTCTACTCGCCATCTTTTAATCCTTAAATTTGCTTAAACACAACTTGTGTTTTAGTTTCTGTATTTGATTCTGGTGTAGTTACATCGTAATTAAGTCTTACATTGTATAAACTATCACTAGGAGTTGTTATTGACATTGTTTCAATATCTTGATTAACTTGTGCCTTTGTGCCAGTAATTGTTATCTCTCCAGTAACAGAATTAAACTCACCTGGTTTTGGACCGTACGAGTTTATCTTTAGGTCAGCGCCTAAGGCACCAAGTGCATATTTACTGCCGTCTGTGTTTATAACAAACATAATAGATTGTAGGACGCTCTGCGATGATGAAGGACCTTCAACAGCAAGACTTCTAACATAAGTTAGTGTATGAGTTGATTGGTTAAAGGAATGTTCTTCAACTATCTCATCTGCCTGCACCCGGATAAACACTTTTAATCCGTCATCACTTATTCGCATGTCTGCACCAAAGGAGTCATCGTTAGACGATATTTGTGCATTAATTGTAGATGGCGATGACCAACTAGATCCATTGTAATTGTATTGTAGTATTTTACCTGGAACCCCTGACAGAGGTACCAACTGCCATAGCGTGTTACTATCAGGGCTTAGTAATACTAAGCCACCACCTGGAGTATCTGTTTGAACAGTATGTTCTATTGCCCAACTCGTTCCGTTGTGTTTGTAAATTTGAGTGTATCCGTATGCGGCAACACCATTGTACCAAGATGTTAGTGCAAATCTATTTCCGTTTCCACTAACAGTTGCATCCTCCCATTTGTCAAAGAGTACACTAGTACCGTTAAATGTATTATCAACATTTATTACTTGTACGCGGCTATAACTGCCACTACCTGTTCTAGTCCAAACCTCACCAGTCATTTCATATGATCTAGTCACGCCATCTGATCCGCTTCCGCTTCCAGCCTGCTGCCAGTGATTTATAATTAATAGTAAGTCACCGTCTGCACTGCTGTCCATTTTGTAGCCAAAGTTGCCGGTATATTGACCATTACTTTGTTGCCAACTAGATTCACCAACTAATGTTTGATCTAACGTAAAGGTATTTAGGCCAGCGTTTCTTTTGTATATGTAAACTCGCCCAGCACTGTTAAAGTCCCATGGTGCGGCAATTATTAATGTGTCGTCTGTTGCAAATCTAACATTTTGTCCAAAGTATGATGTGCTTCCGCCAGTAAATGTTTGCACCCATGTCCAGGTGTTGTTTTGCAGATAGTATATTTCTAGTGCACCTTGCGGCTGCTGACCTAAACTGTTTAGGTTGTACTTGTATCCAACTGCCATAATGTCACCTGTGCTATTAAATGCAACACTAGGTCCATCACCCCTATCTTCATCTCTAAGGTAAATGTCTTTAGATAGTTCTTGATCAGTGCCCCATCTAGTAATGCCAGTAGTAGACATACTTGTTAACTGTGATGGTGTAACGGCAGTAGCTTTGTAAACATAATTGCCAGCGTTTGTATAATCTGGATCTAATATGTTTGGAGCAACTGTGCCAAACACTGTTAGTACTCCCGGAGTATGATATGCTATTCCTCGTGGCTCAGACAAATAATCTATGTTTGAACAGTTAGCAGTTTGTGATGCCTGGTATGCTCTATTTGTTAATTCTGTTGCATCCGACGTTGCTACATAAGTTAACACAAAATCTTGTTTAACACTAAGGTTAGTTATTGTTAGATTATTAAGATGCGTATTGACGTCAGTGAAGGTTCCGGTAATTGTTAATACTTTAGTAGTGGTGTCAAAACTAGTATTGCCACTTATTGTAGATTGTATTGTATCAACCCTATCAATTTGATCTGGAGTTACAGTTACACTCCAAGACTCATTACTTGTGTTTTCATAAATTAACTGCGGAGCACCTGTGATTTGATTGGTAGCATTTGCAAGCCAATCAACAGTAATTGTGTCTGTAAATCCGCTTCTTGTTAATATTGCTTGATTAATAGTAAATGCACTAGTAAATGCTTGCTGTATCCCTGTAATTTTATTTGCAATAACTGAACACGCTACACTTGTTTCCATAAGTGAATTAGGAACAAATACTCCTACAGTCCATTGTTGTTGTAGGTTTGATTGAATATCAGTATCATATAGGATTGTAGGATTGTAGTAAACAGTGCCAGCAAATCCAGCAGTTAATGTTATTAATGGACTCTTAACAGCATTCCAGTCACTTACACTGTCTATACCGTAGAATGTATAAGTGTTTCCGCTTTGTACTAATGTTACGCCAGCCGGTAATGAGCCTAAAGTTACAGTAGCATACGAACTACCTACTTCAATTTGGTATCGTACATTTGGAGAGCCAATTAATTCAATTATATTAATGCCTGCAATAACATTGAAGGATAGTGAAGTATCTGTAAATGCAATATCCTTTGCTTTAGGTCTATCAAATAAAACATTTGATGGTCTATTGTCAGTAAACGAAACAACTGTATCGCTTACTCCATTTAAGTAATTTAAACTCTTCATTGACTGTAAATCTCCCCTGTACTAATACCAGCGCCGTATCGTGTATTGGTCATATAGTCAAACATTACATCTCCTGGCTTCTTCATTGTATTAGATACTTTAAATTGCAAATTGCCTAATCCAGTAATCTTATTTTTAGCATTGTATTCTATTTTAATTAAGCAGAAGATTAAATTAGTCATGTCATGGGCACTAGTCCAATTAGGGAACAAGTTGTAGGCTGCTACTGAGTTGCCACCTGATTCTGTTGTTAATTGTGCTGGTAAATCACTGTTGCCGTTATATGGATAAACTTTTAAATATCCACTCCATTTGTCAGTACTATTACCTTCTTCGTCATATGCAAGATCAACAGTAACGCCGTCTGGTTTAAAGTCTAGTCTAAGGCCATCCATGTAAACTTCTTTAAAGCTAAATGCACTAGCAGTACCGTCAATAAGGTTGCCTGTCTTTTCACTTAGTGTTACGCAAAACCACATATCTGTATTGTTACCAATAAGTTCTGCATCTGTAACAACTCCGCCAACAAAAGCATCACCATATATTACTGGTACACTATTAGTTGTGTCTGGACTAACTGTTACACGACTGCCTGTATCTGCGGCTGCTTGTGCGGCATCTGCACTTTTTCTAATACTGTCACTAACCTTCTTTAAGGCTAATCCGTATAGTGCTGTTTTGGCTAAACTTGATCCAAGGCTATTACTTTTTAAGAAGCCACCAACGCCTTTTGCTATGCTGCCTAATGTACTTAAGAAACTCATTGTGGTGCTCCAAAGTTAAAGGATGCATCTTTTAAGTTAGGTACTCTATCAAAGCTAACATCTGTTGAATAGTATTGTTTCATACTTTGTGGATTTGTCTTTCGTCCTGCTATCTTACTACTTAATATATCCACGTTTGACAAGCACTCAATCTGGAGACTGTTTGAAGCAGTTCTTGCACCAACGTCATACTCTTCATCAAGACTGTAATTGTTAACAGTGCCAATGTAACGTCCTTGTGTTGTTCCAATTTGTGTGCCACTTGTTGCATGGAAGTATGCACGGTAGATCTTAACCGGTGAACCTTTAATTTTACTGTAAATTATTTCAGCAATGCTACTGTCTGGAATGCCGCTGAGTGTAATTGTAATTGTATTTGAACTTGATCTAAGTTCACTTGAACTTGATGTAATGTTTAATAAACTTCCAATTGGAACATATGATTCTGCATCAATAGTAAATGTTGCGTCATGGTCACTAAATGTTAACACTTCGTTTGCAAACGATGCGCCACTTGTTGCTTTGTATTCAGCAACGTCAATTCTAACAAATAGTGATGTTCTAACTGCTTGTGAACTTGTTAAGTCTACACTCATGTTACACCTCTACAAACACAAAGGGGCCGCCCCAACTAACTTGATCTCTTGCAAATATTGTCCATTCTGGGAAGCTAATGCAGATTACATTATAAGTTTCAGCACTGCCGCCAGGGTCAACATTTCCGTAATACCAGGGGAAGTTTGCGTATGATAGTGTTATAGCATTAGCTGTAACTTTGTCTAATGCTTCAGCGGCAAGTATATTACTTCTAAGATCAGTCCAACGTGGACCGTCTGGTAGTTTAACAGTAAACACCTTCTTAGCAGTACCTCTTGACGTTGCTCTTACAGTTCCGTCTCTTGCTGTAGTGCTTGCAACTACTTGCTTTCTATTAATGCTAAGTGTTTCAGCATTGTCAACTATCCATTGGAAGCTCATATCTGTTTATCTCCTTCTTGGTGACGCACTTGCGCCCTTGTTTGCTACTGCGTGTATAAAGCCTGGATCGGCTGCAACTAACTCCTTAAAGCTTCTTGCATCAACAGCATTAATATTATATGTAACTGCACCGCTGCCTAAATTAGGTGTTACATTTGCAGGACCACTTACTAGTTCAGGTCCATTTTCTCCAACAACACCAAAGCGTCCTGGAGGTATCATTCCGCCAGTTGCAAAAAAGCCGCCAAACATTCCGCCTGCTTGATTGCCAATTGTTCCTGTTCCGCCACCTAGTGCTGGTAGTTGGAATACACTTGCCATACTTTGTTGTATCTGTGCTCTAAGTAAATCTTCTAATAGACTTGCAACAAAGCTCTTAAATTCAAACTTACCAGTTTTAGCAAAGTTGACTATCATGTCTTCCATGCCCTTGGTTGTTTTAGCAAATACTTGTTCAGCACGTTTGGCTGCGTTAGTTGCATTGTCTTCGTATTCGTTAAACGCTTTCTTCCAACCTGATGCAAAAGTACGCTGTGTATTGTATGATTGTGTAGCAAGTCCTTGCTGTGCCGTAATTGCTTCTTTTGTTGCTATTGTAATATTTTTTATTGCGGCATCGTAGTCTTTAGCTAACTCAGGGTTTAGTATCTTTGCATTTTCTAATTCTCTAACTGTATCGCGTAAGTCTCTGTTTAGAGTATGTTGAATTTCATCTATTTGACGTTCAAGCGGATCCATATTAAGTTGTGCAAATTCACGTTGTGCATCTTCTGTACTTGCACGTAGGGTACGTTGGAAGTCTAAACTTGTTGATGTCAAATCCATTAATGCTTCTTTTGATATGCCTAGATTTTCATTAACTACTTCTAATGCATTAAAGTACGCTTCTAAACTAATTGTGCCATTCATCATTGCTGATGTTAATTCTTCTGTTGCTCTTTTATTAAATGCTAATTGGTCTGCTTGTGTCTGAGCACTTTCAGTTAAGTCCTTAAAGTATTCTGCAAACTTTTCATCGTTTGTTAATATTTTGTTGGCTTCATTAAGTTTAACAACTGCTCCTTCAGCAGCCTCTAACTCGTCTGTAACACCTTTAAGTAAGAATACAAAGTTTTCAACTTCGCCATTACTACGCTTGAATGCAAGATGTAACTGTTCCATAACAATTTGAGCATCTACAACACGTTGGTTAGCTTTTTCTAATGCTGTACGGTAATCTGTATCTACAAACTTCTGTGCTTGATCAATAAATCTCTGATGAGGTGCAAGTACAGCCTTTAGTGCAGTTGCATGTGCAGATAATGCAGTGGTAGCCTTACCACTTAGTGGCCCGTCGCTTGGTCCGCCTTCATTAAGTTTATCAGTTTCGTCATTAAGGCCTTTAACACTTGCAGTAGCCTCATCAGTCATTTTATTAATAGATAATACTGCAACTCCTGCTGCCGCAATACCTGCCGCAACTTTAACTAAACCAATGCCAGTAACACCTTGTAATATAGTACCTGCAACTGCCGCTGCCTTAAATGCTGCCGCAAGTTTTAGAGCGGCTGCACCTAGTGTTATAATTCTAACTGCTACTGCACCTGCAAAGGCTGCGGCCATAACTGCTACTAGTATTTTAATATTATTAACTACAAGTGTAATTGCCGTTCCTAGACCTTCACCAATTGATTTAATTAATGCTTTATTTTCGTCTATAAATGTTGTTATACTTCTAGTAGCTTCGCCTAGTGCTTCATTAAGTCCCGCTTGGCCAATTGCATCAAACGCATTGTCTACAGAATCTCCAAAGTTACTAAATGCTTGAGATAAACTGTTTGCTCTTGCCGCACTTGATCCGCCAAACGTGTCTTTTAAGCCTTCTGATAATGCTGCCAATATACGGCCTGCGCCTTCAGCACTTTGACCTACTTTGGTTATTTCAAGTCTGCTTAACCCTAGTGTGTCTTTAAGAATAGTGAATACAGGGATACCTCTGTCTGCTAGTCTGTTTAAGTCTTCAAGACCTAATCCACCAGCAGTAGTTCTTGCAAACAAGTCTGTGATTGCTTGTAATGCACCAACACTGTCTGCACTTACACTTGATACGTCAGCAAATAATTTCATTTGCTCTATAGTTGGATTTAATCCAGCGGCTTTTAATTTAACAACACTTTCAGTAAGGTTTTCTACGCTGAATACACTTTCAGCCGCAAACTTTTTAATTTGGTCAAATGCTTTAGCACCTGTTGCAGTATCTTTGTATAGAATACCTAAAGTAATTCGTAAGTCTTCAAACCTTGCACTTGTTGCTGTAATAGAACTAATTGCAAATGCACTTGCAAGCGCCGCGCCTGCTGCCGCAATAGTTCCTTTTAAACTAGTTAAACTGGATGATGCTCCAGATGTGTCAAGTACTAACTTATATCTGTCTATTGTTGTTGCCATGGGTTCACCTCAATATCTTGCTGACTTCATCTTTAAGAAAGTCAATTGTGGGCTCTGTCATGCCATCTTTTGCTTGTTTACTATATCCTGCGTTTAATCTATTAGCGTAATTGTAGTCTCCACTAATAGTGTCTTTATTGTTAAAGTTTGTATTGCGTTTAGCATTGCCTGATTTGATAGGTGTAACTTTCTTAAATTCGCCATACGCTTCTTTAGCAAGTCTACCAAAGTTTTTTTGAATCCTTTTCATTCGCGGATCAATTCTATTCGTCAACTTCTTTATCATTCTTGTGTGCCCTCGCTGTATTTAACATCTCTTGCATCTGGTCTTCAGTTAAGTTATCGCCGCTATTGCCTGTGTGACTATTACTTAAATAGTTTTCATATTGCAATGCAAAGTTTGCAATTTTAACGTCTATTGTTGACCCGTCTCTAAGAACTTCAGTTGGCAACTTACCATAACGCTTGGCAACAAAGTCTAATGTTAACCAAGCGTATAATGCAGGTGTTAACTGGCTGAAGTCGGGGTCATTAAGTTTCCCAAGTGTGCTACCACCTTCTCAACAGTTTTAATTGTTAAGTCTAATGGTAAGACTTCTCCTTCTTTAAGTACTTGTTTACCCTTATCGTCAAGTACTAATTTGGCAACTACTTTAGCAATTTCGCCAAATTCTTGTTCACCTTCAAGTGACGCAAGACTCATAAATGTGTCCATGTTTTGTCTGTCGTAGACGTGGAATTCAACTGCTTCACCATAGGTGGCAATAATATCCTTATCGTCAATAGTAATTTTAATTAGTTTTGGTTTGCTTGCGAGTGCTTCTAGTTTCATCTGTTAATCCTTTTTTCTGTTAATCAAAGTGTTCGCAAGAACTAGAAGAAACTCTAGTCTGCTATTTGCTTTTGTTAAGTCACGCTGGGCGCAACTTAATTCGTTCTTTGCTTTTGCTGCCTCTGCAACAATGCTCAGATATATCTCTTGGTCTGTCTTTTTATCTATTGGGTCCATTAATCTTTCCTACATTGTATTTAGCACATAGAATAAAAGGGGGGCGCAAACCCCCCTTTTGTAGTGCCCTCACGCTCTACTTCTTAGCTTACGGTGTATTCGCCGTTCACTGTGATAGTAACAGGAGATACCCAAACTGGGCTGTCTGCTGATACGCTTGGTGCTAAACCAGTAACAAATCCTGCACCAGACAACGTTTTATCACCAATGTTGATGCTAAATGTTACTGCTGTTTTATCGTTACTTAGACCTAAAAGGCCTAATGTGTCTGCGGCACCAACTGATCCACCTGAATCACCAAAGAACAACGTACCGTCAACAACCAAGTTAGTACTAATACTGTTGGTTGAAGTTGTAGCGATCTGTAGTTTTGCAGCCTGATCCAATTGTGTCCATGTAAACACATCGTTTGCACTGTTAATGGTCACGTCCTGGAGACCTGGTAATACTAAATTGCCTGAGACAGACGATGTTAGTGTTAAGATTGGTGGACTGGATGTTGCTCCTGTTGTTCCACCTGGACTAGTAATGTATGTAGCCATATTGCTTTTTCCTTTATGTTAGCTTACTAAATGTATAGTCTATTTGCGTTACTAATAAGTCATTGACGTAATCGCTTTGAACTTCAACAGCACGATTATTATATCCTGATGTTGTATTTACGTTCTTGCCTAATCTCAAACTTTGTATTAACGTTTCATAGTTTGCTGGTATTGTCTTCGCATCCGCAGTAAAGTAGATACTGACAGTTGTTGCTTCTGAGTGGATATCAAGTCCGTCTAGTGTTTGTATTAAAGGTTCCTCTGAATACTGTTCTCTTTCAACATATATTCGTTTTGGATTCTTTATGTACATCATTAGTCCGGCTTCTTCTCTTGGCAGTTCATCACTTACAGTGAAGCTTCCCAAGCTAAGTGTTTTGATATAGTTTAGAATATCTTCTCTCATCGCACCCTCTTCAAGTTAATGGCTCCTGGTGACTTCTCTGATGATACAATAGTACCGTCATTATCAAAGTCATACCAGTCACCTGCACCTAGCAGTTCAGCCAGTAAGGCCTCTGCTTTAGTAGTGTAATATCCCATCTTCTGTCTTTCAGCGTCTTCTTCATTACCAAAGTCAGCAACCATGGGTAATATGAATTCACTTAGGGCAGTGTAAACGCACAAGTCTGTGAAGTCGTTTTGTCTTGCAACAATACGATCCACATCAAGTGCTGGAACATCAGCTACAGTGCGGTAGGTCTGACTACTAGATCTTGCGACATAGTAATCAGTCCACCAAGCACTTGAACGTATCTTAGATAGCATACGTTCAGTAGCTCTAATTAAAGAAGTTTCTACAACATCGTCAGTAAGGCTTTCATTAGAATCAAATAGTCTTTGATCCCTTGCGATAACGTCATCATATTCAGCAAAGCTAATTACGGTTGAGTTTTCTGTTATAAAAGCCATTCTATGTTACTCCTTAGGCTACTAAGTCAACGTTCATGATAAAACCATGTGCCGCTTGTAGCACACTTGCACCAGCAACGCCAGTTAGAACTACATCAGTAGCACGGCCGGCAGCTTGACGCTGTTCTTCCATAGTAATTGATCCACGCATTGCATGTCCAATTGCAGAACCTGCAAATACAGCACAAGTAGCAACGCCGGTACTGGAATCATATGGAACCAAAGCAGATTCAATTATGCGGCATCCAGCAAGCTGACCAACAAAGTAGTTAGCAAGGATGTTGTCAGCAACTGAACCTGAAGCGGCATAGTTGTCTGAAGCAGTCAAGGACTTCTTGATTGCGTTGGCTGCTTTCGGGTGAATAACAGCGTAGAAAGGACCAGTTAGTTTGTTTCCTCTAAGATCAGCAACACGATCCATGATGTCGTCTTTACCAAAAGCGGCAAGTGCGATAGCAGTAGTGGCTCCACCTAAGTTAGTAAATTCACCAAATGCTTGTGTGTCCATTGCTTCAGCAATAGCACGACCTGATTGGTCACCAAGTTGATTCATAACATTGCCATAAGCACTGTCACGTAACATATCAGTTACTTTGTGGAATACAACGTGCTCACTCAAAGTGATTGAAGCAGAAGTTGTGTTAGTGTCAGCGGCTGTGGCTGCTGATTCGTCGCCAATTGTTTCAGCACTTACTGCTGACCATACTGGAACTTGTAGTACTTTACCAGCGTTTACTGGTGCATCAAATACAGTCATCATCTGACGTGCAACTGACTGTTCGTAAGCCGCAAACTGTGCCGCGGTTACTAGGGGTGCGAATAATTCGCTGTTTACCGATGTTGTGTTAGACATTTAAATATCTCCTAAGTTGTCTATTTTATAATTTGCCTTTGGCTCTTGCCTCAGCATATAGTTTTCTGTGGGCCGGGTTACTCATATCTAATTTAGAGACATCAAAGCCATTACCTAGGTCACTTCCGTGACTGCTTTTAGTGTTGGCAGTTGCCGCAGTTGGTTGTACAAAGTGCGGATTGGAATCTAAGAATTCACGCACAAGATCATCAACACCTAGAACACTTCCGTTATCTGTGTAACGTATTGCTCCTTTTGTATCAATGACTTCAACTTCACCGTCTTCATTAAGTCTTACATTTGAAGCTAATAACGCTTTAACTTGCTCTGGATTAACTGCACGATTATTTGCAGCCGAACTTAGCAATGGCGTATTAACTTTGTATTCCTTAATAACACTGTCTCGTTTTTGGATTTCAGCATCCTTTTTAGAAGCTAATTCTTTTAGAACAGTTTCAAATTCACCACGCTTTAATGCTTCCTCTTGCTTTAATTGTTCAGCTTGAGATTTCATATTGCGAAGTTCATCTACGTCACCTAGTTCTTCATATGGCTTTAATAGTTTTTTCTGAAGACTGCCTTTCATGCGAGCCATCATATTATCTACTTCTTCCTGTGAATAAGATTTTGCTTCTATAGCCTGATTTTCAACTTCTAGAGTGTTCGCATCAGTCGCGCTTTCATTTACCAACGTATTTTCTGACATTGTAGCATCGCCTCCCTTTAAGAGTTTGTATTTTGTTATATTGTTATTTATATAAGTTGTCTAAATTTTGGTTTAAACACGGTACTTACTTCTTCTTTGTGCCTTTACCTCTACCTTTACCTTTAGGTTTCTTTTTTCCATAAGCCATTATACTGTTTCCTTTACTGGTACAAATATATGACGACAGTTGTATCCACCACGGACTACAAACGGTGAGCCAGGTGCTTTACCACCCCAACTTCCACGCCATATTCTATTAATTTCTTTGACAGTCATTACTTGCCCATCGTGACTGCTACAGAAGCTTCTTGATGTCTTTATCAATCCACCTACATAACGATACTTGTCAATACCGGCAATGCTACCCCTAAGGATAGTTACTGCTCCATCAAAGTTTCTTACAATAGTGTTAAAGGTATTAGTAATAGTTTTAATACTTTTACTCACTATGGCCCGGAGGTCCTTAAGGATTACACCTATGGCGGCACCTGTAAGGCCTCCAAGCACAACACTATTAATAACAGTGTTCTGCTGAGTCTCTAGTGTCTTTTGCACATTGAATAATGTTTCTTGCATTATACTTTCAGTGTCTAGACTTGTTATGCTAGAGTCAATGACATCAGCGTTCATTAGAATGTTGCTTGCATATATTTCATTAAGCAACTCTCTCTGATTTGCAACGTATGCACGAATAGGAGCAAACAATGCTAACACTTGCGTCCTTGAAGGGTTAGCTCCAAGAAATGCAAGTTCAGTAACTAGGCTAGTAAACAGTGGACGCAATCCTTTACCAAACCTAGTACTAAGTTTATCTATTAGTGCATCGTGTGCATTTATCTGCGATTCAGTTGCCATTAGACTGCTTCAACCCATCCTTGTGACACAAGTAACTCATGCTGTTCCATTGTGCTAACTGTACGAACATCGCCAGTAACTGGATCCATCATGTCGTGTACTTCCATCATCATATTTTCAACGCCATTTGGTTGTGATTCAATTTCATCTACAACTGCTTGCATTTCACTTTCGTCTTCAACGATAAGTTTAGCAATTTCTTTCTGTAAACCTTTAGCGAATGTTTTGCTGTTGATGTTTGCTGTTGATGCTTTCAGGTACAAGTCTAAGTCACTGTGGTTGTCACGAATATTAAAGCTGTCTGGATAATCAATTTCACCATCCCATACTTTGCCCATGTAGCGTGACCATAGCATCCATATCTGTTCTTCACCTAGTTCTAGAGCACCGCCCTTTTCGCTGAGTCTTGCATTAAGTAAACTAAATTCAGTTTGCATTGCAACGCCACTCAGTGTACGACTTTCAACTGCACGGATTGCTCCAGTGTTAGCCATCTTGTCAATGCTTTCAATTGTGTGTTCAATTGACGCTAGGATCTTATCAATGCTTGCGCCACTAAACTCTAGTATGTAGGGCTTTAGTCCTGGATCTAAGTTCTCAGGCATGTGTATTAAACTACCAGCACCAATGCCAGCATTTGTTTCCGAAGTCTTAACTAAACTTGGGTGCGAGTCTAGTCTAATACTTTGATCTATTTCACTTGTAGCGTTATAGATAAACTTCTGTGCATCAGCTATGTCGCCAATGTCGCTAATACCAATGCCTCTAACTGTTGAGCGTTTGTTGTACACACATACGACCGGAACTGTTCCAAGTTGATTAGGTACTTGCTCATCACCAATTAACACATCGTCTGTTGTATTAATTGTCATTGTGCGAACTGTTTCCATAGTCCATTCTTTAACAACACTTACATCACCATTTACTTCTTCAACATAACGAATGTATTCTAAGTGATAACGTCCGCTTGGTGCTCTTGCATAACGCCAGTCTAGAACAACTAATGGAGTAAGTAAACTTAGGTATGGACGGACACCTTGTGCTAACTCGTCTGCTCTTGTAGTTGCACCAATGTCTGGCTTTGCTACTACAACCCAAGCATGACCAAACACACTTGCCCAAGTTGCCGCATCTTTCATAAAGCTGTTTAAACTGCGTCCATCAAAGTCTGCATCATTAAGAAAGTCTTCAAGTTCGGGCATATTCTTAACACTACCAAACGATCGTTGTGGTTGTTGTCCAAACAAGAAACTGTTGTATACACTAATAACACTTGAACAATGGTTCTGTAGTGGAGTAGTATCTAAACGGTTCTGGTATTCACTTTCTGTTTCTAATTGATATTTTACAAGGTGTTGAGCATTCTGATACTCCATTCCACCCATGTATGATTCCAACATATAGCGCCATTGGCTTTTGTAAGCATTGTATATAGCGTTGCCACTTACTGCTTGTGCTACTTCTGTTGTTAATAATTGTATTGCGTCCATTATTTTTTCCTTTTATGCTAATGCAATGCCCCAGCGTTGCGGTTGTTGACTGTCAGGATCTATGTCCCGTGTTAGTGGGAATAGATATGCGATACAGTATGAAGCCGCATCAAACATATGATCGTATCCGCTATCTTTGTCCGGTACTTGTGTACCTTCCTTAAATGTAAATTTATCAAGACTCTCTATTGTATATTTAGCAGTGCTACTTATATAAAGGTTATTAGTGCCATCTGCTGAACATAAACGAGCATTGTATGCATTGATTCTGTCTCTTACTGGATCGTGCTTGCGTGGTGCTTTAAGTACAAACCCAGCGTTGGATAATATAGTGTGATCAGTCATGCCACCGGCGCTCGTACGTCTTTGGTTACCACTTGGATCAGGATAAACAAATATCTTGCTCTTAGGGTAGCGTGTTTTAATTTCTGTAACTAATTCGTTGGTGTTTGATGAGTACATTAGTATCTCGTCTATTTGGTACATCTTTGCATCATCCTTAACAAAGATAGCGGCAGTTGCAGGACTTACGTTAAAGTCCATTCCAATATGTATGATGCTGTGATCAATGTGGTCAGGTGCTTCTTTAATATTGTCATCTCTAATAAACGCCCAGGCAACTCTATTCTCTGTTGTTTCAAACGTTGCTTCAAACTCTTGTCGGAACTGTTTAAGACTCATGTCTGCACGAGCCTGTGTTATTTCTTCTTCATCAACAAAGCCACCTTCAATTGTTGTGTACTGCCAACTGGCCCATATGTTAGATTGTTCTTTTTCTATTAGGTACAAGTCGTAGAGCCAATTGCTTTTACCCTTAGGTGTACCAATAAACATTGCTCCGCCCTTTTGATCAGCAAGAGCCGGACGTATAACACTAATCCATAAGTCTGCATCAACATCTGCAACTTCATCTATTACTACATAGCTTAAACTTGCACCACGTAAACTGTCTGGATTCTCTGCCCCTTTAAGACTTATTACACTGCCATTCTTGAGTGTGATGCTTAGTTCGCTTTCATTAACCTTGACTACCCACTTTAAGTTTAGCAAGCGTTCTTTAAGAGGCTTCCACACAATCATCTTTGCCGCGCGATAGGAACTTGTAATGTAAAAGATGTTTTGATTAGGTATCCTTGCATGGTAACACAACTGTCGTATTGACAGAAAGGTTTTGCCAAAGCGTCTACCTGCAACTACTACCTTAAAGCGATGTTTGTCATTTGCGATGGATTGTTGGGGATCACTCAATATCATTCATTAACTCATTTAACGCTTTACTAATTGTTACTATTTGGTTGCGGTCTACTTCGTGTTCGTGCCTTAGGAAGTTGTTTTGCTCTAATAGAGCAAGCAATGATCTTTCGTGTTTATTGTGTGCTCGTACTACTTCTTCAAGTAATCGTGCCTGCGAATTAACTGTTTCAATTAACTGCATCATTGTATCGTAAGGATCAAAGCCGGGATCTATCATTATCTATCAATCATCCGTGTGCCACTATAATGTGTTTTGCGAACTATTATTTCTACGTTGTCTATGGTCCATCCAATACTGCGATCAAGTTGCGTAAGACAAACACTGTCTGGTCCTTTTCCACGACGTAAGAACAGGTCATCTGTCCAAAGCGTTTCCCATTGATCCCAAGTTAAAGTATAAGGCTCTTTGCGATAGTTTGCTTGACTGCGGTGTTTAAGCCAAGCATAGTACTTATCGTGTCTAACAGGACAAGGACCTTTAATCCATTTGCTACGATCAACAGTGCGTCCAGGACCAACTGCTGGGCTTGTACGTGTCTTGTTTAGTGCATATTTAAATTCGTAATTGTCCATAAAAGTATTTATCATAATTCATTTTAAATGGTAGCAAAACGGTTAACAATGTAGCAATTTGACAGTATAGTTACGAGCAGGCTCTTCGGAGTCTGTTTTCGTGAGTACAATCTAAGTTTGCATAAATACTACAAAGGATACGTCATTATGAACATAGAAGCAATACATAGCAAGGACGGAAATATTTACTGGATTGAGCAAGGTGATACAATGTATTACGGAAGACTTCAGCACGGACAGTATCAATCAACTAACTGGGACTTTGCACAAACAATTGTACAATCCTGGCAGCGTTGTATTGACATTGGCTCTAACAATGCTGTGAACGCAATACACTATGCTAAACGCTTTAACACTGTTGAGTGCTTTGAACCGACTCCGTTAGCACAAACATTATGGACAAACACTGTAAGAGACAACAGCGTATCTAACGTAACACTTCACACAAGTGCATTAGGCGAAACACCTAGGACAACACAAATAATAACACATCCTCGCAATGGCGGACATAACCACTTACAACACTTTGACAAGAACCCTAGAAGTAGAGGCACTACTAAAGCTACAGTAGATGTAGATGTGCGTACACTAGACTCATACAAGTTTACTCAAGTTGGCTTTATTAAGATAGATGTAGAAGGGTATGAACTGTTTGTATTACAAGGAGCAATGCAAACTATAACAACCAATCGTCCAGTACTACAGTTGGAATTAGTTGAGAAGCAATGCCGTAAGTTTAACTATGCTCGCACTGACATTGCTGACTTGTTTGATGCTCTTAACTATCGTTGCTGTTCAAAGATTAACGGTTGGATTGACTTGCGAACTCACAAGGAAGGACGAGGCGAAATGGATTTGTTCTTTGTACCACAAGAGAAGATTAGATTACTTCCACCACATTTAGCACTATTTGTATGATCCAATAATAACCAAGATTGTATTACAGGCTTTGAACTTAACAAGAATGCTGTTGATGCATTCGTCGTTCATAACTTGCCTTAGCGTAACCATAGTCTTTATTACGTCCATATGGCATTGTGCGCCATCCTGCATTGTCAGGTGTCCATCCTTTGGTCCAGTCATCTCTACAGAATTGATCAGTGCTGTTAGGTCTTGGGCCTAGTTCATTAAGCCAAGTTTCAAAGTCTTGCCAATCAGGATGTACGTGAGTTTCTTCTTTATTTGCTTTGTTAAACGCATTGTACCATATGCGCCATTCTGATAAGTATTCTTTTCTAATTGACATCTACTACTCCTATTGTCTTTTCTCTATAGTATTCATAACTTCTCTAACAACCATTAAGCATCTCCAAGCAATTCCTCTATGCTTCATAGTGGGCTTGTTGATGTGTAACACATTGTCGTAATAGTCGTAATACTTGTTGAGCGTTTCTAATCCTTGACGTACTGCACCTATCTGATGTAGGTCAAAGTAGTCAGGCTCTTGTTGGTGTAGGTCTAATAATGTTTCTAATACTCCACGCCAAATAACATTGTCCATCTGATGTAGGTACTTGTTCCAAATAGTTTTGTTGTTAATACTAATTGAGCCTTGCTCAGTAACTATGTCATTAAGTGTCTTTTGCATATGACACATAATAGTTACACTAAGTTCGGCTGTATTACTCATTTCTTCTTAGGTGGTTTTACTACTACTGTACCACTGTCTACGATATTAGGCTTCTTTGTCATTTTCAACTGTTTCTTCTTGTACTACTTCATTCCAAGGCAAAGCTTCATCACTGTTAGTAATGCCAGTGTCGCTCATCTGAAGTAGGTTCTTAGCGAGGAATATTTGTACTGCCGCACTCATATTCACGCAAGCGTTTTTGAACATTGCACGTCTAAGAGTTATCTTCATCTGCTCTCTACCTTTTACAAGATTGTCCGCAAAGTTATATCGTAGAGTGTCTTCTTTTACACCATAGAAGTTTGCAATATCTCTATCTGAGCATCCAAGTTCAGCAAGTGCTTCTACTTGATCAGGAGGGACTACTGTTTTATTCCTACCAACAGTAAGTCCAGTAATGCTTCCTTCTACCAGTGTCTTTGGCTTTGGGCCAGTTTTGCTATTGTCTATTTCCATAAAAGTATTTATCAAAAAAGACAATAAAGTGGTAATTTATGACTTCTTTGCTTGCTTACGCTTCTCGGCCCAAGTTAAGGGTCTTTTGCGTTGGTCAAACTTAGGATTAATCCACAAGTATTGTCCACGTACTCCGCTTGCTTTTTGTTTGTCTGAGATGTAACCGTCGTCTAGTGCAAAAGCCCTAAGGTACAGTCCATACAGTACAATCCAACCGATGTATGTTTTATCTTCACCATTCCACCCTATTGCTCCATAACAGCCTGGCTCTACTTGTATTGGTTTCATTGTAGTAGCACGAGCACCTGTGTTTTCGTGGAACTTGCCTTGTTGTGGAGTTACTCCTAGTAGATCCTTTACGTGCTTACGCATACCGGTAAACACTTCTCTTGCCACTTCTTTGCTGTCTGCTGTGTAACGTAGGAAGTTGGTTAAATTGCTCTTTGGTTGCATAGGAGCAATAAACTCTGCATTAGTACCATCATCTAGGTTTAGTCTAATTTTAAGTTTGCGTTGTCCACCTTCATTGTTAAACATTTGCACAATTGCTCGCTTGACATTGTGTGGACCAAGGGGTGGTTCCTCCTCAGAAATTTCGTCTTCCATAACCACCTTTCTTTCTCTTGAGTCAAGACGCTCTTGAGCAAGTAGACTATCTATTGAATTAGGCGAAGCCTTGTCAAGAGAGATCAGAGACGGAGTCGTTGCAATATGTTCTTCTTTGTTATTCTTTTGTTCTTCTATGTTATAATACTCTACGCCATTTTGTCGTATCGCTGTATCTTTTGCAATTAGTTCCATTATTGCTGTACTCATAACATCACCTTCTTTGCACTATTCAATACATTGGTTAGTTGCTTGTTATTAAGGTTTTCACCACAGTTGTATGTTTTAATTGCTGTACGGAATTGTTGCTTTTGTATAGGTGTTAGAAACTGTTGTTGTTTCAGACAATTCAGACTTAGTAAAGCCGCTTGTGTTGTTTCATGATTAGCCATTAGTTTTCTCCTTTAAGTTTTAGGCAGTTTATACTCATGCCTAAGGAGTGTTTGTCTATTTTTTTTCTAGTGCGTCTGCGATGCGAATATTCATTGCTTTACTGCAACGATCTGCCACGTCTGCGATGCGTTCTAGGTTGATTGCTATGTTGCTTAAACTATCTGCCACGGTCCAGTTTGTGCCGTCTGCTGTAGTGTTTAATGTTTTATCAATATCTGATAGCGCATCATATATATCTTGCATTGAATATTCGTTGTTAGCCATTTGTTTTCTCCTTGTTCTGACAATAGTATTTATGCAATACTACAATTTTAGCATGGTTTGTGGTTTGTGTCAAGTATAAGTTATGGCTCTTAATTACACTGTTGTAGAGTATACGCTATAACGGCACACAACGACACATAAACTATATAAACTAACACAATCGCTTGTTAAGGCACATTGCAACGGATTGCTTTCATAGTTAAAGCTTGAATTGAAGTTTAAGCCAAAAAAAGTCTGCCCTCAACACGCTTTTAAGTGTTTTAGCAGACTATAAAACGACTGGCGTTTTTATCCTTTTTATTCGTCAGAACTAAAAGATGTAGCAGAAGTTTTCCCAACGGAGTTGCCCAATGGCATTAGGACATATTCAGGAGTACAGTGACAGCCATACACTTCTGCTACAGTATTATTTATCATATACGTTACATTTTGGCTTGTTCTTGGCCCCTGGTGGTCTACCAATTTTTTTCATAAATTGTTGTTCTGAAGTTAGGGGATAATCTTTTCGTGGTCTACCAAGTGTTTTACCAGTGCTAGACTGGCGCTGTGTTTTATTTTTGCCAGCAATAATGTTGTGTTGGTTTCTTAATTCAACATTGTTTAGATTATATTCATTAGTGATTGGACATTTGTAGTTCTTACATACCAAACATTGACTAGTCCAATACTTGTAAGGTACTCTCAACCTTTTGTACTGTACAACTCTGCTTTCATTTAGATGCATATTGCAATCTTCGCAAGATATGTCGTATACTATTTCTTTAAGTTCTAAAGGCAAAGTGTTATTAACAATAGGGTCTTTAGTGTCTGGACCGTTTCTTGTTGGTGTTTCAAATAATAGTCTGTCAGATAGATCTTTTGGTATGTTCTTCATACATCTATTTAAACAACCTTAAGATTGAACTTAGTTAAATTGGCATAGAACTTATGATTGTTGCAACAGCGCCTACTAGGGCAACAACAATAGTGCTTACAGCAACGATCATAGCTTTAACTAATCCTTTGTTGCCCTTAACAACACCTGTGTGTAACTCAGTAACTGCGGCTTCAACTTTTTCTAAACGTTCGTTCAAATGTGCATACCTTATGGCGCACAAATCAACGTGTGCTTCTAGATGTTCGCGTTCGTATTCTGTAGTGTCTGGCATGTTTAGGCTGCCCTATCAACTACGTTTACACGGAAGTTTCTTCTATCTACTAAGCCGTCTGTTGTTGTAACTTTTGCTGTAACAATATAAACCTTACCAGTTGCACCGCCGCTAAGTTCAACAAATGTATTTTTGTTTGCGTTTGATTTACCCTGGCTTTGAATTACCATTGGTGTTGGGTCATTGCGTCTTGCGGCAACTGAATATAATACTGTGTTAACTGCATCACTGTTTGGAAGCCATTCGCTCCAATCAAATGTGTATGTTAATTGTGCTTCAACATCCTTATCAATTGTAAGCCCAACATTTGTTTGTTCAAATCCTGTTCTGTTAATCGCCATGTTATTCTCCTACCTTATATGATCTAATTTCGTTTGTAATTTTATGTGTTCTTCGTTCATTGTGTATTGTAAATATTCTATCTTCACGTGGAATAACATATACAATTTCAGTAACGTGTACTAACTGTCCAAGTGCTGTTATGCTTACGCTAGTACTTATCAAACTTTCAAAATTTACTAGTTTATCGCCGGTTGCAACTACTGTTACTTGTGCTGTTGGTGTACTACTTGCTGACAGAGTTGAGTTTGCTGTTGCACTAAGTTCTACAACATTGTTAATCTCAATTTCGTTGTTGCGTGTTGCAACAATTATAGATGTAAATGCGTTTTCACTTGCAAGACTTGCTGTTGCGCCGACTATCTTAACCGGTGTTACGTCTAGGCTTGTGATAACTTCTTGATTAGATATTGCATCTTGACCAGCAGTTACAACAGTTGTTAAACTACTAACTGCAAACATATTAGTGTCAACAGTTCTAATAATGTTGCTAGTATCAATTCCAAGTGATGTTGTAGTGTCTAGTGTTGCCGCATTTCCGCTTGTTACTTGTGCTGTTATTGCTAAGGTTGCAACTGTTTGTGTGTCAACTAAGAAGTCACCTACTTTAGCAACTGCAACTAGTTGTGATGCAATAGACTCAGTGCTTATGTTAAAGTTTCTTATTGGACTTATTGTATTAGAAAGTGCAACTGTACTTGACATTTGTGCATCAGCATTTCTAAGAACACTTGTATTTGCAGCCATAGATGCTGTTACAGTTATAGTTGCATCAACATTATTGAATACAGTTGACAATATGCCTAATGTACTTGTAACACCTAGTTGAGCACTTCCGCCAACAAAGCCGCCACTTACGTCTGCACTAAGTGTTGTTGTAGCGTTAGGCGTTGCTTGTGTGTCAGTTTGCTTGTGTACATCAATAGATGCTGTGTATGACGCTTGTGTGCTTGCTGTGACGCCAGCAATCTTGCTTATGTCAAGTGCTAGACTTGCAACAACATTAGCATTAATAAAGAAATCACCAATCATAGCAACAGCACTTATTTGGCTTGCAATACTGTCAGTGTTAATGTTTGCGTCTTTAACAAATCCGGTTAATACTGTTAAACTTGCACTAGATGCAATGTCAGCACTTGCGCCTTGAATTATGTTAGCATCAGCAGTTAGTGTGCCACTTGACTGATGTATTGTAATACCGTCTAAGGTTGCGTTAGGAACAGCAACCATTGTTGATGTTGTTGCAAGTGTAGCAACGCCTTCAAGCAATGCTTGGAATGTTTCATCGTAATTATTGTTAAACTGGTAATGCCAAACTACATTGTCTTGGTTGTAAGGTTGTGTAGAACTAGATGTTAAATTTGATTCGCCTCTTCTAAAGTTCCAGTTATCATAATATGCTCTAGAGGTAAGGTGATTGCGAGTTATGTTGCTATACAATCCACCCCGGAGATCAAAAGTAGAAGAATCTATTTGTATTCTTCCATCATATGAAGTACTGGCAATAACTGTAGTGTCTTTAATTAATTGTACAGTACCGCTACTATTTCTTCTTAATGCAACACGTTGCCAAGTGTTGCCTGATAGAGATGATGATCCATTTAATCGTAAAGTGCGAGGTTGACTACTACTGCCACTATTATCAATTGCGTTAACAAATGCAACAAAGCCACTACCATAGGGGCTATAGTTAGTACCTATTGTCATACCTATCAGATGGTTATTTAACCAGGCAGCATTATAACCAAGACTTCCGCTTAATTTGGAGGTCTGGGTACCTAGCCCGTCAGATAGGGTAGAGTTTGTTGGTCGCCTTGCACCTACAGTTGCAATATATTCGTCAGAGTAGTTATTGCCATCTACATAGATCCAAAACTCTAATATAAATTCTTCATCTTGTGCAATGTATCGTAGGGTTGGCGAGCCGTCTGTTAACACCAATCCTTGGTTATAGGTTCTCTGAGCCTTAAGAGAATGTGTGCCTTCTTGTACTATTGTAGTATCAAACGTTGTTTCAATATTTGTAGCAGATAGAGCAGTAGTTCTTGCGTTTGTATATGTGTTTGCAGAAGCAAAGTAATGCGGAACTGTAATACGATTTGGATATGTTTTACCAGTAAAGCTCATTGGAGCAACTGTTAGTGTTGATATTACACTAATTGCAACATCTGCGTTAACAGTCATTAATAATTCAAAGCCGCCTGTACTTGACAACAAAGCACCAAAGTCTTTGAAGACGGATGGTGCTGTTTGAATATCAATAGATACGGTTTGTGCAGAGTCTACATCACGGACCCTATCGCCTTGCAAACTAGTATTAATAATACTGTCAAGTGTAATTACATTGCCTGCAATCTTGCTTACAGTAGCACTCATTGATATTACTGAGTCAAGTATGGCTGCGTGATTCTTTAATGCATCTGCAACTAGTGTACTGCCGCCAAACGCTTCAAGGTCAACTTGTGCTTCAAATATAAGTCCGGCAGCGGTAATACTAGTAACTTGTACTTCAAGTGCTACGTTAAACTCTTTAACTTGACCACCAACGATATAATCGTCATCAATGTAGCCTTCAATGTAATAACCAGTGGTGCTGATTACTTCATCAAAGTAATCGTTATCAATGTAACCTGGTTCGTAATATCTAATATCAGCCATTGGTTATTCCTTATGCATTGTCATCACTGAATGTAGTGTCGCCGTCTGCGCCTTCAAAATGCAATAATATCATTGTGTCTGTGTCGTTGTTATGCTCAACAGTTTCAGGTGTAAAGTTACTACTGTGTCTACTAATTGTTGACACTCTTATTTCGTCTATGTGCCCACGCCAAGATTCCATACCATCTCTACTAACGCCATATAGATATTCTGAGTTAGAAGACCAGTTAGTTGAATCTGCGTATGTGCTTCCTTCTTGAGTACCATTTAAGAACATTCTTGTGTTTCCACTGCTGTCTCTTGAGATTGCAACATGACACCAAGTATTATTACTAATAGACGTTGAGCCTGTAATTCTTAACTGTGTGTCACCGTTGGCTTTGTATTCAAATCTATTGTTAACATCATTGTAATATAGAGATGCTTGACTGTTGGCGTTGAATAAGTATTGATTAGCTGAGGTATTTGTGTCTTTTCTTACCCACATTTCAACAGTAAATTCTCCTGTTCCAATAGCATCAAATCTATCCTTAGCGCCACCGCCTTGTTTTAATCCATAATACTCACTATCTTGATACCAACTTGCGGTACCAAACTTGTATTGTGCTGTATCAATTTCACCACCAAATACTTCAGTAATACATGCTGGTTGTCTTGAACCGTTGTCATCAATGAATACAGTAGAGTTATTTTGGCCATCCATATGAACCAACAGTAATGTATCTGCGTCATTTGCAAATGCTGTTGTGCTTGGTGTAAATCCACTGGTGTATCTTGCTGTGTTACTCCAACGCACTTCGTCTATGTATCCTAAAGTGGCATAGTTTGAGCCACCAGCCCAATCACCAATTCTACTAATGCCATCCCAACCTTTGTCTGTTGTCATTGTTCCTGCTGAACCGTTATTTGTTGTTAGTTCAGTTCCATCCCAAAACAGTTTTATACTTGCGCCGTCTTTAACTACAGCAACGTGATACCAAGTGTTGGCTGTAGGTGTTGACCCAATATTATATATTGGGTAATATATTGCTGAACCGTTGGAAAACGCACCGTGTAATGTCCAAGTGCCGCTTTTTTTGTAGATACTTAGGTAATCGCCTCTAGTGCTTCCTGTTGCT
>Ga0307985_10000343_pt1 | contig 27933 bp, 22 predicted proteins | sample EllFjometageno80_FD_203155 | JGI IMG/M metagenome (GOLD analysis project Ga0307985, IMG submission 203155) | Marine microbial communities from Ellis Fjord, Antarctic Ocean - #80 | ecosystem: Environmental > Aquatic > Marine > Unclassified | place: Southern Ocean | collected 2014-10-09 | reverse complement strand
TCCGGTTGAGTCATTGAAGTATGAGTGAAATGAGAGTCTTGAGTAGTGAGTACTAAGTAATTTCAGCTCACTACTCTTGGTTCTGGCTTCTAGCTTCTGGCTTCTAGCTTCTAGCTTCTAGCTTCTAGCTTCTAAAATTACATATTCCTTCTGTACTGACCACCTACTTCAAAAAGTCCTGATGTGATTTCTCCAAGTGAGCAATACTTACATGCTTCCATCAACTCTTCAAAAATGTTCTCATTTTGAATGGCAGCGTTTTGAATTCTCTTAATCCTATCCTCGGCATTATCAGCATTACGCTTATGCAATTCTCCAAGCATTTCAATCTGATATTCCTTCTCTTCAGTCGTTGCTCTTATGACTTCTTTAGGCAGAACAGTTGGTGATCCTTTCGAACTTAAGAAGGTATTCACTCCAATAATAGGGAATTCACCTGTATGCTTTAACGTCTCATAGTAAAGGCTCTCCTCCTGAATTTTACTGCGTTGGTACATCGTTTCCATCGCACCAAGTACTCCTCCACGCTCCGTGATTCTGTCAAACTCGAGCAGTACGGCTTCTTCTACCAAATCAGTCATTTCTTCAATGATAAATGAACCTTGCAATGGATTTTCATTCTTGGCTTGCCCTAATTCCTTATTGATAATCAACTGGATGGCCATCGCCCTTCTTACCGACTCTTCTGTTGGTGTTGTAATGGCCTCATCATAAGCATTGGTATGAAGCGAGTTACAGTTATCGTAAATGGCGTAAAGCGCTTGCAACGTTGTTCTAATATCATTGAAATCTATTTCCTGAGCGTGTAATGAGCGTCCAGAAGTTTGAATATGGTATTTGAGCATTTGTGCCCTTGCATTCGCACCGTATTTGTTCTTCATAGCTTTCGCCCAAATCTTTCTAGCCACACGCCCGATCACCGCATATTCTGGATCAATACCGTTGGAAAAGAAAAAGGACAAGTTGGGTCCGAACTTGTTAATGTCCATCCCCCTACTCAGGTAATATTCTACATAGGTAAATCCGTTGGAAAGGGTAAAGGCCAATTGAGAAATTGGGTTTGCCCCTGCTTCAGCAATATGATATCCTGAAATAGATACAGAATAGAAATTTCTTACATTTTCGTTAATAAAATATTGCTGAACATCGCCCATCAATCTAAGGGCAAACTCAGTGGAGAAAATACAGGTATTTTGTGCCTGGTCCTCCTTTAGAATGTCTGCCTGAACAGTTCCTCTAACCTTAGTTAGTGTATCAGCTTTAATTTTAGCATACACATCTGCAGGTAATACTTGGTCACCAGTAATGCCTAAGAGCATTAAACCAAGGCCATCATTTCCTTGAGGCAAATCACCTTGGTATTCTGGTCGTGTCTGCCCTTTCTTCTTATAGATTGAATCAATTTTAGCCGCTACTTCCTTCTCGATGCCTTCTGCCTTAATATAAAGCTCACATTGTTGGTCAATGGCTGCATTCATGAAAAAGCCTAATAGCATCGGAGCAGGACCATTAATGGTCATCGAAACTGAAGTAGTCGGATTACATAAATCAAAACCAGAGTAGAGTTTTTTAGCATCATTTAAGCAACAAACACTTACTCCCGCATTTCCAATTTTACCATAGATATCTGGGCGCTCGCCAGGATCGTTTCCATAAAGTGTTACCGAATCGAAGGCAGTAGACAAACGTGCTGCTGGCATACCCAAACTCACATAATGAAACCTTCTATTAGTTCTTTCTGGTCCACCCTCACCAGCAAACATCCTGGTTGGATCTTCTCCTTCTCTTTTAAATGGATAGATACCTGCCGCATAAGGAAATTCACCCGGTACATTCTCCTGTAAAGACCAACGTAGGACATCACCCCATCCTTTGAATTTAGGTAATGAAACTTTTGGTATTTGAGTATGAGAAAGCGATTCTGTATGCGTTTGAATATTAATTTCTTTATCCCGCACTTTAAAGCTATACACCGGATCGGTATACTTCTTTTTCTTGGCTTCCCATTGCTCTAACAACTGCAAATTATGAGGGTCAAGGTCAAGTGAAGTCTTCTCATAGGCTGCCTTTAATCCTTTTATCAATCGATCTTTGTCTTCAAAATCTGAAGCTTCAATCGTTTCTATTGATTTTTGAATTCCGTACAGTTTGTCGGCAACCTCCGATTGCTTTTCTGCCCATATATCATAACCCCTATTGCCCTCAGAAATCTCAGATAAGTAACGCGTTCTGTTAGGTGGAATCACAAATATCTTCTCAGACATTTCGTTGGTAATCTGAAAATCTGACTTTAGATCTGCGCCAGTTTGCTCTACCAATTTATCCATGATCACCTTGTACAAGGAGTTCATTCCTGGGTCATTAAACTGAGAAGCAATTGTACCAAAAACTGGCATTTCGTCAACATTGGCTGTCCATAAACCATGATTCCGTTGGTACTGCTTTTTGACATCTCTTAATGCATCCAATGCACCGCGCTTGTCGAATTTATTGAGTGCAATTACATCTGCAAAATCCAGCATGTCGATTTTCTCTAACTGCGTCGCAGCTCCATACTCTGGCGTCATCACATAAAGTGAAGTATCCGAATGATCAAGAATCTCAGTGTCAGATTGGCCTATCCCTGAAGTTTCAAGAATAATCAAATCATAATTAGCAGCCTTTAAGACTTGGATAGCCTCTCTTACGTGTTTTGATAAAGCTAAATTGGACTGACGGGTAGCCAATGAACGCATATAAACCCTTGGGCTATTAATAGAATTCATTCTGATTCTATCACCAAGCAATGCTCCACCAGTTTTTCTTTTTGAAGGATCAACTGATACAATGGCAATTTCTTTGTCTGAAAAGTCTGCCAAAAACCTTCTTACTAGCTCATCAACTAATGACGATTTTCCAGAACCTCCTGTACCTGTAATTCCAAGTACGGGTGCTTCAATTTTATCAGCCATTGCATGCACCTTCTCAAAGTCAGCTTTTGATTCCTCTGGGAAATTTTCAGCGGCTGAAATCAACCTGGCAATTGATTTAACATCTTTTGAAGCGATACGATCAACTTCACCATTCAAGTTATCCCCTGTAGGAAAATCACAGGTTTTGACCATATGATTGATCATTCCTTGAAGGCCCATTTCTCTGCCATCATCTGGAGTATAAATCCTAGTGATACCATAATCCATTAGCGCCTTGATCTCTTCAGGAAGAATCACTCCTCCTCCTCCTCCAAAAACCTTAATGTGCTCAGATCCTTTTTCAACCAAAAGGTCTCGCATGTATTTGAAGTATTCGTTGTGCCCTCCTTGATAAGAAGTCATTGCAATGGCTTGAGCATCCTCTTGAATAGCAGTATTAACTACTTCCTCGACACTCCTATCATGGCCCAAATGAATTACTTCACAGCCAGTGGATTGAATAATCCTGCGCATGATATTTATGGCCGCATCATGACCATCAAACAGTGAAGCGGCTGTAACTATCCTGACTTTATTTTTTGGTTGATAAGGAATCACTTCTTGCATATACCTCTGATTAGCTTTGAGAGACAAATTTATGCAAAATTAGGGGGTTTCCTAACGGTTGTTAGGCAGATTCAAGGATGCGAAAAACGACTGGCTAATTTTCTTAAAGCCTGTTGATTAATGGAATGATTAATAGTTTGAATAATATCCTTTTTTTCCGAAGCTGTTAACCTCCAACTGAGTGAAGCCCGGTCATCCGCCAATTCGTCATCATCCTTTACATATTCGAATTCGACACGACTTAGGTGTCCACCATATACATCCTTCACAAAACCATATAGCTTTTCATTTTTAATGGATTGTACGTCATCCCAATTACCATAAACACCCTGTAAGGGACTGAACAAGCGCTGAGCGATTGACTCGCGTTCAACAGTTCTTATTTCAGGTTCTTTCTCAGAATCTCGAATAGTCAACAATACAACCTCAGAAGTATTGGCTTGAATCCAGTCACTAAAAGTATTTAGAAAAGTAAGTGCATCAGACATACCAAAATTATCAGAAATACCTGCGTCCGCGATTTCAATTAAAGGATTTGTCGGCAAGGTGACATTGGGAGTGATATAGGGAAAAGTGGCACTCATACGCAAGGCCGATAAATAACGTAAACTGTCAGCATTTTGATTTTTAAGCAAAGCCCTAAAATCTACCCCTTGCTGCTTAATACCATCAATGTTTGCTCCATTATTAAAAAACGAAACGGGTTGGGCAGAGATGTACAACCTCCTTCCGTCATTCACAATGGTAGGACTCATGACTAAAGTTGGTATAAATGCATCAAATTCATCTTTTTGGTAGTCAATCAACCTTTTGTCTAGCATATTCAAATTAGCTTTCAAGGTTTCTTCAAATGCATAGCCCCTGTCCTTCGGATACCTTTGGTTCGCAAATTCAAAGCTTCCTGTTCTTACAAAAATATCATTCACAAAAAGTGAAAAAATAATAGGGTTCAAAACATCCTTCCCAATAGGCTCAAAAGCAATTACTTCATCACTGATTTCTTTCTGATTGTCTAAATAATAATCTCGATAATAACTGGCCCCAATTAATCCTCCTGATGCACCAGTGATCAATGTTGTATGTTTCATCAAGTCTCCCTTTAAAACACTATCTACAGATTGTAATACTCGAGTAGTCCAAAGGGCAGCTCTTTGCCCGCCACCACTTGTAGTCACCAAGATCATTTTTGGTTTTTCCTCAACAAACTTGGCTTTCCAATTATTCAGAATAGCCAACATATTTGCTTTATCAGCTTCTAATTGTTCAATGCTATTAAGTCTGCGAAGCGAAACAATACTGTACTCTGCCTTATCGACTTGATAATTCAATCCATAGGCTTGATAATTCGCTTTAAATGACCCTCCAACAACTGTGAAATTGAGGATTATATACAATCCCACCATACTGGTGATAGCCCATGATCGAAACCAAAAGCTTACAGCACCAGTGAACATGATGATCATGGTCAATAACAACACCATACTGGCGGCCGCTGGAATTTGAAATGCTGGAATCGATTTAAAAAGTCCCAAGCTGATAATGAGGACAAAAATGAACAACTCGATAAAAATCGCGTTGCGTTGGTTTTGCTTAAAAACATTCAGAATCATTACACGATCAAACACGTGCTGAAATCGTTTGGCACTATAAAATCGCATTTTAATACCTAAATAATTATCAACTTTTATAGGGTTCCTTCTCAGGCTTCTGAGTTTTTTAAAAGCATTCTTCTTATTAGCAGCTGTTTTGGTTTTTTCTTTGGGTGTAACAAGGCCAAGCATCTTGAAAATATCGTTGTTGGTTCTAAAAAAATAAACAAACAATAAGACTATCATCAACACAAATCCAGACAATAATCCAGCTACATCAGTAAAAACATGAATATCAGGATCTGCCTCCATTCCTCTTTGAAAGCTTATAATTCGGATAATGTAGTAAATCAAAAATGTTAGTGGTATTAAGGAATTGTTCAGACAAAAATGCGTGAATGGTTTTGGTAGCGTTCCCAGAAAAGGGAAGCGGAAACTGTCCAGAATATAAGAGCTGATATTAAAGGCCATTGAAAAGCCGCCAAGCGTAATACCCATTATGACAAAACTCCAAAAATTGACTTTGTCCATATAGACGGGATCCAGAAAGAGATAGGGAATACCAATAACTTCTCCAAGATTACCACTCACAATGGCAAACAAAAACACCCAATAGAGGATTAAAAAATAATTAAACCTCAAATGGGTAACGACCAATTTTATCGGGAATGAAAAATATATGGCCTGTAATATTCTCAATTTTATTCTTCTCTTTTTGTGCCTTGATACAATTGGTACTCAAATAGTCTAGACTCGATACGAGCATTAAAGAATTCCACTCGTTTTGATGCCTTCAGCCCTACCTTTTTAGCCAGGTCAAGATTACCAGTGAAAATGTATCCGTTATATCCTTGACAACGCTGCTTAAGGAAATCACCTATCTGGGAGTACAATAATTCCAAATCTTTCTCAGACCCTAGCCTTTCCCCATACTCTGGATTCATCATCACTACACCGTTTTCTTTTGGGATTGGTGTATCTCTAAAATCGCATTTTTCAAATTCAATTAAATGATCAACACCTGCAGTTCTTGCGTTTGCTTTTGCAGCTCTGAGGGCCTCCCCACTCATGTCGGTAGCAATTATTTTAAAGTCTAATTCGTCTCGTTCTTGAAGTCCTGCCAATCTTCTATAACCCTTCCATGAGCTTTCATCATAGCCTTTTAAGTGCATAAAGCCATAATTATTCCTGAGCAAACCTGGCGCAGATTTGGTTGCCATTAATGCCGCTTCAATGGCTAAAGTCCCAGAACCACACATTGGATTCACAAAAGAACTTTTCATGTCCCAACCAGAGGCCATAATTACTGAAGACGCTAACGATTCGCTCATTGGCGCTTTAAAAGGAATTTTCCTATAGCCATGTTTAGAAATCGTATTTCCAGAGGTATCAAAATACAATCGTACTTTATCCTCTACCCAGTAAACATGAATCACAGTATGATCTCTTGCAGAACCAGAATCTGGTCGAGCACCCGTCTTTTTAACCATTCTATCGGCAATGGCATCCTTAATTCTCAAATTGGCAAAGCGATCATCACGGATAGTATCATTTCTCACCCAAGAGGTAACCGAGAAAGTGCCATCATTCTCGAGGTAATCCTCCCAAGGCATCGAAGTAATTTTACCATAAAGTTCATTGGCATTAATGGCCCTGAATCTATTAATCTGAAATAACACTCTTCCAGCGGTTCTCAGGTACATATTTAGGCGCAAACAATCGTCCATAAATCCTTTGACTTCTACCTCCGTAATACTTTGATCTTCTATGGTGAATCCCATACTTTCAACCTCTTTGGCTAGCCAGGGGCTTTGTTTTGGGAAACAGGTAATTACGATTTGACTTGGGTATGGGAAAACTGCGCTCATTGTGGATTCAAATAGCAAAATCATCTTGATTAGAAAAAAATTTAACAGCTTTTCTTTCTAAGGATGAATTTCAAGGTCCAATTAGATGCTTCCTGCGTCAGCAAAAGAAAAGAGTAACGCACAAGGTCTGTTTTCCCATTCTGTCCCGACAGTTATCGGGAGCGAAGAACCTGAATACTCAGAATTACAAACCAGACATTTCACTGATTCAAAAAGCTCTTAAATATATTTAAATAAATCTCGCAAGGGTTGATGCTTAAACCTTTAAAATGGATGCATTAGAACGAGGTTAAAGAAATGACTTGAGCACTTCATATTATATCAAATTTGGTATTATCTTCGCATTCCAAAAAATTACAACTATGCAAAACTGGTTTTCCTGTAAAGTCAAATATCAAAAAGAAGATGAACAAGGCCGTGTCAAAAATGTGACCGAGGCTTATTTAGTAGATGCCCTTTCTTTTACGGAAGCAGAAGCAAAGATCTATGAAGAAATAGGTCAGCGCGTAATGGGGGAATTCCAGGTAACGAGTATTGCAAAAAGTAGAATCATGGATGTTTTTGAATACCCAGATGCTGATACTTTTTATAGCTGTAAGGTGACTTATATGATTGCTGATGCTGATAGTGGCAAAGAGAAAAAAGTAACCAACCTGATGGTAGTCACTGCCCATCACGTCAAGGAAGCCTACGAACGCATCCACGAAAGCTTGAATAATATGTTGGTTACATTCGTTGTTCCAGAAGAGAAAGAATCACCGATCATCGAGGTGTTCAAGCACATCAAAGAACCAGGTGAAGAAAAAATCCCTGATCATCTGACACCACTTTCCGAAATTGAGCAAGATGAAGAAGTTGAGCTGGAAGCAACAGAGCAAGAGGTAACCGAACTGGAAGAAGATGAACAAGACATTTGAAGATATCAATGAAGCAACTTTCGGTTGTTTAAAACAAAAAATTGCCACACAAGGTATTACCATGGAAGGTGAATCAGGTTATCTTTCAAAAAATGGCATCTCTTTAGACTTTAATTATTCCTCTGGTACTCAAACATTGAGCATAGAAAACTTGGAGGTTGGTTTTCCCGCTTCATTGGCTGGAATGAATACTGAAAAGGTGTTGGGTATTTTGGAGAAAACAATTACCGATTGTAGATAGAAAATGATAATTCATTTTCTATCTACTTTTGCACCACTCTTTATTTGACAGTAACAACGTTAATAGTCCAAGGGGCTCTTGACATTTGCTAAAGTAGATTTTGCTACTTGTGTGTAGATCATCGTTGTTTTTATTGAATTATGTCCTAATAATTTTTGGATAACCCTAACATCCATCCCATTCTCCAATAAGTGTGTAGCATAACTATGTCTTAAAGCATGTGAAGAAAATTGTTTTCTGATTTTGGCCTTTTTACTGGCTTTTTTTAACATTTGATTAAAACTTGAAGGCGAATATGCCATTCCCGATTGGCCTTCAAAAAGATAATCTTTTGGAGCATAAATTTTATAATAAGCCCTTAACATCTTCAATAATTTAGATGATAAAGGCACCATCCTATCTTTTTGACCTTTTGCCGATTTGATATGAATCATCATACGGCTTGAATCAATGTCATTGATCCTCATTTTTATCATTTCTCCAATCCGCAATCCAGCACTATAATTCAGAGCAATCATACACTTATGCTTTAAATTATTTACTGCTTTCAATAACCTCTTTATTTCTTCAAAAGATAGTATTACAGGGAGTTTTTCTGACTTACGCTCAGGCATCAAGAACTCCAAATGAATGGCCTTATCATGCACAAGTTGATAATACAGCTTTAAAGCCATTGCAATTTGCTTTTGGTAGGAAACAGAAATGCCTTTGGTATGGATCATATGGTAAAAAAACTGGTGCAATTCAGCTTCTGAAACATCAAACAACTGTTTTTTAAAATGCACTTCAGCTAGTTGTACAACAGACAAATAAACCTTTAGTGTGTTCTCACTATAGCGTTTAACCACCAATATCTTCCTGAAATCAGCTACACTCATTATATACTAAATATAACCAATTTATCTAAAAATGTTTCTATATTCACCCTCCACTGGGTGGTTAACAGCTATATAGCGTATATCCAATAGTTACCAAACATAATGACCCGTCCTGAAATAAGGCTACATAATTTTAAACATTATGTATAGAAATGACAAAGTAATTAGACGTTACAGCGAACCTTTTAAATTAAAAATTTTAGCCGAACTTACAATCGGTAAACACACAAAGAGTGAGCTTTGTAAGCTCTACTCTATTGCGCCTACAACAGTAAATGTGTGGATTAAAAAGTACAATCGTAAAGACTTAATGAACACCAGAGTAAAAGTGGAAACAAAAGACGAAATATCTAGAATTAAAGCACTTCAAAAAGAGGTTGAACAACTTAAAAAACTACTACTTAAAAAGGATCTCGATGCTATGGTACAGGATTGTTATCTTGAAGTAGCAGCTGAAGATCTTGGCTATAAATCAGTTAATGAACTAAAAAAAAAGCTAAGTATAAAGCCTAAATTAAAGCTAAAAAAACATCTAAGGGATTTGCTTCTTTAACAACTATAACCTATTGTTTTGGGCTTAAACGTGATGCGTATTATAAATACAAATCTAGAGCTGATAAGCGTTTAAAGCTAGAACAACAGATTATAAACATCGTTAGAAAAAGACGCAAATCCCTTCCTAGAGAAGGCGTACGTAAACTTGTAAAATCTTTAGATGTCGATTTCACTAAAGCAAGTCTTAAAGTCGGTAGAGATACTTTATTTAATGTGCTTAGAAAACATCAAATGCTAACACTTAGAAAGAAAACCAGTGCTAGAACTACGAACTCTTATCATCGTTTTTATAAATATAATAACATCATAAAAGATATAGAAGTTACTAGTGCTAACCAAGTTTGGGTTAGTGACATAACTTATATTAGAACCGTAAAAGGCTTTTGTTACCTGGCTTTAATAACAGATATGCATTCTAGAAAAATAGTGGGTTATGATATTAGTGATAGCTTGGAACTTAAAGGATGTGTGAGAGCGCTAAATAAGGCCATTTATCAAGCTAAAAACATTAAGCGACTTATTCATCATTCAGACAGAGGAATACAGTATTGTAGCAATGTATACACACAAATACTCAAAAGAAAAAAGATAGATATTAGTATGACTGAAGAAAATCATTGTTACGAAAACGCCATAGCTGAACGTGTAAACGGCATCTTAAAAGATGAATTCTATCTAGACCAAACCTTTGATAACGTAGCTCATGCAAAAAGAGCTGCAAAAAATGCAATTAATTTATACAATGAAGTAAGATTATCTTTAGGTTACAAAACACCAAATATGGTATATAAATTATCAGCTTAATTTCAATTTTAACCTGTAGCCATATTTCAGGACAAGACATAAATTAACTCAAACAAATAAAAAAATACTTTAAAATATGTATAGAACATTCTTCTTCCTCGCTCTACTTCTGGTAGGAAATTACGCATTAGCTCAAATCGACACAACCGCTATTAAAAGAATTGGAATCAACCCTGAATTTAGTTACAAAATGCTAGATCAAAACCAAAATTTAAGAAAAGTAGAAATACTTCTCAATTCAAAGAAAAAAAAACTTATTAAAAATAACAATTTAATTATTGGTACTTCATTAATTTCTATTGTTGACTACCAGCATTCTAATACAGACTCAAAATTTGGTTATCTTATGAGGCATCCAACTGCAAATAATCAGATTGGAAAAGATGTAAGTGAGGCCGTGATTCATTCTTTTCAGTTATCAGTCACAGCTACAATTAATAGATGGATAACTTCCTATGCTGAATTATTATATAACCCTGAACAAAGTTTTGGCTCAGGTACTATTACAAATTTAAATAGAAATCAAATTCAATTAAGGAAAGCGTTTGTAGTTTTTGGAAACTTGAATAAATCACCATTTTACGGTGCTGTGGGAAAAATGGATGCACCATTCGGACAAATGGGGACTGTAAACCCATTTACTAATTCAACTATGTGGCATGCATTCGGTGGTCTAGGTTACGGTGCCCAGATTGGATATAATAAAGGAGGGCTTCATGCTAAAATTATGTTGGCTCAAGGAGGTGCTCAATTTAGAGCATTACATGTACCTGTTGGGAATGCAACTGCCGTTCCTTCAAAACTTAACAATTTTGTTGCAGATTTAAACTATAAATTAGTTATTTCTGATAAAGTAAATTTAAAAGCTGGTGCATCATATAAAAAAGGAGGTGCATATTGCCAAGGCTTTCCTGTTTTTCATTTTACACCTTGTGAAGAAAATAATCCTGAGTATACTGTATACGGTACATTAGATGTAAATAATCGTCTTAATGTAATGGCTTCATTTGCAAAAACTTTTGATGAATGGGAAGGTACATTTAATCCAACACCACCACTAAATGTATTTGAAGCTTCTAAAGTTAGTTCATTGAGTCTTGGTGTAAAATATGATTTAAATAAAGTAGGTAAAATCAAACATACACTTTCTGGAGAATTTTCAAATTTTATAGCTGGACCAAACGGGGCTCCCTGGGAAAGACAAAACCAGTATATTCTAGGATATCAAGCCTTAATGAATAAATCAGCAAAACTATTTGTTGAAATATTCAGAACTGAAGGTTTTGCTCCATTAAATTTTATAAGTGGAAGTGCTGACTTTGACCCATTCCCTCCTGGCACCACTCATAGTGATAGAGATGCCAATAGCATGGGAATTGTTTTAGGAGCACAAATATCATTTTAAAGAATAGGAAAGATTTAACTATTTACCTTAATTGTAAAAGTTTAATTGAGCTCATTTAAAAAACACGTTTGGTAACAATGTATATAAAAAATAGGCGAAATAGTAATAAATTCAAGGGTTGTGGCTCGTATCAAAGTGCGTGCTTAATCGAAAGTTTGGTGCTTCGAAACCGCCTACTTTTCATATACTAAACGTTGAAAACAAAAAAGCCAAGGTTTGTTCACCTGGCTTTTCTATTTACGTTTTGAGTTTTCTATGTTTCTTCTGAAGTAAAGCTTGCATTCAAATACTCTCGGTTCATTCGAGCAATATTCTCCAAACTGATTCCTTTAGGACATTCTACTTCGCAAGCACCAGTATTGGTACAGTTACCAAAGCCCTCTTCATCCATTTGGGCAACCATATTCTGAACACGTTCTGAAGCCTCTACTTTACCTTGTGGTAATAAGGCAAACTGAGATACTTTGGCAGAAACAAACAACATGGCTGAAGCATTCTTACAGGTAGCTACGCATGCACCGCAACCAATACAAGTTGCAGCATCAAATGCTTTGTCCGCATCCGCTTTAGGAATTGGTATATTGTTGGCGTCTTGCGTATTACCAGATGTATTGACAGATACAAAACCACCAGCAGCCATGATTCTATCAAAGCCTCCGCGGTCTACTACCAAATCTTTGATGACAGGGAATGCCTTTGCTCTCCATGGCTCAATGTAAATGGTCTCACCATCTTTGAATTCACGCATGTGCAATTGGCAAGTTGTGATTTCTCGCCCTGGTCCGTGCGCTTCTCCATTGATATACATCGAGCAAGAACCACAGATACCTTCTCGGCAATCATGGTCAAAAGCAACTGGGTCGTTGCCTTCATTGATCAATTGTTCATTAAGGATGTCCATCATTTCCAAAAACGAACTGTCTGCAGAAATATCAGACACCTGATAAGTCTCCATCAGACCTTTGTCCTTATCGTTCTTTTGTCTCCAGACCTTAAGCGTTAAATTCAATCCCTTTGCAGCTGACATATTTTTTATTTCTTAATTCTTATTCCTAAATCCTTAATCCTACTTGTACGACCGAGTTTTCAACTCAATGTTCTCATATTTCAATTCCTCCTTATGCAATACTGCATCAGATGGTTCTCCTTTGTGTTCCCAGGCAGTCACATGAGTAAAATTCTTATCATCTCTCATTGCTTCACCTTCTTCAGTGCTATGTTCTTCACGATAATGTCCACCACAAGACTCTTCTCTTGCCAAAGCATCCCTCGCAAAAAGCTCACCTAGCTCAAGGAAATCAGCTACTCTTGCTGCCTTCGCTAATTCAGGGTTCATACTGGCTGAAGTTCCAGGCACTTTGACTTCTTTCCAGAATTCTTCTCTTAGTTGCTTTATTTCTGTAATGGCTTCATTTAATACTTTCTCATTTCTAGCCATTCCTACTTTGTTCCACATTATTTTGCCTAATCGTTTGTGGAAATAATCGACAGACTTTGTACCATTATTATTGACAAAAAAGTCCATTTGACTTTGCACTGATTTCTCAGCCTCATCAAAATCTACAGAATCAGTTGGTATTGCACCAGTTCTGATATCATCTGCTAAGTAATCACCGATTGTATAAGGAAGTACAAAATACCCATCGGCCAAGCCTTGCATTAAAGCAGAAGCACCTAACCTGTTGGCACCATGATCTGAGAAGTTAGCTTCCCCAATACAATAACAACCTTCAATGGTCGTCATCAAATTATAATCAACCCAAACACCGCCCATTGTATAATGAACAGCAGGGTAAATCTTCATTGGAGTAGCGTATGGATTATCGGCAGTGATCTTCTCATACATCTGGAAGAGGTTACCATATTTCTTTTCAATGACATCAGTACCAAGCTCCTTGATTTTTGCATCCGATGCATCATGATGACCATGAATATTAGCCTGCTCCTGTCCGTAGCGCATAATTGCGGCAGAAAAATCTAAATAAACTGCTTCTCCCGATTCGCTAGTACCAACTCCATAACCAGCGTCTGTCCTCTCTTTTGCTGCTCTAGAGGCAACATCTCTAGGAACCAGGTTACCGAATGATGGATACCTTCTTTCCAAGTAATAATCCCTATCTTCTTCAGCTATATCTAATCCTGTTAACTTTCCAGCTCTAACTGCTTCAGCATCTTCCTTTTTAGCAGGTACCCAAATCCTTCCGTCATTTCTCAATGATTCAGACATTAGTGTCAACTTAGACTGCTGATCACCATGTTGCGGAATACATGTTGGATGAATCTGTGTATAACAAGGGTTCGCGAAAAACGCTCCTTTTTTATGGATTTTCCATCCCGCAGAAACGTTTGAGCCCATTGCATTGGTAGAAAGGTAAAACACATTTCCGTATCCACCAGAAGCGATTACTACAGCATGAGCTGAATGTCTTTCGAGTTCACCAGTTACTAAATTTCTAGCGATGATTCCTCTTGCCTTGCCATCCACCTTAACGATTTCCATCATTTCGTGACGGTTGTGCATTTCTATTTTACCTTTTCCAATTTGGCGAGACATTGCAGAATAGCAACCTAATAATAATTGCTGTCCAGTTTGACCTTTAGCATAAAAAGTTCTAGAAACTTGAACGCCACCGAAAGAGCGATTGTCAAGTAATCCACCATAGTCCCTAGCAAATGGAACGCCTTGGGCAACACATTGGTCAATGATGTTGGTAGAAACTTCCGCTAAACGGTAGACATTTTCCTCTCTAGAGCGATAATCTCCCCCTTTTACTGTATCGTAAAAAAGTCGATGTATAGAATCACCATCACCTTGATAATTTTTTGCTGCATTGATACCACCCTGAGCTGCAATTGAGTGTGCTCGCCTTGGAGAATCTTGGTAACAAAATGCTTTTACATTGTATCCCAACTCTGCCAATGTAGCAGCAGCAGAACCACCGGCCAAGCCAGTACCAACAACGATCACATCAATTGATCGCTTGTTAGCTGGGTTAACCAGTTTAATGTTGTTTTTGTAGTTGGTCCATTTATCTTTTAAAGGACCTTCGGGTATTTTTGAATCTAAAACTGACATATGGATATTTTAGAAAGAGAGGTAATGATAAATAGCGATAAAAATGTAAAGTGCTGGTACCAAGAATGAATACACTTTCCCCAATTTTTCTATCGCAGGTGTGTATTTATTATGCCTTGCTCCCATTGATTGAAAAGCAGATTGAAAACCATGTTGTAGGTGTAAGCCCAAAAAGATGAATGCTAATGTATAAACAGCAACACGAAGCGGGTTTGTAAACAGCACTACCATCTCTGAATAATACCTATTTGGATCTTCCGGGTGCACCTCTATGTACTTATGCACGATTTCTGGAATCCAGAAATCAGCAAAGTGGAAACAGAAAAACAGTAAGATAAAAAGCCCGCTGTAAATCATATTACGTGATGACCAAGTAGAATTGGCGGCACCGTTATTTTTTTCATAACCGACATCTCTGGCCTTTTTGTTTTTGATTTCAAGTACAAAACCCATTATAAAATGAAATAAGACCCCTATCAACAATACTGGCTGCAATGCAAATTGAACCAAGGGATTGGTACCCATAAAATGGGACAAGCTGTTAAAAGTCTTCTCACTAAACACAGAAGTGAAATTGATTGCCAGGTGCTGGACTAGAAATACCAACAAAAATAAAGCAGAAAGCGCCATGGCAAATTTGCGGCCTATGGAACTATTAAAGGTTTGTTTAAACCAACTCATGGATCAACGGGATTTAAAATTATGGTTCACAAATTTAACTTTGGAATCGTTAGCAATCAACTCGCATTTCAATTCCTTAGAAAAAAAATCACAAAGTGGCCAAATAAGAAGCTTAACATAGAATTTTAATTCTATAATAGGTACAAATGCCTCTCTTAAGTGTACATAAATATGAACTATCTTTAAACAATCGCGTTGTTCAATTATATTTGTCAAAGAGTAAATATTTTTTGCTATTTGCGTTATTATAGAAAAACATCCCTGAATGCACATTAAAAGGAAGCTAACTTTTATTCTAATCCTGTTATCAATTATAAGCATTGAAGCTTGGTCTACCCATATTAGGGCCGGTGAGATTACGGCTGTAAGGATTTCTCAAACAAGTCTAAGGTACAGGTTCACGATTGTGATTTATTCTGATACTGGATCCTCAGTACAAGTAGGTGATGGCGGAAGAATTGATTTTGGAAATGGCCAAATCATAGATGGCGCAGGATCTGGTGACCCTAGAGCTTACCTAGAAAGTTTTGACGAAAACGGAGCATTTGAAGTCACGGCTCTTGGGAACGAAGTAGAACGTACAGTAATGACTTTTGTCTTCACTTTCGATGGACCAAGCACTTACTGTGTGAGCTACACAGAACAAAATAGGAATGATAATATTCTAAACATCAATGGCGGCGCTTCTGCCGAAATCCCTTTTCATATCGAAACATGCTTAAGAATTGACCCTGCCTTTGGCCTGAATGGAACTCCTGTTTTGACTACACCTCCAATCGATCGTGCATGTATAGGCTCGCAGTTCATTCATAATCCAGCTGCATATGATCCTGATGGTGATAGCCTTGCTTATAAATTGGTTATCCCAATGCAAGATCGAGGTCAAGATGTTCAGAGTTATTTACCCCTTGATAACCCTGCAATGTCTGATCAGAGAGAAGATGGAGGCAGTCCAGCCGCCTTTTCAATAGATTCCATTAGTGGTAATTTGGTATGGGATGCTCCTATGATACCAGGAGAGTACAATGCTGCATTCATAGTAGAAGAATGGCGATTTTCGGATCTTACTAGGCGCTGGGAATTACTAGGTTATGTGACAAGAGACATGCAAATTGTTGTTGAAGATTGCGACAATAATAGGCCAGAATTAATTATACCAGATGACATATGTGTTGAAGCAGGAACTTTCATCGATCAGATAATTGTTGGCACAGACCCTGATAATGACAAAGTAAAATTAGAGGCTTTTGGAGGCACATTTGAGGTACCTATCTCACCTTCAGAATTTCCAAGTAGGGGGTTTGTAAATCAACCAACGACAGCAAGGTTTGAGTGGCTCACAGATATTTCACATGTAAGAGAAAGACCTTATGAAGTTACTTTCAAAATTAGTGATCAACCTTCCGACCCTGATGCTCCTTCATTAGTAGACTTTAAAACTTGGCGTATTACTGTGGTTGCTCCTGCACCTGAGGGACTTAATTCGTCCATAGTAACTGCCAGATCAATTCAATTGGTTTGGGACGAATACACGGCAAGTAATTTCGCTCCAGTCATGCAAGTCTGGAGAAGAGAAGAGAGTTTCGATTTTATTGCTGAAGATTGTGAGGTAGGAATACCTGAAAATTCAGGCTACGTACTTTTGGATGAATTACCTATAGGACAGCTTACTTACCTTGATGATGATGAAATTCGTCCAGGGGTTAAATATTGCTATCGCATCATGGCTAAATTTCCACCTCCCTCTGGTGGTGAGAGCTATGCGTCCCTTGAAACTTGTGTTACTATTCCGATTGATGTACCTGCAATTACAAATGTATCCGTTGAAAACACATCGCTTACTAATGGTGAAATTATGGTGAAATGGACGCCACCTTTGGAAATTGACCAAACACTGTTCCCTCCGCCATACAGGTATGAACTGGTGCGCTATACTGGATTGAGTGGTGAAGCTGATGGACAAGTTTTGACTTCAACACCAGATCTATTGTATGTTGATACGAATCTAAACACCGCTGCAAATCCGTACCACTATACCGTCACATTATTTGATTCAGGTGATAACTTAGTAGATAATTCAGCGCCAGCATCGTCTGTAAGGCTCGAGGCATTCGGATTGCTTAAATCTGTTGAGTTGAAATGGGAAGCCAAAGTTCCTTGGTCAAACCGATCACAAGATCATCCTATACACTCTATCTATCGAAATAGGACTGACGCAAACGCAGAGGATGTAGATAACTTTGTCCTAATAGACAACATCAATGTCACAGAAAACGGTCTGCTCTATTTAGATGATGGGGATTTTAATGCTACGCCACTTTTAGATGATCGTGAATACTGTTATTTTGTAGTAACCCAAGGTAGTTATGGTAATGACTTGATTGCCGCGCCATTAATTAATAATTCACAGAAAATCTGTGTGCGCCCTAATGACAATATCCCTCCTGATGATCCAGTGATAATCCCTCCTGCTCCAGCTGATACTGTATTCATTAATGGTCAACCGTCATTCTTGCTCGAAAGTGTTAATTGTGATGTATATGCAAATGAATCTTGTGATTTCAGTAATTACTCTAACACGGTAGAATGGGGCGTTGATAATGTAGATGGTGACATCTCTGGCTTCAACATCTATTTTTCACCTTCTGGTGAAGCTGACAGTTTTAACCTTGTTGGAACGTCACGAGTTCCAAGCTTTACGCATACTGGTCTTTCGTCACTGAAAGGCTGTTATAAGATAAGTGCTGTTGACAGGTCCAATAATGAAAGTGGCCTAAGTATAGCAATGTGCTTTGATAACTGCCCTTCTTATGAGTTACCAAACGCATTTACGCCAAATGGTGATAATGTTAATGATACCTTCAAGGCTTTTGATCAACCAAATTCTCAATGTCCAAGATTTGCACAAAGCGTTGAATTCCATGTTTTCAGTCGCTGGGGAGGAGATGAGCTTTTCACTTACAATTCCTTAGAAACTACTGAAGGAGATATTTTTATCAATTGGGACGGAAGCGACAACAATGGTAAGGAACTGCCTTCAGGAACTTATTACTACTTGGCTATTGTTACATTTGACGTATTTGCAGAAGACAAAAAAGTACAAGAAATTAAAAATTGGGTGAACATAATTCGATAGTGGGAAAAGACATTTTACTCTTTGATGGAGTATGCAACTTATGCAACAACTCTATTAATTTTGTGATCGACCATGATCCAGAGGAGAAATTCAAATTTGCTGCTTTACAGTCTGAATTTGGACAAAAAAAACTCAAAGAATTAAATTTAGACCCGAAGGACTTTGATAGCATTGTACTGCTCTCTAACAATCAAGTTCATGTAAAAAGCACTGCTGCCTTAAAAATAGCGAAAGGCCTTTCAGGAGGCTGGCCAATGCTATATGCATTTATCATTTTACCTCCTTTTATCCGACACGCTGTATACAATTTAATCGCCAAGAACAGGTATAAGATTTGGGGAAGAGCTGACCAATGCCGAGTTCCTACTGCGGAATTAAAGCAACGATTTATCGAAGGTTAAAAGATTAATATTAGTTTTGCCACAACCTTAATTACAATTCTATGAAAGCATATGTTTTTCCTGGGCAAGGGGCTCAATTCCCTGGTATGGCCAAAGACCTTTATGAATCTTCTGAGAAAGCCAAAACCATGTTGGAACAAGCCAATGATATTTTGGGATTCCGTATTACAGACATCATGTTTGAAGGTACTCCTGAGGAACTGAAACAAACCAAAGTTACCCAACCTGCCATCTTTCTACATTCTGTAGTCTTGGCTTCCATTGCGGATGATTTTAAACCTGACATGGTAGCTGGACATTCTCTAGGTGAATTTTCTGCCCTTGTAGCCAATGGTGTCTTATCATTTGAGGATGGTTTGAAATTAGTCGCCCAACGTGCCGAGGCCATGCAAGGAGCTTGTGAAATCAACCCTTCAACAATGGCTGCTATTTTAGGACTTGAAGATAACGTAGTCGAGGAAATTTGCGCCTCAATCAATGGAGTAGTTGTAGCTGCGAATTTTAACTGCCCGGGCCAGTTGGTCATTTCAGGCTCGCATAAAGGAATTGAAATTGCCTGTGCAAAAATGATCGAAGCGGGTGCACGTAGAGCGCTCCCATTACCAGTTGGTGGCGCATTTCATTCGCCACTAATGGAGCCTGCAAGAGTGCAATTAGAGGCTGCTATAGACAATACGGTTTTCAAGCAAGGCGTTTGTCCTGTATACCAAAATGTAACAGCTGCGCCTTCAACAGATATTGATTTAATTAAAGAAAATTTAAAAATTCAGCTTACTGCTCCAGTTCGTTGGACACAGTCAGTGCAAGCCATGATTGCAGATGGTGCCAGCCAATTTATAGAATGTGGACCAGGTAAGGTTTTACAGGGATTGGTAAGAAAGATAAACCGAGAAGCGGAGACTAGTAGTATCCTCTAATTTAGAGTTTTTACAATTTATTGACGCTCAAATCATCATCTAAAAGTTGATGTAATTCATTTTGGGTTTTACCCAATAAGGGATGAATAGCAGCTGCTGCTATTTCAATCAGTGGTTCTAAAATGAATTTTCTATTCTGAATTTCAGGATGTGGCAGTATCAAGTACTCATCAGACATTATTTCATCATTGTAATAAAGGATGTCAATATCAATAAGTCGTTCACCCCATTTCTCAAATCTTACCCTACCCATTTCAGACTCAATGCCATTTATTTTTTTCAAAAGGAAATAAGGATTTAGGGCTGTATCTACTTCGATGACTTGATTTAAAAAATCCGGTTGATCTGTTTTTCCCCAAGCGGCCGTCTGATAAATTGAAGACGTTTTTTTGATTATAATACTTTTGACAGTCAATAATTCACAGGCACGAAACAAATTCTGTTCTCTATCACCCAAATTAGTTCCTAACGATAAATAGATTCCTGTCATAAACAACAAATATAGTATTTGTGTCAATTCCATAGGATGTAAAAAGCTCCCTATTTAATTTGCCCTAGAATTCAAGCATTGATAAATGAGTATGACCAAAACCAACTGGACTAAAGAAGAAATTGTAGCTATTTATAACAAGCCATTATTGGAACTCGTATATGAAGCTGCAACTGTTCATAGGCAATATCATAATCCGTCTGAAGTACAAATTAGCACCCTTTTATCTATTAAAACTGGTGGCTGCCCAGAAGACTGTGCCTACTGTCCTCAAGCCGCAAGGTATCATACAGACATTGAAACTAATGACCTAATGACTGTTAGTCAGGTAAAGGCACAAGCTTTGAGAGCAAAGGCTACAGGCTCATCAAGAGTGTGTATGGGTGCTGCTTGGAGAAATGTAGAAGATGGACCAGAGTTTGACCAAGTTTTGGATATGGTGCGTACCATCAATCACTTGGACATGGAAGTTTGCTGCACCTTAGGCATGCTTAGTGAAAACCAAGCCAAGAGACTAGCAGAGGCTGGTCTTTATGCGTACAACCACAACTTAGATTCTTCTGAAGAATATTATAAAGAAATCATTTCTTCGAGAGGTTTTGGTGATCGACTTCAGACACTTCAAAACGTTCGAAAAACAAATGTCACAGTATGTAGTGGTGGTATTATAGGCATGGGTGAATCTATTGAAGACCGAGCAGGAATGCTGCATGTATTGGCGTCTTTGAGCCCTCAACCAGAATCTGTACCAATAAATGCCTTGGTAGCCGTAGAAGGCACACCTTTGGAAGATCAAAAGGTAACGCCAATATGGGATATGATTCGAATGGTCGCTACTACAAGGATTGTTTTACCCAATTCTACCGTTCGTTTATCTGCTGGAAGAACTGAGATGAGTCAAGAAGGCCAGGCTTTTTGTTTTCTGGCAGGGGCAGGTTCAATTTTCGCAGGAGATAAATTGTTGACCACTCCCAATCCTGATGTGAATGAAGACATGGACTTATTCAAAATATTGGGACTAACTCCAATGAGGCCATATGCAAAAGGAGCACAACCTACACCATTGAATCCTGAAGAGCTTACTCCTACCGAGGATCAAAAAACAAAATGGTCAAGACCTGGACATCGTATCGATGCTAATGTAGAAGCCACTAAAAAGGCGAATAAAAAAAGGAAGGAAGCACTATAGATCACCTTCCTTTTTTAGATTAATCCTCAGGATCTGGTCATACCATAATGCAATGGAGGAATCTTTACTGTTGTGCATAACGCTAAGACTTTCAGAAGTGAAAAGATCTCTACGCTTTGCTACGAGATGGCAGGCTTCTTTAGTAAGAAAGGTCATTCCGTAATGCAATGGAGGAATCCTTACAGTTCTGCATAGCCCTTGACTTTCAGAGGGGAAAAGAGCTCTTCACTTCGCTAAGAGATGACAGGCTTCTGCAATTAGAAATGTCATTCCGCAATGCAATGAAGGAATCTTTACGGTTCTGCAAAACCCTAAGACTTTCAGGGGTGAAAAGATCTCTTCACTTTGCTACGAGATGACAGGCTTCTTTAGTAAGAAAGGTCATTCCGTAATGCAATGGAGGAATCTTTTCAAGTTTTAAAAGTCTTGGATTACTGAAAAAGTTCTCTTTGCTATGTTACGAGATGACAGGCTTCTGCAATAAAAAAGGGTTTACTTTTCAGCAAACCCTTCAATTGACAATTAAATTTCTTTAAAATAATTTAAACCCTACTCCTATTACCCATTGAGAAGCTCTTTGATCAGTATCAAAACCTCCTGGAACTGTATCAGCAAAGTTAGACAAGCTTTCTTCATATTTTAAATCAAATATGAATTTCGATATATCAATTCCTACACCAGCTTGGTAGCCAACAGTTGAACTGTTATAGTTGTCCTTTAAATCTTCAACTGCACCTGAAGCATCTGTTGCTTCTGCAGAACTCAAGAAACTAAAAGATGGACCAGCTTGTACACGAATAGGTCCTAATTTCATACCTATCATAACAGGAACATCTATCTTATTATAAGATAAATCGATTTGACCTCCGCCAATTTCATTTACTGTAGCACCTGAGTTTGTAAACAATAGTTCGGGCTGAATATAAAAGGTTAAAACTTTCACCCTTGCGAAGACACCAAATTGATAACCAATTTCAGCATCACCTTCAGTAATGTCAGTAGATACGCCTTCAAGACTAATCGAAGAGGATAATAGGGACGCGCGAAGACCAAAGTCAAGTTGAGCCATGGCGCTATTCGCTACGAATAGGACCAAGCAAGCCATTATGAGTTTTTTCATGTTCAAAGTTAAAAAATTATAGTGTGAAAAGTTAATTTATCTCTTGTAATAAAGTGAGCCAGGCCTTTTCTAAGTCATTTGACTCCAAATATTTTTTACCCAATTGATGTAAATGGTTCTCCAAAGATTCCTTGTCATTTTGAAATCTTTTAAGCACCTCTTGAATCTCAATGCTTTGAGCAAAGGCTAATACAGCCTCATTATCAGGTATTTCTGTAATATTGCCTAATCTACCCAGATTATTGCCGGTCAAAACCTGACTATTGCGGATTGAATCGGGTATATGATCATAGCCAATACCGATCTTACTATTAGGTTTTGGCAAAGTAAATAAAGATGCTGAGTCGACCCGAGTATAATAATCGCCTCCCATTCTAGCTACTAAATCTAATTTAAAGGGGTCAGGCTTCTCATTTTCATCCAGCACAGACTCCTTAATATGCATCATTTTTACCTCAGCAATAATCAGATTACCAGCTCCTCCTTCATCACCAAGGTGAATGACATCATTTACTTTACATTCAAATGCCGCAGGTGACTCCGCCACTCTAGGAGGTCTCACTGTATCTGAAGCTATTGGTGTCAGTCCAGATTTCACGAATTCATCAACACCCTTACCGAATTCAGTGCTTGACAAGGACATTTGATCGACTATTGAATGATCCACAATGTTTATTACAACTTCTGGGTTTTCCAAGACGTTTTCTAATGTGTGCTTTGTTGTATTGTCCCTTACTCTTCTTGCTGGAGAAAAAATCAAGATAGGCGGATTGGTGCTAAAAACATTAAAAAAGCTAAATGGGCTTAAATTAACATTGCCTTCTTTATCAACAGTACTGGCAAATGCAATTGGTCTAGGAGCAATCACTCCCAACATGAGACCATGTAATTTTCCAGTAGATATTTCTTTCGGATCAAATTTCATATTCAATTTACCAGTAATTCACTACTAAAGTTATTTATTTTGAAGGTAAAACCTTTGCTTTCACTTCACCAAATCCTATGCGTACCCCGTTTTTTTCTGCTGTTCCGCGCATGATAACGGTGTCCCCATCTTGAATAAATTTTCTTTCTGTGCCATCCTTCATTTTCACTGGCTTTTCGCCTCTCCATGCAATTTCAAGCATTGAACCATATTCTTCTGGAGTTGGCCCTGAAATAGTACCTGAACCATATAAGTCCCCTACTTGCATATTACAGCCATTGCTAGTATGATGTGCCAATTGCTGACTCACATTCCAATACATGTACTTGAAATTTGAATTACCCAAAACTGTTTCTTCGGCTGCTTCAGGCTGAAGTGCAACCTGCAATTTCAGATCATAATGCAAATCACCTTCTGTTTTCAGGTATGGTAAGACTTCTGGATCTTGTTTAGGTCCAGCAACTTTAAATGCTTCCATCGCATCCATAGTAACTATCCATGGTGAAACATGTGAAGCGAAGTTTTTGGCTAAAAAAGGACCTAGAGGTACATATTCCCACTTTTGAATGTCTCTTGCCGACCAATCATTAAACAACACAAAACCAAAAATATGATCAGGTGCATCTGCAGAAGAAATTGAATCACCTAACTCATTTTCTTTACAAGTAATGAATGCCATCTCCAATTCAAAATCTAATAGTTTACACGGACCAAATGAAGGCATTTCAGCATCAGGAGCCATTGTCTGACCTTTTGGTCTATAAAAATCAGTTCCTGAAACTACAATAGAAGATGCCCTTCCATGATAGGCTACAGGGAGGTGTTTCCAATTGGGCATCAATGCATTTTTTGGATCTCTGAACATAGTACCTACATTCCTTGCATGGTCTTCAGAAGAGTAAAAATCCGTATAATTTGGCACCTGAATAGGCATCAACATCTCTACCTCAGCCATTGGGATCAATGCAATCTCACTTCCGGCTTTGCTATCACGTAACTCACCTGAATCATGCCTTAATAATTCAGAAATTCTTTCACGAACAGCCGAAGTCACTGTTTTGCCTAGGCCGATAAATTCATTTAAATATTTTTGGTTAAAAATCCCAAGAGGTAAATCCAAGTCATCAAACATTCCGTTTTCATGGAGGTAAGTCAAGTCCAAAACATGCTCACCAATAGCAACACCGGCTCCAGCCACCATATATTCTGTTTTAAAAATCCCAAAAGGTAAATTTTGTATTGGAAAATCTGAATCTTGTGGAACGTCTACCCATGATTTCAATGATGGATCATTTGCTTTTATCATAAAATGTTGTTTAACCTATTCTAATTAACACTTGTGTTTACCAGTAGACCAACCCTTTTTCTGTAGGTATTGGTTCCCTGATTCAATAGCACCTTCCTCTAACTGAGTCCCCATAGAATCATTCCATCTATTCAAATACCCAAACAGGCTTATGACCCCCAGCATTTCGACAATTTCTCCTTCATCCCAGTGTTTTCTCAACTCATCAGCAATTTCATCGCTTACTCCGTTTGGAATTGAGGCAGCAGCAATGGCAAAATCTAATGCTGCCCTTTCTGCATCCGAAAAAGCTGGATAGGTTTTGTACTCCCAAATATTATCCAATTTGTCTTTTTCACTTCCGTAACGTTCAGCTGCTCTGATCGTATGTGCTTGGCAATATTGGCAACCAGCGGTGTAACTCGCCATATAGCCAATAAGCCTTTTTAATGCGCTTGTTACTCTGCCATGATTCTCCATGACTGCCTTGTTCAACTCAATGAAAACATTGGCGATTTGAGGTCTAATTTGCATGGTCAGTACACTATTAGGGCAAAACCCCAGCGTCTCATTAAAAAATTTAACTAAGTCCTGTAACTCAGGATTACCTTCAGGAGATTTCGGATTAACTAATGGTTTTTTCATATTGGAATTAAAATTTGGAATTAAAGCGTACCTCTCATCTCTTGTTCACGTTCGATTGACTCAAACAAAGCTTTGAAATTACCTTTCCCAAATGACTGTGCTCCTTTTCTTTGGATGATTTCAAAAAACATGGTAGGTCGATCTAAAACAGGTTTCGTGAATATTTGGAGTAAATACCCTTCATCATCTCTGTCTATTAAAATGTTCATTTCCTTCAATGGAGCCAAGTCCTCATCGATTTCACCTACACGATCTAAAACATCTTCATAATAAGATTCTGGAACGTATAAAAACTCTACTCCCCTTGCTCTTAATTGGCCAACTGTCTCTATAATATTGTCTGTTGCAAGTGCTATATGCTGTACACCTGCCCCATTGTAAAAATCAATGTATTCTTCGATTTGAGATTTTTTCCTTCCTTCAGCCGGCTCGTTAATCGGAAATTTTATTCTTCCAGTCCCGTTACTCATCACCTTACTCATTAAAGCAGTGTACTCTGTAGAAATGTCTTTATCGTCAAATGATACTAACTGCGTAAATCCCATCACCTTCGCGTAGAAATCACACCATTTATTCATCTCACCCCAACCAACATTACCCACCACATGGTCAATGAACTTCAAGCCAACTGTTGTAGGCTTATAGTCAGATTCCCATGCCTTAAAACCTGGTAAAAACACTCCTTTATAATTACTTCTTTCTATGAAAATATGAATCGTTTCTCCATAAGTGTGGATACCCGATTTGATAATGTAGCCATTATCATCTTCGATTTTTTGGGGTTCCATAAAAGAAACTGCTCCTCTAGAAGTTGTTTCTTTCCACGCACTTGTCGCGTCATCAACCCATAAGGCTATCACTTTGACACCGTCACCGTGTTTATTAATATGTTCGTTAATAGCACCATCTTGTTCAAGTGGTGACGTTAACACCAAACGAATTTTATCTTGCTGCAAAACGTATGAAACAGAATCAGTACGACCCGTTTCCAGTCCTGAGTAAGCCACTGATTGAAAGCCAAAGGCTGTTTTATAAAAATGTGCCGACTGCTTGGCGTTCCCCACATACAGTTCCAAATAATCAGTCCCGTTTATTGGAAGGAAATCTTGTGCTCCTTCAAAAAAATTTTCTCCTGTATAATTGGTGTTCTCTAATGCCATTTTTTAAAATTTTATTCTAACCAAGACTTATGATAGTCTTTAATAATTAAATCAACCGCAGCTTCTGTTACCATCAATGGTTTAAAAGTATCAACCATCACTGCCAATTCTTGCGTGGCCTTTTTACCCAAACTTCTTTCCATTGCTCCCGGGTGTGGACCATGTGGTATGCCTGCTGGATGTAATGTAATATTTCCTTTTTCAATATTATTCCTACTCATAAAGTCCCCATCCACATAATAAAGTACCTCATCCGAATCAATATTACTGTGATTGTAAGGAGCCGGGACCGATTCAGGATGATAATCATAAAGTCGCGGCACAAAAGAGCAAACCACAAATGAATTTGTTTCAAATGTCTGATGAACTGGTGGTGGTTGATGAACACGACCTGTTATTGGTTCAAAATCGTGTATCGAAAACGCATATGGAAAATTATAGCCGTCCCAACCCACAACATCAAACGGATGAGTAGCATAAACATACTCATGAATCATTCCTTGCTTCTTCACTTTAATGATAAAATCTCCTTTTTCATCATGTGTTTCCAAGTTTTGAGGTTTTCTAATATCTCGTTCGCAATAGGGAGAGTGCTCTAAAAGTTGACCAAACCAATTACGATATCGCTTCGGAGTATAAATCGGATCATGAGACTCGACAATAAATAGTCTATTCGCCTTTGTATCAAATTCAATCTGATAAATCATACCCCTTGGAACGATTAGATAATCACCGTAGGAGAATTCTAGCGTGCCCACTAATGTCCTTAATCTACCAGTACCCTCATGGATGAAAATCATTTCATCGCAATCTGCATTTTTATAGAAATAATCTTTTTGTGATTCAGTTGGGGCAGCGAGAATTATTTCACAATCACTGTTTACCAAAACAGCAGTCCTACTTTCTAAATAATCAGCCCTCGGTTTTACTGCAAACCCTTCCAAGCCTATAGACAACATGTTCTTATCAACGGCAATTTTAGAACTGACATCATAAGATTTCAATACTTCTTTGACTTGGGTAGGTCGGTGCTCATGATAGAGTAAAGAAGACATACCATCAAAGCCCACTGTTCCAAAAAGCTGCTCATAATAGTAACTACCATCTTCTTTCTTAAAAGTTGTATGTCTTTT
>Ga0307985_10000341_pt1 | contig 28002 bp, 23 predicted proteins | sample EllFjometageno80_FD_203155 | JGI IMG/M metagenome (GOLD analysis project Ga0307985, IMG submission 203155) | Marine microbial communities from Ellis Fjord, Antarctic Ocean - #80 | ecosystem: Environmental > Aquatic > Marine > Unclassified | place: Southern Ocean | collected 2014-10-09 | reverse complement strand
AGGTTGAGGGCCAGGTTCGAAAGTTGATGTGTACGAGTTATAATAGCCGTTGATTCGTCAATTTCATTGGTTAACTCTTCTGCCTTGGTCTCAATACTCCTTGTTATGTACTGTGATTCAATCAGTTTTTCGAATTCTAAAATCTCTAAGCCAATGGTATGAAAACGATGGCTGTTGGCTTGAGACTTTGATTTCTCCAATATTTTGAGGGCTTGCTTGTAAAAGCCTTTGTCATATAAAACCTTGGCATAATCGAGATTTTCACGCAATTGCATGTCTAAATTATGTCCTGTATGGTATTGCCTTAAACTGGCTAAAATATGCTTGTATAAATTGGCTTTTTGGTTCGAAAACTGGGCCTTTTTTATGCTCGAAACTTTTTGAAGAATAGCCACATCATTATAGCTTTTTTGAAAATCCATCGCTTCGAAGAGCTTGAGGAACTTTAAATCCTCACTATTTCCAGTACGTTTTGTGAATAATTTGAAGTGTCGCTTCTCCGATTTAGATAGCGATTTTATTAGGTCAAATAATGGATCGTTGTTAATAGTAGCCATCGTAATTTATTCGTAATTATATATTTGATTATCAAGGGTATAAAGTCTATTTTATCTCCATTGAAATAGTAATAAATCTGGCATTTATTTTTGCCTCTGAACTCAGGCATCATAAATTTATTTTGTAATCGAAAATGCGTGAAAAATGACATTGAAACGCTTTCAAATTAACAATGGATAAACAGAAAATACAAATTTTCGACACCACACTTAGAGATGGTGAACAAGTGCCCGGGTGTAAGTTGAACACCGCAGAAAAAGTAGATGTAGCAATACGTTTAGAGAAGTTGGGAGTTGATGTAATAGAAGCAGGGTTTCCCATATCGAGTCCGGGAGATTTCGGCTCGGTAGAGTCTATCGCCAAGGTGATCAAGGATGTAACGGTTTGTGGTCTTTCAAGAGCAGTTGAGAAAGACATCATAACCGCTGCAGGTGCGCTAAAATATGCGGTGAGACCTAGAATTCATACGGGAATTGGAACTTCAGATTCACATGTGAAATTTAAATTACAGACAACAAGAGAGAAGGTGCTTGAAAGGGCTATTGCCTCCGTGAAGCTGGCAAAAAGCTTTGTTGAAGATGTCGAGTTTTATGCGGAAGATGCGGGTAGAACAGATAATGATTTCCTTGCACATGTTTGTGAACAAGTTATAAAAGTAGGCGCAACCGTAATTAATATTCCAGATACAACGGGTTATTGTTTACCTGAAGAATACGGTGCTAAAATAAGATACTTAAGAGAAAATGTAAATGGAGTTCATAATGTCACCATTTCGACACATTGTCATAATGATTTAGGACTGGCTACTGCGAATTCCATTGCGGGTGTTGTGAATGGCGCTACCCAAGTTGAGTGTACTATTAACGGAATCGGTGAAAGAGCTGGCAATACTGCACTAGAAGAAGTAGTGATGGTTTTACGGCAGCATCCGGATTTGCTGAAAACGACTAGTATTAACACTAAAATGCTTACAGAGATGTCAGCATACGTGTCAGATACTATGCGTGTTCCTGTACAACCGAATAAGGCAATTGTGGGAGCAAATGCATTTGCGCATTCTTCTGGCATCCATCAGGATGGTGTTATTAAGAATCGAGAGACCTATGAAATAATTGACCCACGCGAAGTAGGAGTTGATCATTCTGCCATCATTTTAACGGCAAGAAGCGGTAGAGCGGCTTTGGCATACCGTATGAAAAATATTGGTCATGAATTGACCAGAGATGAATTAGATGTTTTTTATATCGATTTTGTAAAGTTGGCAGATCAGCAAAAAGAAGTGTTCGATGAAGACCTCCATCGATTGGTAGAGTCGGTTGGAAAAGTATCTGTATAATGGGAAAGACATTATTTGATAAAGTTTGGGATGCTCATATAGTAGACCAAATAGAAGGAGGTCTGGATGTTTTATACATTGACAGGCACCTTATTCATGAAGTAACAAGTCCACAGGCTTTTGATGAATTAACAAAAAGAAACTTACCGCTTTACCGAAAGGAAAAGATGGTGGCAACACCTGATCATAATATTCCAACTAAGAATCAACATTTGCCTATTAAAGAGGCTTTGTCAAGGCATCAGGTAGATAAGTTATTAGAAAATTGTGCGAAGCATGATGTTGAGCTTTATGGTCTTGGACACCCGTTTCAAGGCATTGTTCATGTTATAGGACCTGAACTTGGAATAACATTACCTGGCAGGACCATGGTCTGTGGCGACAGTCATACTTCAACTCATGGAGCATTTGGAGCAATTGCTTTTGGAATTGGTACGAGTCAAGTAGCGCAAGTAATGGCCACTCAGTGCTTAATGCAAGTCAAGCCTAAAACTATGCGCATCACAGTCGATGGTGAACTGAAACCTGGTGTTTTGGCCAAGGATGTAATCTTGTATATTATCGCTGAATTGACGGCTGCTGGTGGTACTGGCTATTTCGTAGAATATGCTGGTTCTGCGATTCGTGCCTTGTCTATGGAATCTAGAATGACCATTTGCAATATGAGTATTGAAATGGGTGCTAGAGGCGGCATGATCGCACCTGATGACACGACCTATGATTATGTAGAAGGAAGAGAATTTACTCCAAAAGGAGAAGCGTTTGAAGCAGCAAAAACTTATTGGAAGACTTTAAATTCAGATACTGACGCAAAGTTTGATAAGGAATATAACTTTGCCGCAGCCGCTATAGCACCAATGATTACTTATGGTACTAATCCAGGCATGGGCATTAAAATCACTGATAATGTTCCAGTTAGCTTAGGTAAAGGCGCACAAGAAAGTTTCAAGAAATCATTAAAGTACATGGGCTTCGACCCAGGTGGGTCCCTTTTAGGGAAAGCAATAAGCCATGTATTTATTGGAAGCTGTACTAATTCTAGAATCGAAGATTTAAGAATAGTAGCTGACTATGTAAAGGGAAAACAGAAAGCAGATAATATCACTGCTTTAATTGTCCCTGGATCTAAACAAGTTGAAAAACAAGCGATTTCAGAAGGGATAGATGTTATTTTGAAGGAAGCTGGTTTTGAAATGAGAGAGCCGGGCTGCTCAGCATGCCTGGCAATGAATGACGATAAAATTCCTGCAGGTGCTTATTGTGTTTCTACTTCTAATAGAAATTTTGAGGGCAGACAAGGACCAGGAGCAAGGACTTTATTGGCCAGTCCATTGGTTGCAGCAATAACCGCTGTTGAAGGTAAAATTGTTGACATTACTAAGCACTTGAATTGAGATGGAAAAGTTTGAAAAAGTAATAAGTAGAGCAGTGCCATTGTCAATTGAAGACATTGATACTGATCAAATAATACCAGCAAGGTTCTTAAAGGCTACGACTAGAGAAGGTTTTGGAGAGAATTTATTTAGAGACTGGCGGTTCAATGAGGACAATTCAGTTAAAAGTGGATTCCCATTAAGCAACCAGTCATTTTCTGGAAGTATTCTGGTTGCCGGAAGAAATTTCGGATGTGGCTCATCAAGAGAACATGCAGCTTGGGCATTGGCCGATTATGGATTTAAAGTAGTGGTGTCAAGCTTCTTTGCTGATATCTTTAAAGGAAATGCATTGAATAACGGTATACTTCCGGTTCAAGTGACTGATGAATTTTTGGCACAGATGATTGCAAAAATAGAGGCTGATCCATTGACAGAAATAGAAGTTGATTTAGACAATCAAAGCATTTCATGCGGAGAAATAAAAACTGATTTTGAGGTGAACTCTTACAAGAAAAAGTGTTTACAGAATGGCTATGATGATATTGATTATCTGGTCAGTTTAAAAGATAAAATTGAAGCGTTCGAACTTCAAGCAATTACAATTTAAGTTGATGAAGAAAAAAATAGGAGTATTACCTGGAGATGGCATAGGACCTGAAGTCGTTCGTGAAGGAATTAAGGTACTGAACACTATTGCCGAAAAATACGGACATACATTCGAATACGAGTATGGAGATGTTGGTGCCATTGCGATTGATAAAACGGGTAATCCATTACCTGATGATACTTTGGCGGTTTGCGAAGCTTCGGATGCGTTCCTTTTTGGGGCAATCGGACATCCGAAATATGACAACGATCCGAGCGCAAAAGTGAGGCCTGAGCAAGGATTATTAAAGCTAAGGAAGAGTCTCGGCCTTTTCGCTAACATTAGACCGGTGACCGCTTATGACAGCTTATTACACATGTCCCCACTAAAAAAAGATAGAATTGAAGGGGTTGATTTTGTGGTTTATAGAGAGTTAACGGGTGGTATCTATTTTGGTGATAAAGGCAGAGATGGTGATACAGCATATGATCACTGTGTTTATTCTAAATCTGAGATTGATCGTATTGCTCATTTAGCATTCAAAGCGGCTCAGAACCGACAGAAGAAATTATTATTGGTGGACAAAGCAAATGTGCTTGAAACATCTAGGTTGTGGAGAGAGACTGTAACTGAAATTGGTAAGGAATATCCTGACGTTACGGTGGAATGCATGTTCGTTGACAATGCTGCGATGCAGATGATTCACAACCCAAAACAGTTCGATGTTTTACTGACTGAAAATATGTTTGGTGATATAATCTCAGATGAAGCCAGTATGATTGGTGGTTCAATGGGCTTATTGCCTTCTGCTTCAGTAGGGAATAAAACAGGCATGTTTGAGCCAATACACGGTTCATATCCTCAAGCCACAGGTCAAAATATTGCAAATCCCGTAGCCACTATTTTGAGTGTAGCCATGCTATTAGATCATCTCGGGATGATTGATGAAGCGATTGATGTGCGGGCTGCCGTTAATTATTCTTTGAAAATGGGAATGGTTACTTCAGACATATCAACAGAACAAGGTTTTGGTACGGATAGAGTAGGAGACTTTATAGTAAATCACATTATAGAAGGAGAAGAAGAAGGTGCTAACGCTAATATTTCATTGGGTATCAGCACGATAATTTGATAATAAGAATTGGTTTGTTTGTAATACAAGAAAGGGCTTCGAAGAAATTCGAAGCCCTTTATTTTTTGCCTGACTCTATTGAGACTATCAATTCATGCTATAGATAGCACTGTCATTTTTACGTCATTCCCGCGAATTCGGGAACCTGCCCGTCGGCAGGCGGCTCTCCATACTTTATTGAAATTTTAATTGCATTTCTTAAGCCATTTGAGACCCCCAGTCATCCCGATAATTATCGGGAGAGGCTGACGACTTGTTTTTTGCTTAAGACGATTTGTTAGATTTATGAATTATTAAATAAATAGGATATTTTTCACTTGTATTCTATTCAGGTTGATGAGACTTGTTAATTTTGAATTCATTTATAAATGAGTAGCTGAAATGGGAAGAGCATTTGAATTTCGAAAGGGCAGAAAAATGAAACGTTGGGGCATGATGTCTCGTGTATTTCCAAAACTAGGAAAGGCCATTACTATGGCGGCTAAATCAGGCGGGGGTGACCCTGATATGAATTCCGCTCTTCGTACTGCAATTCAAAATGCTAAGGCCCAAAACATGCCTAAAGACAATATTGAAAAGGCAATTAATCGTGCAACCAGTAAGGATGTTGAGGCTTTTCATGAGACCAACTACGAAGGAAAAGGGCCACATGGTGTACTTGTATTTGTAGAGTGCGCTACGGACAATCAAAATAGGACCGTGGCCAACGTCAAAACTTATTTCAACAAAGCTGAAGGTAGTTTGGTGCCTACTGGTTCATTGGAGTTTATGTTCAGCCGTAAAGCTGTTTTTGAGTTTGATAAAACAGAGGGCATGGACCTCGAAGAGCTTGAACTAGAATTGATTGATGCTGGCTTGGAAGATATTGAGGAGCATGTTGATGAAGAGGAAGAAACAACGACTGTCTATTGTACAGCAGATTATACTGCATTTGGTGACTTGCAATCTGCCATTGAAAGATTGCATATTGAGATTAAAAAAGCTGATTTGCAGCGTTTTCCAACAACTCCTGTTGAGTTCACTGAAGAACAACTAGAAGACATCGAAAAGATGATCGACAAAATCGAAGAGGATGACGACATTCAAGCCGTCTACACCAACATTGCTTAATAGCTGAATTCACTGGCTAATGCCATTATTAGTAAGACATCTTGTTCATTTTAAATAAATGAATGTAGATTCGGCATGTAAATCAAAACTCATCTAGCATGTCTTATTCATTAAATAATCAACGAAGCTATTCGTCTATCTTAACAGCAGTTCTGCTCATAGTAATAACCAACTGCTTATCAGCACAAGACTCAAAGCCAACTTTGGAGATCAAAGATTATGGCAAATGGGAAAGTCTTGGATTTAGCCGTTCCTTTTCCAATGATGGTAATTGGTTTGCTTATGACATCAGAAGGAATAATGACAAAGGCGAGGTTAGGCTCCACAATTTAATTGATAATTCTATCAAAGTGCTTTCGGAGGGTGCTAGGATGCAATTCTCGAGCGATAGTAAATGGATCGGTTACTTTATTAACCCAAGCGCTGCGGCCAAAAAGAAGAGTAAAAAACCTTTAAGGGCTGAATTCAGGCTTTTGAAATTGGATGGAACTGACAGCACCACTGTTGAAGATGTAAGTGCATTTGGATTCAGTGATGATGGTAAGTTTTTAACCATGAAGCATTATTCAGCCAAAGGAAAAAAAAGCAGAGGGGCTGACCTTGTCGTAAGAAATCTACAATCTGGAATTGAGCAGAATTTTGGCAATGTAGCAGAGTTTGCATGGCAAGAAGAGGGCAACTTACTGGCATTTGTAATTGATGCTGATGGAAAAGCTGGAAATGGAATTCAATTGTTCGATGCCGTTAATGGTACAATTAGAGTGCTTGATAGCAAATCTGCTACTTATTCAGGCTTAAAATGGAGAAAGGAAAGCGCGGATCTTGCAGTGTACCGTTCAGAAAAAAACAAGAGCTATGAAGATAGTACTCATCAAGTATTAGCTTGGAGAGGATTGGGAAGCAAAAAAGAACCTGCTGCATTGTTTGGTCAAACCAACCAAGCCAATTACCCTGCTAACTCTAGAATTGTAAGCAATCGGAGTTTGACCTGGTCAAACAATGGCGAAAGTATCTTTTTCGCGATTAAGGAATGGATAAAGGTGCCTGAGGAGGATACGGTTAAACAAGCCAAAAAGGAATATCAAGACCTTTCGGATGAAGCTCCAGCTGTACAAGTTTGGCACAGCAAAGATATTCAAGTGATCCCTGAGCAGAAACAATTGGCGGATAGGAAGCGGGAAGATCAATTTCTTTCGGTTTGGCATATCACCGACAATACATTCGTTCAATTAGAAAACGAATTGACGGAACGTATTAAACTTCAAACTGATGTGAATGTATTGGTTGGCTATGATGCAACTCCCTATGAGTCAGATGGAATGTTTGGTAGAGGAAGTAACGATGTTTATAATGTTGATTTGAAGACTGGTGCTAGAACAAAGATTTTAACTAAAAAGAATTTTGTTTATGACATAAGCCCTAATGGCAATTATTTAGTTTATGGATCGAATAATGAACTCTTTGTTTATGATATCAATTCAGCAACAAGCAAGAATATATCTGAGGGAACAGGTGCTGTATTTGCTAACCTAGATGATGACCATCCAACTCCTGAGAAACGTCCTTATGGATTTATAGCTTGGGAAAAGTCAGGTGATTTATTTTATGTGCATTCGAAGTATGATGTTTGGCAGTTTTCTGCTAAAGGAGGAAAGTCAGTAAGATTGACTGATGGTAAGGCTGATGAAGTGAGACACCGTTTTGCTTACCTCGATTTTGAAGATTATATCGATGCCAAGGAGCCAATGCATCTGAGCCTCTTTGGATACAGAACAAAGAAGTCTGGCTACGGATCAGTAGTTCCAGGAAAGGCCTTAAAAACCCTCTTATGGGAAGATGCGAGAGTAGGCCGTTTATCAAAAGCTGAAGAGGCTGATAAATATGCATTTACTTCAGAGACATTCAGTGATTCACCAGATTACTTTATTACTTCTGGAGATCTAAGTGATGCTACCCAAATTTCAAATACCAATTCATTTCAAAAGGACTATGCATGGGGCAAATCTGGATTAATTGACTATACAGATGCAAATGGAAGAAAATTGCAAGGGAATCTTTATTATCCTGCAAATTATGAAGCAGGTAAGAAGTATCCGATGGTGACTTATATCTACGAAATGTTATCTGACGGCCTTCATTCATATGGTATTCCATCACAACGTAGTTATTATAGCACGGGAGTATTTACTCAAGAAGGGTATTTTGTCTTAAGACCTGATATAAGGTTTGATGCTGGAGATCCAGGTATTTCATCAGTGAAAACAATGGAGATCGCAGTAAAAACTGTAGTTGACAAGGGTATTGTAGATGAAAAAAAGGTAGGGTTAATAGGGCATTCTTGGGGCGGTTATCAAGCAGGATTTGCCGTCACCCAAACAGATATTTTTGCTGCAAGTGTTGCTGGTGCTGGACTAACCAACTTAACCAGCATGTATGGTATGATTGCATGGGCATTTGGCGGAGCACCTGAAAACGCTCATTTCGAAGTAGGGCAAGAACGAATGAATGTGCCGCCTTATGAAGATGTTGATCGTTATATACGGAACTCATCAGTTTTTAGTGTTGACAAGTTGAACACTCCTTTACTTTTTGAGGTTGGGGATGCAGATCAAAACGTAGATTGGAGACAAGGAACTGATTATTATAATGCCGCAAGAAGGGCCGGCAAACAATTTGTAATGATTGTTTACGCAAACGAGGGACATGGGCTGAGACAAGATAAAAACCGTGCTGACTACCAGCATCGTATTTTGAAATGGTTTGGACACTATCTAAAAGGCGAGGAAGCCGCGCCTTGGATCAACCAAGGAATTCCTTATGAGGATCAGGTGAAAAGCCTGAAGAATTGGAAGAAATAATTTTAAAGCGGTAAAAGTGTTTTAAATCAATAACTTTTTGGGAGCTATTCGTAGCGTTCTTTTTTTGTGCAAATGAGTTTGGCATCATTTTGGGGATAGCCTCTTTGAACAACAACAAAGGAGGTCATTATGAAAAAATATTTACTGGGGGTATTTGCACTGGTATTAGTTTCCAGTTGTGATTTACTCATCGTTGAGGAGTTCCCTTATGATGGGCGAAATAATTTTATAGGTCGGTTTGAAGCAGAAGAGTACAGTGAGACGTTTGATGGTTTCACATTCTATGATGTTCGAATAGTAAGAGATTCTGATTTCAATAGCCCAGTAATCTATTTGAGAAACTTTTACGGACTTGATTTTGAAGTTTATGCTGAAGTTTTTGGCGACAAACTTACAATCCCAACGCAACGCATTGACGGGTTTGTAATTCAAGGAACAGGCAGGTTAGATTATGAAGACATAGTGCTGACTTATTCAGTTGAAGGTACTGAAAGAGGAAATCGATACATAGAGTTCTGTAATACTGTGTACGATAGAAGATAGTTGTTTTGAGTTTATCCGCTTCGGTGGGTTTTTGACCTGAAAGGCTCATTGTCTGACCGCGGTGGGCTTTTCTGTTTTTAACTCGCTAACGCGTTTGCAAGACCTGTAAACTTACCTTGGCTACCATACACAAAAAATACCTTTAGGTAAATTTGAAACATCCTATATTTACTGACGTATTCAACAAATTGTACCTACAATCATATCCATGAGAAATGCATTAAGACCAATTTTGGTTTGTTTGATTGCAGTCGTTTTTATCCAACCCCATTCATTTTCACAGGCCCCTAAGAAGCTCAATGCTGGCGAAATTAAGGCTGCTTTGAATAAACTTGAAGTACTAGGTTCAGTACTGTACATGGCAGCCCATCCTGATGATGAGAACACTAGGCTGATTGCTTATATGTCTCAGGAACGGAAACTCAGAACTGGTTATATGGCCATGACGAGAGGAGATGGCGGTCAAAACCTAATTGGTACAGAAATTAGAGAATACTTGGGCATTATTAGAACTCAAGAACTCTTGGCAGCAAGAAGGACGGATGGATCTGAACAATATTTTACAAGGGCGAATGATTTTGGTTTTTCGAAAGACCCAGATGAGACATTCAATACATGGGACCGTGATGATGCTTTGGCAGATGTCGTATGGAATGTTAGGAGGTTTAAGCCAGATGTGATGATCGCAAGGTTTGATACTACTAGAGGCCGTCCGGGAATGCATGGGCATCATACCGCTTCTGCATTGTTGGCACAAGAGGCTTTTGATATTGCCAATGATCCAACCAAATATCCTGAGCAATTGAAGTATGTTGATACATGGCAGCCAAAAGGGCTGTATTGGAACACCTATGATTTTGGAAGAGGAGGAGCAAATCACGAAGGAGAGAGCGGTTATTTCACTTATGATTTTGGTGCTTATAATGAATTATTGGGAAAATCATATGGAGAAATAGCAGCTTTAAGTAGTAGCCAGCATAAGTCGCAAGGTTTTGGTAGAATGGGCTCCAGAGGTGAAAGCAAGGAGTTTTTGATGCGATGGAAAGGCGATATTCAAAAAGACGATATTTTTTCTGGAATAGACCAAACTTGGAACAGAGTAGATGGAGGTAAAGCAGTTGAGAAACTTGTAAAAAAGGCCAATCAAAATTTTGATACAGAAAATCCTTCCGCAATCGTAGGAGATTTGATGCAAGCAAGGGATGCATTATTGAAAATTTCCGATAGTTATTGGAAGGCTGTTAAGCTCAAAGAATTGGATGTAGTCATTAAGTCGGTATTAGGAGTCTATGTCGAAGTAGCCGCAAGAAGTTATAGCGCTGTACCCGGTGAATCTGTTCCAATTTATTTCGAAGCTGTGAACAGGTCTGGAAGCAATGTTTCCCTTAAGTCTATTGAAATCAGTGGTAACAAAAGTATCATAGTGAATAAGCCGTTGGCAAATAATAAACGCCTCATGATGAATGATACAATCTTGATTAATGATAATAAGGATTATGCTCAACCATACTGGTTGGATAAGGAGGGATCGTTAGGCATGTACCGTGTTGATGATCAACAAATGATAGGCCTACCAGAAAACCATGCTTCATTGTCTGCCCTTTTTAATCTGGATATAAATGGTCAAACCTTTTATTATAGTACTGACATCATTTACAAAAGGAGTGATAGGGTAAAAGGAGAGGTGTATCGCCCATTCGTAATCACACCACCTGTAATGGCAGACATCAAGGAGTCAGTACTGATTTTCCCAAACAATGAGTCTAAGACGGTCAATGTAGTAGTCAAATCTGGTATGGCTAATGTTAGCGGCATTGTGAAACTAAATTTACCAAATGGCTGGAAGTCAAATCCAGCACAAGTAGATTATGATTTAAAAAATAAAAATCAAGAGCTATCTGTCTCATTCTCAGTCCTGCCTCCAGAAAAGGCAGATGAGGCTTATATTGGAGTGATTGCTTCATATAAGGGAAAGAACTACGATTTAGGTCTAAAGACTATTGAGTATGACCATATTCCGGTTCAAACGATATTTCCAAAGTCGAATACCAAAGTAGTTCGTGTTGATTTACAAAAAACTGGACAGTATGTTGGTTATATAATGGGCTCTGGTGATGCGATACCGGAGAGCTTGGAACAAGTAGGGTATACCGTAACCATTTTAGATCCCAATAGTATTACCACTGAAAGTCTTAAAGCTTATGACGCTGTTATTGTTGGAGTTAGAGCATTTAACACCTTGGACAGAATGGATGTTATTCAACCAAGGTTGATGGAATATGTAAAAGAGGGTGGTACTGCCATTGTTCAGTACAATACTTCTATGCGAAATCAACCAGCTATTGGACCTTATCCTTTTGAAATATCACGAGACAGGGTTACAGTTGAAGAAGCTGAGATTAGAATTCTTGCTCCTGACCATCCTGTAATAAATGGACCAAATAAGATCACAGAAAAGGATTTTGAAGGCTGGGTGCAAGAAAGAGGGCTTTATTTCCCGAATAAATGGGATGCTAAATACACGCCAATTTTATCGAGTAATGATCCGGGTGAAACACCTAAGAATGGTGGCTTATTGGTAGCGGAATATGGAGAAGGATTTTTTATGTATTCAGGCTATTCATGGTTCAGGGAGTTACCAGCTGGTGTACCAGGGGCATTCAGGATATTCACTAATATGATTTCAATTGGTAAGGAAAAGCCAAAAAACGCTAACTTAAATAGCGTAGAAAAGAAAAACTAATGTCAGAAGAAACAAAGGCCGCAGAAGAAGGTAAACCTCCATTTTTTAGTTCTTGGTCTAAAATGTACTGGTTTGTTATGGGGACCTTAGGCGTACTTATTCTTTTGTTTTATCTCTTTACGGAACATTATTCATGAGTAGTATTGATTGGATTGTACTTTTTGGTACGCTTTTATCCATTGTAGCCTATGGCGTATGGAAATCTCGGGGTACCAAAAATATGGAAGACTACCTCAAAGGTGGTACCGATGTAAAATGGTATGCGATTGGCCTTTCTATCATGGCAACCCAAGCTTCCGCGATTACATTCCTGTCTACACCAGGGCAAGCTTATAATGACGGCATGGGTTTCATCCAGTTCTATTTTGGATTGCCGATAGCCATGATCATTATTTCGGTCTTCTTTTTACCAATTTATTATAAGCTAAAAGTTTATACTGCTTACGAATATTTAGAAACGCGTTTCGATATGAAAACGCGAATGTTGGCAGCTTTTATATTCTTGATCCAAAGAGGTTTAGGTGCTGGTATTACAATCTATGCTCCATCTATAATTCTATCTTCATTATTGGGTTGGGATTTAAAAATCACTAATGTTTTAATTGGTACACTAGTCATCGTTTATACTGTTTCGGGTGGTACAAAAGCAGTAACACAAACCCAAAAAACGCAGATGGCGGTGATGATGGGCGGAATGATTGTCGCGGGTATCCTTGTCATCATTTCATTACCAACAGGAGTTGGATTCAACGATGCCTTAAACGTGGCTGGTAAAATGGGCAAGCTTGAAGTCGTTGATTTTAGCTTTGATTTGAAGAACCGTTATAGTTTTTGGTCTGGAATGACTGGAGCAGTATTTCTCTTCATGTCTTATTTTGGTACAGATCAATCACAAGTACAGCGCTATTTATCCGGAAAATCACTGGCTGAGAGCCGTTTAGGGTTGATGATGAATGGGCTATTGAAGGTGCCTATGCAATTCATCATCCTATTTATTGGTGTAATGGTCTTTGTCTATTACCAGTACAACCAACCGCCAGTATTCTTTAATGATACGGTGAAACAGCAGGTTTATGACACGGAATATGGTGATGACTTCAAGTCCTTGGAACATGAATATGAATCCTTATTTGATGAGAAACTGGATGCTGTCAATGATTTGAATGCCGCCATTAAAACTGAAAATGAAAGTGCAATTGAGGATGCCCAAGTATTGGTAAATTCTATTCAAGATGAGTCTGATGTCTTGAGAGATGAAGCTAAGGAGATGATCGCAACCGCTATTCCTGGTGCGGAGACGAATGACAAAGATTACATCTTCATGACTTTTGTGATGAATGTATTGCCTGTGGGTATTGTAGGCTTGCTGTTTGCGGTGATCTTCTCTGCTGCTATGTCTTCAACTTCATCAGAGCTCAATGCCTTAGGAGGAACGACAACCATTGATTTCTATAAGAGAAAGGTCAAACAAGGTGAGTCTGATTTACATTATTTGAAATCCTCCAAAATATTCACTTTGGCTTGGGGAATTTTGGCAATAATCATTGCTTCAACATTGTCCCTGTTCGAGAACTTGATTCAGGCCGTGAACCTTATTGGATCATTGTTCTACCCAACTGTGCTTGGCATCTTCATTGTTGCCTTTTTCTTTAAAAGCATCAAATCCAACGCGGTATTTATAGCCGCCATTATTAGTCAGTTACTGATCATATTCATTCATTATCTGAATTTGCAGGGAACCGCAGGAATCTTCACTATGGGCTTCCTTTGGTATAATGCATTAGGCTGTGCGATGGTGGTTATTTTTAGCTTTTTGATCAAAATCTTTAGGGATAAGTAATCTACTGTAGTTTGGCATCATAATTTTTATGACTTATTGATAAAATCATATTAACATTTAAATATGTATTATTTTTCTTTCAATGTGAAAGATGATGTAATTCCTATTGAGAAGTTTCTCGAAAGGTTATCAACGCCATAAATCCTTCTTGAGTGTTTTCCTTTTTCCCCTAATACATTAACAAAAAGGTCAGAAGCGCCATTTACAATCTTAGGAGCATCGTCCCAGCCATTACACCGCTACTCGCTTTGCCTTTGACTTATTTTATGATGAATCAATAGTTAGAAAGCTTTGCCTATAGGGTCGATTTAGGTACAACTCCTTTTGTCATAGCAGTAGTACTCACTACTGCAATTACATTGATAACGATCAGCATTCAGACTATTAAGGCAGCCAGAGCAAACCCTATGGATGCTTTAAGAACAAAATAGGAGTATATGGTGGAGTAGGTTCCCACCATTATTTAAATTCGGCCTTAATCCATAAGTGACTAAACCAATGCCATTTTCCAGATTTATCCGGAACAGTGATCGTGTAAAGCGTTCTGCGAGCATGTAATGGCGCTTTAGATTGTACAGTAAGGGTTGCTAAGTTATTGTCTACAGTAAAGTTTAAATCGCATTCACCGCCTTGTACAAAGCATTGTATTTGATCTAGGTTTAAATTGGATTGGTCAAATCTAAGTCTAAGCAGCGGCTGACTTTCTTCACGTTGCAAAAACAAATTGGTAGGAGACTCATCCAATAATACAAATGGCTTCATTTTAGATTTGAGTTTAAAGCTAGAAAGGCTCGCAAACGCATCTGACATTGGAAATCTAGGCATTCTGTAAGGATCTGTACTAGTATGGATGACGCCCGAGTTCTGTCCGAAAGCAGCGGTAAAGCCTACTTCTTCAACTATTGCCTTCATTTTAATGTCATATTCTCCAAAAGGGTAGGCAAACACTTTTGGCGTGATGCCTATTTTTTCCTGGATCAGTTGCTGTCCATTTACAAGCTCCTTTTTGAAAATTACATAACGATTTTCTGCGCACAGGTTGAGAAAATATTGGTGTGTTTCGGTATGGTTACCTATTTCAATTCCTTCCTCTGCAAGCATTTTAATGTCGTCCCAGCTCATGTAATCTCCAGAGCCTATGTCTTTCGTATTAATGAACAATGTAGCATTTACTCCATGCTTCTTAAGTATGGGAAAACCATTGGTAAGGAAGCTTTTATAACCATCATCAATTGTCAATACAGCTGTTTTCTGGGAGGGTTGATCACTATTTAAGTAAAAGTTAGCCTGAGATAGCGTAACTATATGATAATCATTATTTTTTTAAATAATTAATATGTGCCTCTAAATTCTCTACGGATGTATTAGTTGTTGGATATCTGTCATCACCAAATCGATGATAAATGAAGCTCACCACTTCTTTGTCATCTACATGACTATCATCAGAGCTTCTTTCAATTCCATCAGATGAGGCGAATAATATAAATGATTGAAGGCTTAAAATGAGTATAAATAATTGTCTCATGTAATATGATTTAATGGGAAATATAAGCAGGATCAATCTGGTAGTTGTCGTATTGAGTTAAGTCATTGTACCTGATTAATTCATTTAATTGATCTACATAGGCTTGCCTTCTTTCAGAATAATGATCTAAAAATTGTGTTAATTCAAAAGGATCATCAGTATTCATACGCGCTTCTCTGAACTGCCTGTAAGCACCAGTTCTTGCAATAGTGACGAAGTAATTTTCTATAGATTCAGAGATGTCTGCATATTTTCTGAGATAGATGGTTTTGTCACCTCTTTTGACACTTGAAGCTATCCGAGGCTCATTTTTATTATAGGACCAAATGCCAAAAAGATTGTTTGCATTGGCAAATATCCTTGAATTTCCCCAGCCACTTTCTACCACTGCTTGTGCGAGAATTATGCTGTTTGGATGGGTTGTTAAACCCATTTCAAGTCTTTTAATATTATTGATTTTATAGGTTTTAGCCAGTTTGAGGTAAAAGGTACTATCTGATGAAGACCAATCAGGATTATCAATTAACTTTTGAACTTGATCTAATTGATTGGCTAGTTTATGCTTAATAACTAGAATCGAGGGTAGCAGCGCAGCAATAAATTTCTCTTTCTTCAACTTTACTGGGAGGCTATCTAGTCCCTTAATACCGCCATAAAGATTTGGGGCAATTAGAGTATCGGTCAAATCAACTATATCATTCACCGATTCAAGTTCAATTTGGCTTGTAATGATTTTTTCAATATTTGTAGCCTTAACCTCTTTATTATTAGTGTCTGTACCATTACACGAAACAATTAATGAGACGAGAATAATTATTTGGACGGTTTTAAAACCTATTAGGTGCTGTTTCGACAAATCTTTTGGCTAGTTATAAAGGCGCAAGATACACATTGGACTTGAAAGGAATGGTAATGCCTAAGATTTTGAATGTCTATTGTTCTTTTTCCCTTATAGATTCAAAAGTCTTTTTTTTGCTTCCACCGTCAGAAATAGTAACGGTTAGTAGTTCGTTTGATAAATCATATTGAATGCGCTTAGGGAAGTCGTGCCTGAGATTTTCACTGATAAATCCAGTATGCGAGATGGTCTTTATTTCGAAAAGGGTTGGCACATTGTTTCCTGGGACATTGGCCACGTAAAAAGCTTTATTTTCCTTAAATTGGATGCTTAGCCTTTCAACAAAAGTAGTGTCTGTTCCTTGAAAACTTATTCCTTGGCCATGGATTTTATTCTTTTCAAAAAGCCAAAATTCAATGGTGGAACTACCATCTCTCATGCCTTCCCTTACCCATCGGCCTTCTAACCATTTAAGTGCTGAATGAATATCCTGACGACCGTTTTGCTGGGCAAAACTAATGTTACAGGCAATTAGGAGAGACAGCACTGCTAATAATTTCATAATTTTTCTTATGATTTACTTATGATTTACTTATGGTTACTATGAATGTATTGTAAAAATCCGACACCAATCTTTTTTTATCGAGGAATTAGCCAATTCTAACGCCCTTGAGACTTTGTGCATAGAATAAAAAAATAATTAATCTTTTTTGCGTCTTTTTCTAGTTTCTCCGTCTACGGGGTGAATTAGAATTTAAAACTTAAAAAATAAAGCCATGAAAAGATTACACGTCAACATCCATGTCAACAATGTGAATGAATCAATTAACTTCTACAATGCGCTATTCAATGCCCAGCCTACAGTCGTAAAGGAAGACTATGCCAAGTGGATGTTAGAAGACCCAAGGGTTAGTTTTGCAATATCATTGGCAAATAGTGATACTGGTGTTGCACATTTGGGCATCCAAGCTGAAAATGAAACTGAATTAAAAGAGATCTACTCAAATATTGAAAATGCTGATGCCAAAATGAGGGAAGAGGGACATACAGTTTGTTGTTATGCCCAATCTGAGAAATCATGGGTCAAAGATCCTCAGAATGTAGAATGGGAAGCTTTTCATACTTATGGTGAAGCAGTCGTGAACAAAAGTGAGGAAACTGCCTGTTGTGACGATACTTGTTGTGCTGCATAGTATTTCTACTGGGTCAGTAACAACAAATAAAGTTTGCCAACTTTTAAAAAGTTGGCAAACTTCAATCGTAAAAATTAAAATTAATTATCATCCTGTCCCCAGTACTCGGGATCAGGACCTACTTAATTATTGATAAACATCTTAAGATTCTGAAACTAGTTCAGAACTACAAAAATTGAAAGTATGAAATCCAGTTGCGAATTAGTAGCGCCAGTATTTCAGGAATACAGAGATATCCTAACCCGGTTTATTACAAGTAGGGTTAATGACCCTGTGGATCAAGAAGAACTGTTGAGCCAGGTCATGATGAAAATTTATGACAATTGTGAAAAGGTAGACGACATAAGAAACACAGAAGCCTGGCTGATTACAATAGCTAAGAATACCATCACAGATTACTTCAGAGAACGGCAGAAAAGGCATTCAGAATCCTTACCGCTAGAATTGAGTGAAATTATTGATGAAGACCTTATTCAACATTTGAGTGATTGTATTCCGTCCTTAATTAAAAAATTACCAAAAAAATACGCGCAGCCTTTGATTGATGCTGACCTTAAGGGTATTCCACAAAAGACGCTCGCAGTTCAATACAACATGAGTGAATCGGGTCTCAAATCTAGGGTGCAGCGTGGAAGGATTCAATTAAAAGCGCTGTTTACCGAATGTTGTGGTCATTTACTGGAAATAGAAGAACGTTGCAAAGACCAATCTTGTTGAATTGCAGAATGAAAATGTTAATTTTAATAGACCCAATTAAAAAGCAATTATTATGAATGTAAAAATGGCCTTTAGCTTGATCTTGTTTAGTCTTGCATCATCTAGCGTTTATGCTCAAGAATCGAATACAATTCATTCCGAAGTACTTCCAGATTCAAAGACAGTTGAAGCAGTGCTTATTAATGATCAATTAAAGAATCCATGGGGCATGGCGTTTTTGCCAAATGGGGATTTGTTGGTAACAGAGAAAGCTGGTGATATTGTCCTATTAAGAGACGGTGTTATCATTAATAAGTCAGTCGAAGGAGGACCCAAAAGTAAATCCCAAGGCCAAGGTGGATTGTTGGACATCAAACTGCATCCAGATTTTGAAAATAATCATTGGGTTTATTTCACTTTCGCCAGTGATAAGGGAAAAGGAAAAGGCGCTATGACTGCTTTTTCTAGGGCAAGATGGAATGGTGATCGATTTGAAAAACATAAAGTGTTGTATAAGGGCAGTCCTAATACAAGGAAAGGACAGCATTTTGGTAGTAGAATAACTTTTGATACGGAAGGCTATGTCTATTTTTCAATTGGAGACAGAGGCAATAGAGATGAAAATCCTCAGGACATCACTAGAGATGGAGGAAAAATCTATAGGCTTAATGCAGATGGATCCATTCCTAAGGACAATCCATTTGTTGGTGAGTCTGGAGCTAGGGAAGCCATTTACTCCTATGGACATCGTAATCCACAGGGTTTAACAACTCATCCCGTTACAGGTGAGGTATGGGAGACTGAGCATGGTCCACAAGGTGGTGATGAAATCAACTTGATCAGAGCAGGGAAGAATTACGGATGGCCAGTGATTAGTTATGGAATCAATTATAGTGGAACAACATTCACAGACATAACAGAAAAGGAGGGAATGGAACAACCAGCAAGTTATTGGGATCCTTCTATTGCGGCATGTGGCATGACTTTTCTTACAGGAGATGCTTATCCAAATTGGAAGAACAGTTTGATTATTGGCTCCTTAAAGTTCAGTTATTTGATCAAATGTGATATTGAAGGAGGTAAAGTAGTGAGACAGGAGCAAATTGCTTCTGGCATCGGTCGTGTAAGATCTGTGATAGAAGGGCCTGACGGTTTACTATATGTTGGAATAGAAGGTAAGGGATTGTACAAGTTGGTACTTACCAAATAAGAACTTTTAAGGCAAAATCGAGAAATCAATTTGAGGAGCTTTCCCTAAAGCTTCTCGATTAATGAAAATGTCTATTTCTGTCCAGCCAGTGAAGAAACCGCAGTTCTTCATAAAAAAATTTGTGCCTTCGGCTCCGCCAGCATAATCCATTCTGGATTCTTTTTTGGCTGTAGCGTCTGCCGTAAACTTTGCACGCGTCATTTCATGCCATTTACCATTTGTATCATAGACCCATTGGTTGGTATAAAGCCCTTTACGGGTTTGGTCTCCTGTTTCTGTATGAAAATTTTCTAAGAAGGAGTGAGGCCTTTTCAGGTAAGTGTCAGTCTTGGGTCTATTGAATGATGCAATCAATTCCCATTCACCAATTTCAGGTGCATAAAAATAAGCAGTATAATCGGTTGAGTTATTTCCTGCTGGTTTTCCCTTTAACAAAAAGCGATAGTTATTTCCTGCTTTCCACATGTATTTCCAATAGCTCTGTCCGCCAGAGCCCTCATTTCCAAATTCTCCAGTATGAACATCAGCTCCCTTTTTAAGCATTTTTATACGTTGATCTGCAGGAATATCTTCTGGATTATCAGTTTTGTATGGACTCCAAACGGAAAAAAGAATTCTTCTTTCGTCAGCTCTATTTACTTGCATTCCAAAATAGCCTTCTGCAAATCCATTAGCCATAAAGTAGCTGCCTAAAACATCTTGACCTTCTGGCACATTGATTTCGTTATAGAAATAAACGACATCTGAAGCGGCTGCAGGAACTTGATAACTAAGATGAACTGATGGGCCCCTTCGTCCCCAATAAAAATCTTCTTTGGCGTAATAGTTTTTTCCAGTAGTCGCTTCTCCTCCAATGAGCACATTCTCAATGTCAACTTCAGCGTCATTGATTAATTCAGTTTCTAAGTAATGGTAGCCAGTTGCTGTGATTTCAAATGAGCCGATTGAAACCAGTTCCATTGTACTATTAGTAACTTTAATAGTTTGTGAATTACTGCCGAATTTAACTGCTAATTCACCATTACCAGCATTGGATTTTGCAAGAATTCCAATATTCAAAGTCCCTATTTTACCAACATAGAAGTAAGTACGAGCCGTTTTACCTAGCGCAGTCCATTCTGATAGCCCATTTTGTAGCACTAGCCTATCTTCACGGCTATCGATTCCTTCTATCCAGGAATTACCTTTAGTAGGAATACTTATTGGAACATCTGTTAATGATAAAGGAGTCGGTTTGGTAGTGCAGCTAACCGCAAAAATGACAATGATCGAGAACAAGAAGGCCTTCATATGAATTGGGTGTTTAGGACAGTAAATTAGAAATAAGATCAAGATGACAAAAGAGAACTTATTCAAGCGCACATATAAAATCAGATTTTTGCTTAACATTGGGTAATGGAGGACGGAAATAAACAAACATCTTATGCAGAGCTCTTACTATCAAGTAAGGACCTGACTGCTGATATGGATTTTTTCATCAAGATCGGATTTAGGTTAGATAATATATTTCCATCAGATGACCCTTCAGTTGCTAGAATGTCAGGCCTTGGTTTAAAGATCAGAATTGATAAAAGCGTAAAAACAGCTCCTCCTGAGATTAATATCCTGACTGACTACCCAGAGTCAATCAGTCAAGGACAAGATGAACTCATAGCGCCTAATGGAACAATTGTTCATCTTCTACCAAAAACATATGCGTTGGAAATTCCTAAGACTCAACATCACTTTGAAATAAGAAAGCTTCAAGACAATGACCCTTGGATAATAGGAAGGGCGGGCATGTTGTATCGCGACTTGATCCCAGCGCGCCTAGGAGGCTCTATTATAGCTTCACATATTAGGATTCCTAATGGTGGCCCTGTGCCTGATATGGTTCATTATCATACAATAGGATTTCAGCTCATCTTCTGTTATAAAGGATGGGTCAAACTAGTGTATGAAGACCAAGGACCTCCATTCATTCTTAATGCAGGAGATTGTGTTACTCAGCCTCCTGAAATAAGGCATCGTGTATTAGAAGCATCCGATAATCTGGAAGTTATTGAGATTGGAGTCCCTGCAGAACATATGACTACGATTGACCATAATCTTGAATTGCCTACCAAAATTTATGATCCAAATAGAAGTTTTAAAGGGCACAAATTTTGTCACCACAAAGTAAAAAATGCAGAATGGAAACCATGGAGAATTCCTGGCTTTAAATTTCGGGAGACAGGCATAAATAGGTCTACAAATGGTATCGCTTCAGTGCAAATTGCAAAAACTGACATAATTGATGTGCAGGATATTATAACAAGTCATGATTGCGACATACTCTTCACTTTTGTGATGGAAGGAAAGATGTTATTAAAGGCTGATGGATCAGATATCAAAGACCTAAAAGCCGGAGATGCATTTGTAATACCGCCAGGGTTGGAATATAAAATGATGGAGAGATCACAAAATTTAGAGCTCTTAGAAGTCTCACTTCCAGGTGATTTTAAAACATTTATTACTGCAATAAATTAATATAGGTTATCTCAAAACGTCACTTATTGGTACAATAGGAGGTGGAGTGTCCGTTTCGCCAAGCATTTGTTTTAAATCTATTTCTATGGTTCTACAAATAGAAAGCATTGGAATAGAATTGACATTGCCCTCAAATAGGTTTTCAGAGGAGTCAGCGACAAATTCCATCAAAATGAAAACCCAGCCGACAACCAAGCAAAACGGAATGGTCAACCAGCCTCTTAAATTCGGTGATCATACCTAATGGTAGAAGGACAATAAATATTACTACAAAAACCAGGCTTACAGTACCATATTTTCGGGGCAATGGAATTTTTTTGATTCGCTCATATTGTCCTTATTGGGTATAAAGGTTGTTTAATTGATTTTGAAGCTTCATATGCCAGAAATCATCAATTAAATTTTTTTCTCTTTAATTCTTGAGATTGCTTATCGATGATATGTGTGGCAGTATTCACATACTTTAAAACATGGTCTATTTCATCTTCGTGCAAATGATCATTTAAATCTTCTTTTTCTGCACCATTCACGCTAATATCAATCCCATAAAAATTCATTTTTCTTTTAACCGACTGCGCTACTATTCCTCCTTGCTCAAAGTGCTCCCAGGGAGCCGGGACTAACAGCTGTTTTCTTAATGCATAAAGCCAACCGATATGCCTATAGATTATTCTCTTGTGAATGCGAATTAATTCCTCATTATCCAGGTCTTCAGTCGTAAATCGATTACCTACATAAGCCCGTACACTTGAGCCCCATGAACGACCGCTATTTAAGATTTCTCCCCATATCTTTCTCGCATCCCATAATCTTTCATATGCATTATTGTTATTGAAACCAGCAAAAAATGCTACAGCAATAGCCATAACAGACAATGGTTACCAAGGGATTTTGATCCAAGTAAAACCTCCTATTTCAAATAAAACAGTGATGATTGTTGGCCATAAGGTGAGCACAATTATGTGTGGTACGGTGACCTTAATCAAGCTGGAAATCTTAATATACTTTTTTACAATCATGCGGTTAAGATAATAATTATTGCTGGAAGGATTTAAGTCTTTAGCCTGCTCTTTTTCTTATAAAGTGCGAATACATTTCCACTAATTAATAGGGCCATACCGAGCAGTGTGTCGGTAGTGAATTCATAGCCTTCAAATATTACTGAAATGGTAATTGCAATTGCTGGTACGATCACGACCGTGTAGGCGGCTTTGTCTGGTCCAATTCTACCGATTAAAGTTAGATAGCCACTGAACGCGATCAATGATCCAAATACGGCAAGGTAGGTCAATGAGAAGATGTAAGTGGAACTTGTATCAAAATTGAATTCCTTCCCTAAAATTAAAGCGATGAAAAACATAACAACTGCGCTGTATGCCATTCCTAAACCAGTGGCTTGTATCACCGGAATTCTTCGCTGTGTATTTATGGCAGAAGCAATGTTACCTAGCGAGGCAATTATAACAGAGATGATCATAAGTGTAAGTCCTAGATAACCGTTGTTCTCAGGACTGAAAGCAAGCAATTCTGGGCGAAAAATAACTGCTGTGCCAAGGAGGCTAGGTATTGCACCTATTGCGACACGTTTATTAATCTTATTCTTCATGAAAATTCCTCCAAATATAATATTGAAGAAGATGATGGTAGAAAACCCTACTGCGACTAATCCCGAAGCGATATACGCTTCCGACTCATACACCATCCAGTAATTAATTCCAAATAGTAATAGCCCTTGAAGTAAAATTCTGAGGTGTTGCTGGAGCGTAAATTTTAATGGCCTTTTGGTCAGTTTACAAAAAGAGAGCATAAGAATAGCGGCAATTGTAAACCTATATGTAACAGATACTAAAGGGTCAACACTGCCTAACTGAAATTTGATTACGTACCAAGTTGACCCCCATATTAGGGCAGGTATGATGAACAAAAGTGAATTGGATTGCTTGGACATAACGGGAGCAAATATACTCCGTTTATCAAGCTGGTTTTTACTGGCTCATGCCCAGTGATTAAACTGGACTAGGACGGTAAATGAATTAACAATGAATAATGAACAATTGGGAATTCAGAATATAACGCTATATCCGGAATGGATGATAAACTTGTTTTTAACTTGATATCGTAATTCGTCATTCCTAATTCATTGCCTTACATACATATTCCTTAAAGCTGATCGAAAAATGCTCAAAATATATCTGAAAGACATCTTATACATAGAAAGTCTAAAAGATTATGTACGTATTAAGACTGCATCAAAAGAGATTATCTCATTACAAAAAATAAGCTACTTAGAGCAAAAATTACCGGAAGATTGTTTCACAAGAATTCATCGGTCATTTATTGTTCCGATAAAAAAGATTGAAGCATTTTCAAATCATACTGTTGAAGTAGGAGGAAAGGAATTACCTATCGGAAGGAATTATAAGGCAGCCGTTGTGGAAATCCTCAATAACGACAAATCAATATTAGGATTGGATTGAATAAAAAAGCCCCATCAAAATCTTCTTAAAGACTTTAATGGGGCTTTAAATTTTAAGGTTATTATTTTTTAATTTCCAATGAAATCTCTCCAGTCAATTGGTTGTTGATCGTTTTCAAATCAGAATCAAGGATTTCATCCAATTTTGTCAAGTGACCTTCAAGCTCTTTAGAAAGCTCTTCAAACACCACGTAGACAGCATCTGTTGGTTTTGCTTGTCCTCCCTCTAAACTTCTTCTTAGTGACGACAATCTGTTATTTAGCTTGATTGGGAAGTTCAACGGATCCTGATTACTCTGGTTTTTTACTTGATAAAGATCTTCTTCAATGACTGTTAATTTATCTAACATATCAGAAATTGAATTTCCTAGATCACCTTCATTGGCTGCCATATAAACCTTTGCTTGTGCACGTATTTCCCGAATACGAATGACGGCCTCATTGGCAGCCGAAGTCTTGTCGCGAATCTTCATTGCTAAATCAAATTGCTCTTGTAAATCTTCTGGAGTAATACCAGTATAGTTAGGGTTCATCTCTAAAGTAAATGAAGTTATTTCAGTTATGCCACCCTGAGTTAATCTTACTTGATATTCTCCAATAGGGGCCATAGGGCCATTTTGTGGTCTACCACTCCAGATGATCATCCCATCAAAAACTGTAGCACCAGGATAACGCATGTCCCAAGTAAATGAATTCAAACCTTTGGCTGTTGTTGGCGCGGCTCCACCAAAACTTCTAGTCGCCTTAGGTTTATCTCCACTGAACTTTTTTATCAGCTTACCATTCGAATCCAAAATCTCTATTACAACACTGTCTGCTTGATTAGGTAGGTAATATTGAATATTGGCATTATAAACTCCACGAATTGGCTTTGCCGGTTTGAACAAAGTCAGTTTGTCGTTATCATTAATAGCTACTGCGTCCCTAAATGGAGCGATATCATCCAAAATCCAAAACCCACGGCCATGAGAGCCCAAAACCACATCGTCATTCCTTAATACCAAATCTCTAATTGGAGTATCTGGAAGGTTTAACTGTAATGACTGCCATTGTGCACCATCATTAAATGACATATAAACACCATGTTCAGTTGCTAAATAAAGCAGCCCTGGCTTTTGTAAATCTTCTCTGATGGCTCTTGCAAAATGCCCAGCTTTAATACCAGTAATTATTTTTGTCCAGCTCTTGCCATAATCTGTTGTTTTGAACACATAAGGCTCTCTATCATCAACTTGGTATCGGTTTGCCGCTAAATACAAAGTTCCAGGATTAAATTTACTTTCCTCGATAATACTTATTCTAGAAAACTTAGGAAGGTCTTTTGGTGTAATATCCGTCCATTTTTTACCACCATTTCTTGTGATATGCACTTTACCATCATCTGATCCTGTCCAAATCGTATTTACATCATGATTAGAAGGTGCCAAGGCAAAAATTGTCGCGTAAATCTCCGGGCCATTCATGTCCATTGTGATTATTCCGCCTGTCTTGCCTAATGTTTCCGGGTCGGCATAAGTAAGGTCTGGGCTGATTTTCTCCCAAGTTTGTCCATCATTGGTCGTTTTCCACAAATGCTGTGAAGTAGTGTACATTATTGAAGGATCTAATGGAGAGAACATAATAGGGAAAGTCCATTGCCATCTTTCTGGTAAAGCACTTGATGGTTCACCTGAGAAAAATCTTGGGTAAACTTGAATGTCTCTTCGCTGTCCTGTTTTCCTATTGTATTTCGTTAATAATGCTCCTTGACTTCCTGCATAAAAAATATCTGGCTCTGTTGGGCTTTGCGTAATCCAGCCACTTTCACCACCGCCTACAGAATAATGCCAACCGTGACCAGGACCACGTCCCATCATATGACCCCATCCATCAGAAGGCATTGCAATGGTACTGTTATCTTGCTGAGCACCAGCAACATGATATGGAACATCTGAAGTTGTCATTACATGATACAATTGTGTTGTAGTATAGTCTTGTTCTGTCCAAGTCAATCCTCCATTGATACTCACTGCGCCTCCTCCATCATTTGAAGTAATCATACGTTTTGGATCATTTGGATCAATCCAGAGATCATGGTTGTCGCCATGTGGTGGACGGATCCTAACATCAAATGTTTTTCCTCCATCTGTAGATTTCCAGAATTGCACATTTAAACCGTATACCACATCTCGATCTAATGGATCAGCAACTAGACGAGAATAATAAAAAGCCCTTTGACGTAGCTTTCTTTCTGAATTCACTCTATCCCAAGTCCAACCACCATCATCCGAACGGAAGATCCCTCCTTCATTGGCCTCTACAACAGCCCATACTCGATTTGGATCAGCAGGAGAGACCGTAACGCCAATTTTACCGATAGGTCCTTCAGGCATTCCTGGCATCTCTGTCAGGTCAATCCAAGTATCTCCTCCGTCCATTGATTTCCATATTTTACTATCTGGACCACCGCCCCACATTTTCCATGCTTTGCGATAAACCTGCCAAGTAGTTGCATAAAGGACATTTGGATTTGTTCTGTCTATGATTAAATCTGCTGCACCTGCTTTGTCACTCACATATAATACCTTTTCCCATGTATTGCCTCCGTCTTTTGAACGAAATACACCACGCTCTTCATTGTCACCATAAACATGCCCTAAAGCAGCTACATAGACAATATTTGGGTTTGTAGGATGGACTCTAATTCTAGAAATGGCTTGTGTTTCTTTAAGTCCTAAATGTCTCCATGTTTTACCGCCATCGGTTGTTTTATAAACACCGTCACCTTGCGTAATACTTCCTCTTAATTGAGTTTCACCACCACCGATATAGACAATGTCAGGATTGGTCTCTGCCACTGCAACGGCTCCAATACTTGATGAAGTTATTTGTCCATCAGTCACTGGGAACCATTCGTTTCCTCCGTCAATTGTTTTCCATAAGCCACCTCCTGTAGCTCCAAAATAATATTCATTTGTCCTTCCTGGACTACCTGAACTACCAAGTGAACGGCCACCTCGGTTTGGGCCTATATTCCTCCAGCTATAATTTTTATAAAAAGAAGGATCAACTGGGTCCGATTGCTTTGCACTTTGTGCAAGCGCTGGAAAATCAACGGCTAGTAATGAGATTACTACTAGAAGCTGTAAAAATTGACGGTACGTTTTCATTCTGTATGTAATTATGGTTGAACTGAAAAGTACAAAATCTATAAATGAAAAATATCTAAGATTATTTTAATGGCTGATAAATAAATATGGGAGAATACCTGTCTGACTAAGTGTCTGATTAAAAAAATGTATCCGTCCATACTTCATTTCACATCAAAATTGAAATAGGTTACTGGAAAAGGCTCATCATTCAATGTATAGTGCCACCATTCATTGTCGTATTGCTTGAATCCATACTTTGACATTATTGATCTCAGTTTGTTCCTATTTGCCGTTTGTTGCTGACTGACCAATGGCGAATCATGGTGAGAAATCTCTCCAAAAT
>Ga0307985_10000334_pt1 | contig 28251 bp, 26 predicted proteins | sample EllFjometageno80_FD_203155 | JGI IMG/M metagenome (GOLD analysis project Ga0307985, IMG submission 203155) | Marine microbial communities from Ellis Fjord, Antarctic Ocean - #80 | ecosystem: Environmental > Aquatic > Marine > Unclassified | place: Southern Ocean | collected 2014-10-09 | reverse complement strand
ATCAATATAAGTCATTTGAGGAATTGCATAAGTAGATAGGGGATGTCCATCGAAAATAGCGATGTCACCATCTTTACCTACTTCAATTGAACCAACGCGGTTGTCTATTCCTAACTGCTTTGCTGGGTTTAAAGTTATCAAAGCCAATGCTTCATTATCAGTCAAGTCGCCATATTTCTGCGTCTTAGCAGCTTCATGAAACAAGTGTCTGATCAATTCTCCTGAATCTGAGTTGATTGAAGTTGTTACACCATTTTTAGTAAGAATAGCAGCATTATATGCAGTAGAGTAGTATACTTCAAGCTTATATGCCCACCAATCAGCGAATACAGATGCAGAAGCTCCAAATGCAGCCAATTCTGGTGCCACTTTAAATGCTTCATTAGCATGTTGGAAAGTCAGTTTTTCAATACCAAAATCTGAAAACACTTTCATTAGCATGTAGATCTCATCAGCGCGGTAAGAGTGACAGTGCACCAATACTTCACCTTCAAGGATGTCGACTAAAGTCTCCATTCTTAAATCGTATTCTGGCGCTACTTTTCTCGTGCTTTTGTTTGCTCTATAAGCATCCCATGTTGTTCTATATATCTTAGCATCAGAAAATGAGTTTCTAAGCATAGCTTCAACACCCATTCTACTTTGAGGCTGGATTCCTCTAGAACGACCACCACGTGTAGGATTTTCTCCCAACGCAAATTTGATAGTTCTAGGTGCACCTTCAAACCTTAAATCATCAGGGTTAGTACTTCCATACCTTAATTTCATGGTTTCATTCTGACCACCAATTACATTGGCTGAACCATGCATAAGGTGAGTGGTTGTTACACCACCCGCAAGTGCTCTATAAATGGCGACATCCAATGGATTGACAACGTCTTCCATACTTACTTCAGCAGTTACTTGGGCTGTACCTTCATTGATAGCGCTACCTGCAATATGCGAGTGAGCATCTAAGATACCAGGCATAACAAATTTGCCTGTTGCATCAACAGTCATTACATCATTAGGTATTCTTAGGTTCTTACCAACCTTGGTAATCTTACCTTTTTGTATAAGAACGTCTGTGTTCTCAAGCGTACCGTTAGTTATCGTTAAGACAGTTCCATTCTTTATGAGAACGTCACCTTTTTGAACTTGGGCATTGGCAATTGTTGCTACCAAGATGAAAAAGCCGATTATATATATGTTTTTTTTCATTTCTAATTTTTTAAAATCTAGTTACCGTCATCTTTAGTAGCAGTAAGGTCAAATGAAACATTGAATGCTTCTACTGAAGCTTGCGCGTCATAATTCTTCCCTGAAACTGTACCTGACACAAGAATCTCAATATTCTGACCACCTCCATCAACTGAAAAGCTGAATGATAAAGTGCCATCACGGAAACTAATATCTTCCATATCGGTATCAGGGCTACCATCATCACTAGTCATTACGCCAGTGTATAATGCGCCTGCTTTCTTAATGATCATTTTACCACCTTGATCCCCTTGAGGAGTAGTAAAATTATAACTCCAAGAACCTAAGAGCGGCTCATTTGAAGTGTCAGCAGCAGGTTCATCAACTGCTTCATCACCTTTCTTCTTAGCTTCTTTAATCTCATAATCATACTTATCACCATCAACGAAAACATATTTCACTTGAGATTTCTTTTCAAAATAAGGTCCCGTTGTAACTACTAGGTTACCCAGTTTTCCAACTTCAGCAGTTCCAGCAACTTTGTCGATTCCCAATAATGAAGCAGGACCCGTAGTTAATGCAGCAAGTGCATCATCAGCACTCAGGCCATTCTCAATCATTGTCATCATGTTAGTCTTCACTTTGTTACCTCTTGTGCCCATTGTAGAGAATCCGAATGGAACACCGGCAGCTTGATAAGTAGCAGCTTGAGAAACGTACTTTTTATAAAAATCCATTTTCCTAGCTTCCAACTGTTTTACTTCTTCAGTCTTATCTTCAGATTTGCTTTCTTTTGGCTCATCAGGAAGGTCCATTGACAAGAATACAGTGGCGCCATTTTGCTTTAATTCCTCTGCCATTTCCCAACCTTGCTTTACGTTGGCTACCGCTATTTTAAAACCTAGGTCTTTTTGTAAACGCATTGCTCTTCGCACGTCTAGCATGTTTTGAACATTGAAGAAGACAGGCTTTTCACCAGCTACAACAGGGAAAAATGCTTCGAGTGTACGATCTCTATTTGGTCTTTCTAAACCACTTGGATTTTCAGAATACATTATTGTATGCTTCATAGCATTGTCTGCATTCCTATAAAGGTTTCTCCATTTAGCCATAATTCCCAAAATATTTCCCGGGTAAGCACCAGGTGCTCCTACGAACTGAGAGAACATAGCAACATTTTCTGCTAATATTAAATCATCTGGATGATCTTTGTCAGCAAGAAAAATCAATGCACCAGATCCAGGAAGCATTCTTCCATAGGGAACAGTATGTGCAATAGTAAAACCTGCTTTCCTCATGTCGCTGATTGTGCTACTAGAAATATCAATCTGATCAACTACATGTATTTCAGGAGTGATGCCGGCATAATCGTTAGGAGGGTCAGGAGTGAAGAGATTACTTGGCCTAGGCATCGCCTTAGGCCTTTTAGTCCCTACGTTTGACATGCCGTCAATAAATCCAGCATATACATACATTCCAGTACCGTCTAGTACTTCTGCATCGTCTGGTATACTCACATTCTTGCCAACAGCACTAATAAGTCCGTTTTTAACAATGATTGTTCCTCCCTCCATAACAGCACCAGGAGATTGTACTATGCTCGCATTAGTGATAGCATAAGTTCTGGTTGCTGCTGATTTTCCTGTATAATCACTTTGAGCATTAACTGCTAGAGTGCCAAACAAAAAAGGAAGAATTAGCATCAGACGAAAAATTCTTTTTCGTTCTATTTTCATTCTAAATGATTTGGGTTGTTTATAAAATTAAAGCGTCAATATAAGGTAATGTTCAGCCTTATTCAAAGCTGAAAATGACGAAAGGTAATTACTTTAGACAAGTGATGGCCATTTCTATAAAATGCCATCACTTTGTCTATTTTGGGTCGAGAATCATATCAATTCTGTCTATTGCATCCTCAATATGAATACGACTAGCCCTGGAAATGTACTTAGGCAATGCTGCTTTCAGTTGCGCATGTAATGTCTTTAGTTCAGATTTGACAACTGGCCTAATGTCCGATAAGCCTATGTTAACAGTCCTGCTTTGGAATGAGGAAGCTTCATTAGTCATTAAATACTCCATACGTGCTATATAGGCGCGTTGAACGTTCCTTCTGTAAGTGTCAATCTCCTGACCTGAATTTAATTCAGAGAAAAGCCCTTTTCTTAAATCACCTACAAGTTGATAAATGGTATAAGTATTTCTCCCCTTAAAAGCTTCCGCTTCGATTAGACGCTGCATTCTTGTTGCGTCAAGGGTGCTATTAACAAAGCTAGCTTGTGTGCTTCTGATTCTTTCAATAGCTCCGTATTCTTCAATTTTGCGAAGCAAAGCTTCATCCAATAGCCAATCGGGTGTGGCGAATGCATATTTATGCATCCAATTCATTGCTTCAATTTGCTGGCTTTCAGGAACAACTTCATAAACTGCTCCTTCTTGATCAGATGATTTAAGGTTCTCAGTGATCCCTCCCAGGTTAGTTATAACATGCCCCGTGAATCTTCTCCATTGAGAAATGACTTCTCCATAAATTTCCTGAGTATCACTGTAGTCTTCGCCATCCTTAACCGTCCAGTCCAATAAGTTCGGAATTACTTTTTTAATGTTTTCCATGCCATAAGCACTGGCTTTCATCGAATTGTCACCAAGGTCTTCAGTTTGTTCTTCTGGGTTGGCTCTGCTTCCGCCACCAAAACGTAACATCCGATCATTTGAACCATCAACAATCCATTGTCGCAATGTGCTCAATTCTTCTTCAGGAGTACTGGCGTTTGGAAGGTAGCGATAGCCCCAATTAATCGAATAATGATCATAAGGACCAATTTGTCTAATGTATCTTGTTACTCCATCGCCTGGTTGAGCAATGTAGTTTACTCGAGCATAATCCATAATAGTTGGTGCTACACCATATTTCGAGGTGAATTCTGGATCTCTCATTGATTCAACAGGATAAGCCGAAGACGACTTCATATTGTGAGGTAAACCAAGTGCATGGCCAATTTCATGTGCAATAACTTGTCGCATCATTTCACCTATTTCTTCTTCAGGAGTGTCCAAGGTTCTAGCTTTTGGATTGGACGCACCAGTTTGAATCATATACCAATTACGGTAAGAGCGAAGATGATTATGAAACCACTTAATGTCACTTTCAATAATTTCACCAGTTCGTGGATCAGAAGTACTTGGTCCTGTTGCATTTCTGACCATACTTGCAATGTACCTTACTGTTGAATAACGGGCATCTTCTGGACTCCAATCAGGATCTTCTTCTTTAGTAGGAGCATCTTTCGCAATTATGGCATTCTTAAAGCCAGCTGTTTCAAAAGTAGTTTGCCAATCTTCAATTCCCATTTTAAACCATTTTCTGAACTTCTCCGGAGTAGCAGGATCCAAATAGTAAACTATAGGTTTGATCGGCTCTACCAATTCTCCTCGAGCATAAGCAGCTTTGTCTTTTGGCTCCAATCTCCATCGCCTGATATAGGTCTTTTGATCGCCTTTAAGTTTGTCTGAGCTAAAATCAATATTACTTAATGAAAAGTAGCCCACCCGATTATCTTGAATTCTGGGCATCATTTTGTCTTCTGGCAGTTTAATCATCGATTGACTGACCTTAACAGAAATCAAACCTGTATTTGCATTGGAAGGAGGCCGCCCTGCCTCATAGGTCATTATCTGTCTAACTTCAGTATTGATTGGAAAACTCTTTGCAGATTCGATAAAACTTTTACTCTCGTCCAATCTTCTCACTTGGTATTGTGTTCTTAATCGGGCCGCAATACCACTTATTGCCTTAGTGTCTTTTTTGTAAAAATTGGAGACATCGATTAAATAGGCGGACGAATCTTCTGGTTCACCTTCAATTTTAAAAGCGCCAATGATTGGAGAAAAATTGTTGTCAACAACAGACTTGAAAATTGCATCTGTACTGTCTGCTACATTATTAAAGGATACCTTTTTCAACAATATCTGGTCATTGAATTTTTCCCATCTAACAACTTGCTCTATTATTTTTGAACCGCCCGGGCTAAATCCACTATAGTTTTCTGGTACAGCCACCAAGCGAGTAATCATTAACATGTCCATACCCAATTCGGAATTAGGGATTTCAAACATTAATTTCTTGTCGTCCTGATAAATTTTAAAAATACCCTCGTCACTATCTAAGTCTTTTAAAAGCGATTCATAAGTCTTTTTTGGTTTTACTTTTTCGGCAGGTTTCTCAGTACTAGGCTTTGCTTCTTCTTTATTGGACTTTCTTTTGGCACGTTGTGCCATTGCATCAGAACTGGCTGAAATGAGCACAACAATGCTGAGCAGAAATAAAATTGTTTTGGAAACTATTCTCATGTTAGATTGTTTAATCTTTGACGTGTGTAATTCAAAACAAGGATTATATATCACTTTAAAAAACCGTTATTTTGATAAAGGTTGATTCTTTATATCAGTGGTTATTCTGAAACTGTTATTGTCGAATGTCGTTATAAAGAGAAATGAAAGATTATTGGGAGATCATATCGAATGCTTATCAAGGTTATGCCAATTACTTATGGCAAGAAATCACCTTTCAATATGATTACAAGCCCATTTGGCAGAACTACTTTTGGTTACTAATTACAATTTCTCTGGTCTTTTTTATTTGGGAATGGAAAAGGCCTTGGCGGAAAGAACAGGCTAAATTTCGCAAAGATTTTTGGTTGGATGCATTTTACATGTTTTTCAATTTCTTTTTGTTTTCACTTCTTATTTTTAATGCAATGTCTGACGTAGTCGTTAATTTTTTTAATGACGTTTTAGGTACCGTTGGTTTAAAAAACCTCGTGGCAATCAAAGTTGGTTCATGGCCCGTAATAGCCCAATTGTTATTGCTATTTGTGGTGAGAGACTTTGTGCAATGGTGGGTGCATAGATTGCTTCATGCAGTGCCTTTTTTATGGCGCTTTCATAAAGTACACCATTCGGTGGAAGAAATGGGCTTTGCTGCGCATCTAAGGTACCATTGGATGGAAACTTTGGTTTATAGAACCATAGAGTATATTCCATTGGCTATGATTGGGTTTGGCATCGAAGACTTCTTCTTCGTTCACATCTTTACTTTGGCAGTGGGGCATTGGAATCATGCCAATATTAAGGTGAATCTGGGCCCACTTAAGTACCTGTTTAATAATCCTAACATGCACATGTGGCACCATGCATATGAATTGCCTGACGATAAAAGGAAAGGCGTGAATTTCGGAATCACTTTAAGTATCTGGGATTACATTTTCAAGACCGATTACGTGCCCTATACTGGTAAGGATATTCGTTTGGGGTTCCCAGGAGTTTCGAAATACCCGAAGCATTTCTTTGGACAAATTTTTTCAGGTTTTCAAAAGAAAACAAAGCAAGATTGAATTAAATTTCAAGTCTAAGAACCCTTAATTTACCAAAAACCTCATGCTATGAAATACATTGCAACCATCATTATACTGATCTTTTTTTCCATTAATGTAAGTGCCCAAGCGCCTGCGCCAAAAGCGGAAGACGTTAACTCAATGGATAATATAATGGCAGCCCTCTATGATGTGATCTCTGGCCCAAAAGGAGAGAAAAGAGACTGGGATAGGATGAGGTCATTGTTTCATGAAAATGCCAAACTGATGCCTACCGGGAAAAACCAACAAGGTGAAGTGCAAATGAGGTATTGGTCGATCGAAGATTATATTTCGCAAGCAGGAGCTGGACTTGAGCGAGATGGTTTTTTTGAAGTGGAAACCCATCGAGTAGTGGAAGACTATGGCACAATCACACATGTGTTCAGTACTTATGATTCTCGAAGAAATTTGAATGATGAGAAACCTTTTGCGCGGGGCATTAATAGCATCCAACTTTTGAAGGATGACCGCCGTTGGTATATCATGAATGTATTGTGGATGGGAGAGACTAAAGAATTCCCACTTCCTGAAAAGTACTTAAGTAAAAAACAGTAAATAATGAGATCACACGAGATTGATTACCAATTGTATGGAGATGACATGCAAATGGTTGAAGTAGAACTGGATCCACAAGAAACGGTAATTGCAGAAGCGGGTGCCATGAATTGGATGGAAGATAGTATTGTCTTTGAAGCCAAAATGGGAGATGGGTCTGCGCCAAATAAAGGAATATTTGGGAAATTGATGGATGTAGGCAAAAGGGCATTGACTGGTGAATCCATATTCATGACTCATTTTACAAATCAAGGCAATGGAAAAAGGAAAGTAACCTTTGCGGCTCCTTATCCTGGTAAAATTATTCCCTTGGACCTTCAGTCAGTTGGCGGAGAGATCACCTGTCAGAAGGATGCTTTTCTATGTGCCGCCTTAGGCACAAAAGTCACGATCGCTTTTAACAGGAAATTAGGAACTGGATTTTTTGGTGGCGAGGGTTTTATCTTACAAAAACTAGAAGGAGACGGCCTTGCATTTTTACATGCTGGCGGTACCGTTGTGAAAAGGGAGTTAAACGGAGAATCAATAAGAGTAGATACAGGTTGTATTGTCGCCTTTTCTAATGGAATTAATTATGATATTGAACGAGCTGGCAACCTGAGCTCTATGTTTTTTGGTGGTGAGGGACTGTTTTTGGCCACTTTACAAGGAACCGGCACTGTTTACTTACAAAGTCTTCCATTTTCTAGATTGGCGGATAGAATTCTGCAACATGCACCTTCCGCTGGTGGCTCCTCAAAAGGTGAAGGGTCCGTTCTTGGAGGGCTTGGTAGAATGATTGATGGCAGATAATGAAATGAATTAGTCAGAATTAAATCATTTCGGCAAGTTTGGTGTTCTAGCGTATATCAACCTGCAAAAATGAAACAGTCTATTCGAAATCAATTTGATCAAATTTATTATGAAGCCGATTTCGATGCTGAGCATAATTGGGTCGATGTCACCTGGAATGGTGAACTGACCTTGTCTGATATAAAGATAGGGGTGCTCGCTTTTGCAGAGCTTTTAGAAATTTCTAGAGCTACCAAACTACTAAATAACACGGTCGAAGTAGCAGGAGAATTTGCAGATTTAAGACATTGGACAAACGCAGAAAGTATTAAACCTTTATCGGAATTAGGATTGAAGTGCTATGCGCAAGTTTCTGGAGATCGCAAGAACCATCAATTAGATGAATTGACTTCTAGCCTTTTATCACAAGGCCTCAGTTACAAAGCGTTTAAATCGGCTAAAAAAGCCAAGGTTTGGTTGTCAAAATTTGAAGGCTGATGCCTACTTATAGATTTCATTGATTACTCCGGCCAATCTAATACCTGCTTCCATCAATCGTTTTTCGACATAGGCAAAATGATCAAAGCCGTACCTGTAACTTAATTTTCCGTCTTCAGGTAAATCATACATTTTTGACCTGTAGGCCATTGATTCAATTGCCCAATCTTCAACAGTGGCTGACTGCAATGTTCTTATTTCGTCCTTTGTAGCGTGGTTGACTCGATTTGCTAATTCCGTATAGCTGTACTGTTTTCCATCGATCATTCGGCTATCCCATACCGAATGGATGTTCGTATTGCTGCCGAAGTACTGCACTTTAACATCATTGCCACCACGATCATCCCCGTTTCCAACATGAAAGGGCTGATGAATATCTCCAACAAGATGGACCAAAAATTTCAGGTTAGTAATTTCTCGCTCAGGAGTAAGGTTGCCTGATTTCAATTCCGTGACGATTTTGTCAATTGCCCATATTACATCTCCGTTTTCTTGCTTTTCGGCAGTAGCATATGTTTGACCATCTGGAATGGTTGTATAGTGCCAACTACCTGCATAACTGAACGCCCTATCAGATTTAATCTCATCCATCCAAGTACTAACTTCGGCAAGTGTCTCATGACCAAGCACTCTTCTGACTTGTTTAGAAGCCTTCTTTGTTAACATTCCATCAGCAATATGGCCCACAACGCGATGGCCTGTTTGACCCCAACGGTATTCTTTGGCAGGTGGAACTGAGCCTATAAAAAACAGACTCAGCATTAAAGCGGTTATTTTCATGAATGGAATTTGGAACTGAATACTTCTAAGATTTCGTTTTATTTTGAGCTAGCAATCAATTTTTCGTTCAGCTTTACATAATCTGTGTTTCCAGTAGTTTTTGCTAGTTCCATAGATTCTTTGGCCACTGAAATAGCTTGCTTTTTCTTTCCCAATCGCACCAACAGTTTTGCTTTCAAATGTAATTCCCAGTACCTAGGATTATCTCCAGTTGCTTTAATGCCCTTTTCAGACCATTTTAAAGCCAGCTTTGAATCTTGATTGTTATCATAGTAATAGCTGGCTGCCATATAATAAATACCATCCTCTGAAGAATCAGTATCAATTATTTGTGCTTTAATTTGGGCCATTACGATGTCTTGGACTTGATTTGTGATGGTGAACGCCATTTTTGTGTGCTCCCATTTCATATTCAGCATTGCAGATTCGCTAGTAAAATCAGAGAAGCTGATAGTAAAGGTTTCATACATACTACTTGGATGCTTTGTCGGTACTTTAAAGCGTACTAAGTCATCTTTGGCATCGTATCCAACAGAACCTCCTAAAGTCACATCTTTGTAAATTATAATGGTAGATTCCTTTTCTCCTGGAATAGTATATAAGGCATATTCCCCAGCAGGTACTAAATTACCTTCTATTGTCACATCATTACTGAAAGATATAATAGTGGAAGCATTGGCTCCAGTTCTCCAGACTGCGTCAAATGGAACTAGGTCACCAAATATTGTTCTTCCTTTAGCGCTTGGTCTAGAGTAAACCACTTTGACATCAGCCAAGCCAATTGTTCCTTTAAGCTCATAAGTAGGACTAGCTGGGGGCATTTTTAATTGGGCATTTGCGGTAAATGCAATTGCGAAAACCAAGCAGATGTATAATGTTCTTCGAATGTTCATAGTCATAGAATTTGCTTCAAAAATAGGTCTAGAAAACGGCTAAACAAAAAAAGCACTTGCAGAATTCTGCAAGTGCTTTAAATGAGTTAATGTTTCTTTTTAGTTTTTAACTACTATAGGAATTTTTACTGAGATATTTCCCCATGCTAATTCTAAGTTTGCTTTGTCTTTAGTATTCTTATCATAATCAGTCATGTTGATAGAAAATGTTTCAACAGAAGCACTTGTTTTAGTTGCTTTAACTTTCGCCTGAAATACATCAGTACTTTTGTCATAGGAAGTTCCCCATTTATCTGTCGCAGAATTGATAATTACAGTCCACTCACCGTCTCCAGGGATAGTCCATAATGAATAATTACCAGCTTTAAGCGCAGTTCCTGCAAAAGTCACGTCTTTATCAAAACTAATTTTTGTGTTCTGATTAGCACCAGTTCTCCATACTTTTCCGGATGGGGCAAGCTTGGCCATATCACGTCCATCTAAACTTGGACGGCTATACACCAAATCCATCGTTGTAGTGCCTATCATTTGTTTAACGGTAGCTGTCGGACTTGGTGCCGCTTTTTGCGCTACTGAAATGTTTGTCATTAATAAAAGGGCTAAACTAGCCAATACTGTGATCGTTTTTTTCATCGTTTGATTGTTGGTTTTAATCTCTAAACAGATTTTAAGAATTTAAGTTTCATTGATTGTAAACTTCTATCAATTTTTAGTTTCTTGCAGTAAATAACAGAACAGTGGAAATATTAATCTCATCAGGCAATTGGCCACCAGAAGAATGGGTCCTTGGACTTTATAACGACAAAAACATTACTAAAGTGCATTCTTGGCCAACGCAAGAAAATCTTGATGCCGTGGAAGTACTTTTAGTCTGGAAGCCATTGCCAGATGGGGTCGTTGATAGATTACCCAATCTTAAATTCATCAGCTCTATGGGAGCGGGGGTAGACCATTTACTAGGTGATCCACAAATTCCAGTAGATATTCCGGTTGCCAGGATAGTAGATGCACGATTGAGAGTGGACATGACTAATTATGTCATGATGGCCGTTATGATGTACCAGCGTCAATTTAATCTGCAGAGCGCCAACCAAAAGGCAAGGCAATGGGAGAGAATCACCTACGAAAACAAAAGAGTAGGTGTTATGGGATTGGGTGAACTTGGAGGAAATTTAGCCTCAACATTAGTGACTGCTGGTTTTGATGTTTCAGGCTATAGTAGAACATCAAAATCCATTGAAGGGGTGGATTGTCATACAGCAAAGGAACAAGATCAATTCTTATCTAATCTTGATGTCTTGGTCAATCTATTACCAGTAACAGGCCATACAGAAAACATTTTAAACAAGGACCTATTCTCAAAACTTAAGAGAAGCTGTTACCTGATTAACGTGGCACGTGGCGCGCATCTCAATGAATCAGACCTAGTAGAAAGCTTGGACAGCAATCAGCTCTCTGGCGCCATGTTAGATGTGTTTAAGCAAGAGCCATTGCCATCAGACCATACTTTCTGGTCACATCCGAAAATTACTGTAACACCTCATGTGGCCAGTGTAACAACACCTTCATCAGCCATGAAGTTGATTCTGGAAAACTGCAGACGGCTAAAAGCCAATGAGGAATTACTTCATTTGGTAGACCTTAAAAGAGGTTACTAATCAATATATCTCGATTCAGTACAGGCATATCCCAGTTCAATACTTTTCTGGTTTATTTCATTTGAAATAGTGAAAGAAATGCATTACACTTTTACTAAAGTGAAATAAATCAAATACATTACCTTCATGATTTTGAAAACATTTACCCGACTTGTCTTGGCTGATGCTGTGATTGCGATTCCATTTGGCTATCTGAAAATGCAAAGTTGGTTAGAGGATTTTGCCTATCAGATTAGTTTGAATAACCCATTGATTTGGATATTACCGGCACTGTTTGTAGCCTTCATCCCCTGGTTAACTGTAGGTATTCAATCGACAAAGTCTGCTTTAGAAAACCCGATTAAGGCATTAAGAAGCGAGTAAGCATTTATTAACTCTTTTTCGTGTTTTTTCATCGGTTTGATATTTTATCAAAAATTATTATTTTATATTGATAGCACTTTATTGAAAACAAAAATATCAAACAGAATTAAACAATGAGTAAAGAAGATAGAGCTGCAAAAAAAGTGGCAAGATAAGCGGGTAAAACAGAGAGAAAACTGTAATTCAAATGATTAAAAGAGGCTATTGATAATGCCGAGATTACACTAAAGCCTGATGGGGATGCTAATTTAGAGTTCGTTGATGTCTTCAAAGAAATATGGGATATTCTCGACCCTGCGCTGAAATATTCAGTTGCCATGGAAAAAACAAATAATGAAGCTACCGATAAAGTACTAAACGAAGTATGGCCTCTGGAAATGCCATAGCAAATGGTGGTGGTGCTTCGACCCAATCAGACTTTATTCAAAAATTCGGTGGGATCTGGGATAATTTAGAAAAAGCATTACAACTTTTGCAACTAGTTATCAATGACAAAGCGGATGCAGCTATTGACGATATTTTAGAAATAGGAGAATGGATTGCAGACGGCGGTGAAGATTAAAGCATTGATCTAAAATGCTTTGGCTAATTGTCCTTTTTAGGGACTTTCACTGGTGAAAGCATAATGTGAGCACGATGCAGTCCAGGGTACATCAACCAAGGATGTCCACCTTCACCATTCGGTTTTGTTGGATAACCTGAACTTTCAGTTGTCGCACCTGGCATGTAAATAACGTAACGATAAAAGGCGTTTTCGATGGCCTTAGTAGCAGGGTTGTAACTTGCTTCTTGTCCAGAATAGATATGTAAAATTGATCCCATATTAGGCATCTTTAATTCACCCCATTCTGCTTCTTTTTCTCGTTGTGCCAAAACCTCACCAAAATTTAATCCTTCAGCTCTTAACGCTCTACCACGTGCCATGAATGGCTCTGCATCCACGCCATAACACACCACTTCAAAACCTGCTTTATTAGGGTCATCAGATCGAACTATGAAGTTATTCGTGCCTTTTCGTATAGTGATCATCTCACCATCATCAGCAAATCCATAAACTGTTGCTCCAGCACGCACTGCTTCCGGTGCAGCTAATACAGCCATATCAATTTGATCCTGCTTGTTTTTCTGAGCAAAACTGGAAACAACAAGGCATAACAACAGAGAAAAAGTAAAGGTAGTTTTCATAGTAAGATCTATTTTTTGAAACCAAAAGTTAATCAAACTTTTTGATTACGAACTAAATATTAGCGGAATGACTCATCTGTTGTCATTGCTTTTATTGAATAAGTTTTTCGAAAACTTTAAGAAATCTTTAAATCCATTTTTCGTGGTTAAAGATTTTAGTACATCCATTTTGCTTTCAATTTTTTTTGGCTTTTCAACCTTTTCAATCCTATCTCCTGACTTAGGTTCGTAACCCATTATTTTATTCGAACGCTTAAAACTCTTCTCTGCCTTTTCTTTATACCCTAGTTTTTCTTCAATGAGGCCTTTGTTGTTATAGGCAATTTCATCTTCAGGATCTAGTTCAATGGCCTTTTCATAGTCTTTAATAGCACCTTTTGAATCACCCATTCGGTCTTTATAAAATGCTCTGCTAGAATAGCGGTAGGGGTTTTCTGGTTCTAACTTAAGGGCAAGCTCAAAATGCAGCTCTGCTTTTTCATCCATCTCACATAAATGAAGCGCTACTGCATAATCACCAATGAAAGTGGCATTATCAGGTGTGATTTCCGTCAACTTTTCAAAATCTAATAAAGCTTTATCGAGCTCATCAATTTTTGAATAGGCCCGCGCCCTGTTGTACAATGCAGAAATGTTCTTGGCATCCTTGGCTATGGCTTTTGTAAAATGTCCAACTGCCTCATCAAAATTCCCAGCCTTACAAGCATTCACACCAATCTCAACTAAATCTTCCATCGTATATTATTTTTTGCAAATATAGCATCCATTTTTGATGGATTACTTGCGTACTGTTCAGAGCCTGTTATGTTTGTATTACCAAGAAAAAATTAAACCACATAACATTTTTGGTTAGCCATTTAAATGAGCGTTTTGCCTAAAAAAGTACTAGCTGATTTAAAGTCTGGAAAATACGAACCAGTCTATTTTTTACAGGGCGATGAGCCCTTTTTCGTTGATCAAATTACTGACTATATAGAAAGTAATGCTATATCAGAAGCCGATAGAGGCTTTAATCAAACATTAATTTACGGTAAAGATGCTGCCATGGCGGACATTATAACCAATGCAAGGCGGTTTCCAATGATGTCCGAAAAGCAGCTGGTTCTGGTCAAAGAGGCACAAAACATTCCTGATATTAATAGAGAGGATGGGCAAAAACTACTGATTAACTATTTGGACAACCCTGTCCCTTCGACTATTCTTGTTTTTGCACACAAGCATAAAAAAGTAGACGGCCGAAGGCCTTTAGCAAAAGCCTTAAAAGCAAAAACGGTTTTTGTTGAATCAGTTAAACTAAAGGATTACAAACTCCCGGCCTGGATTAGTCAATATGTGAAAAGCAAAGGATTCAATATTGATGATAAGACGGCTTATATGCTTGCTGAGTACATTGGAACAAATCTGGAAAGACTTACCAATGAAATTGGCAAAGTACTTATTAGCCTGCCTGAAGGTGGTCAAATCACAGAAGAAATTGTTCATAAGAACATCGGAATCAGTAAGGAGTACAATGTGTTTGAGTTTCAGAAAGCAATTGCGTTTCGAGATGTGTTAAAAGCCAATAGAATTGCTAATTTTTATGTTTCAAACTCCAAAGCCAACCCCATTATACCGACCATAGGTTTTTTGTTTTCATATTTCAGCAAACTGCTGCTTCTTCATGGAGCAAAAGATAAATCAGACGGAGGTTTGGCTTCAACAATGGGAGTTCCACCGTTTACAATAAAAGAGTATAAAATTGCAGCCAATAATTACTCATTGGGGCAGGTGATTAATAGTATAGGTTTTTTGAAAAAAGCTGACCTCCAATCAAAAGGAGTTGATTCTGGTTCAAAACCTGAAGGAGATATTCTTCGTGAATTAGTGTTCAATTTGATGCACTGATTTTGTTACCTTGCCTAAGGGTTAGGAAATTTATTTTATTTATAACTTATCAATGTTAGTAATATTGATTTTGAAATGCAGTTAATTAGAAGAAGTGAACAAACAAAATTAATGTACTTGAAAAAAATATTTTTCGCCATTCTGTTTGTCTCCTTCGGGTCATTAAAAGCTCAAAACACAATTTATAACAGTGCTGAAGACAGGAACTTCAGGGCTGGAATGGAATTGATTGAAAAAGAGAAGTTTAGTGCAGCCCGAGATCAATTTGAACTTTACCTCCGAAAAGCTGAAGGTAAAATCCAAAAAGGAGATGCCGAATTCTACATAGCGTATTGTGCGCTCAACCTCGATAATTCTGATGGCAGTATCTTAATTGCCGATTTTGTCAAAAGAAGACCAAATCATCCAAAAGCAGCCAAAGCCTATTATAATCTTGGTGTAGTCAACTTTAAAAACAAGGATTACATCAATACTTCTAAGTACCTGCGCATGGTGAGACCTACAGTGTTAAGTTCTGAAGAACAAATTGAAGCCGATTTCAAAATTGGTTATTCAGAATACGCTAGAAAGAGGAACAAAGAAGCTACTACTTACTTTGACTTGGCGAAAAGGGCTCAAAGTCCTTATTATGCAGATGCCAATTATTATTCTGGTTATATCGCCTACAATGCTGAGAACTATGACAAGGCATTAATAGATCTCAAAAGGGCTGAAGCCACTCCTAAATACATGGATAAAGTACCGGTTATGATTTCAGGCGCCTATTACAAACAAGATAGGTACGATGAGTTGTTCGGTTATGCTGAAGGGATTAAAGGTGCTGAAAAAACCAAAAGAAAAATCGCTAATCTTGATCAGGTATATCTATTAACTGCTGAAGCTTTGTATAAAGAAGAGCGATGGAAAGCCAGTACTGAATATTTTGGCTACTACACTAAACTAGCAAGCAGAAACCTCTCTTCTGAAATATTATACAGATTAGGCTATGCACAATTCATGGATGGCCAGGATGAAGCCGCCATCAACTCTTTTAAACGCGTTGCCCTTAGCAGAGCTCAAATAGGGCAGTACGCATCTTATTATTTGGGTAGACTATATGTCAAACAAGAAAATTATCTTTTTGCAGCAGCAGCCTTTAAAAAGGCAAGTGAGTTGGAATTCAACAAGACAATTCAGGAAGAGTCTGCCTTTAATTTCGCAAAAGTTCATTTTCAAGCTGGCAATTATTCTCCAGTTATTTTGGCGCTGGATCGTTTTATGAAAAGATATCCTGCCAGCGATTATATTCCTGAGGCCAATAACCTTTTGGGGGAAGCATTTTTAAATACCAATGACTATTCCAGGGCTGTTGCATTTATTGAAAAGATAGAAGACAAGAGCCCTAGAATCCAAGAGGCGTATCAAAAGGTAACTTTCTTCAAGGGAACAGAATTTTATAATGCTGCCCGATACGACAATTCAGTTCAAATGTTCAATAAGTCCATTGAATATCCGGTAGACAAAGACCTGGCGACTTCAGCGCATTTTTGGAAGGCAGAAGCTTTTGCTACAGCTAAATCATACCCACGCGCCATCCAATCTTATCAAGATGTATTTGCCACGAGGAACAACAAATCTCCATATTATTTAAAAGCAAATTATGGAGTCGCTTACGCTTATTATAACAGCAAGGATTATAAAAATGCACGCCTCTATTTCAAAAGATATACTGATGGACTTGAGGGAGCAACAGACAAACAGAATTATTATGATGCATTATTACGATTGGCGGATTGCTATTATGTAGATAAAGCATATCCTGCAGCAATAAATGCTTATCAAGTGGCTATTGACAAAAACAGCCCAGATGCAGATTATGCTCATTTTCAAAAAGGAGTGGTAAGAGATTTTCAAGATAGGGATGATCAAGCGATTGTTAGCTTAGATGTTGTGATCAATCAGTACAGGGAATCAAGATTCTATGATGATGCGGTGTATAAAAAGGCGCAAATACAATTAGAAACAGGTGAATACAGAAATTCAATAACAGGATTTAATTACTTGATAGAACGGCTGCCTCAGAGTCCTTTTATTCCTTATGCGCACGAAAGTAGGGCATTGTCTTATTTTAATTTGAAGGATTATGACGCTGCGGAAGCTGACTATAAAATAATTCTTGACAATTACATCACTAGTAGGGTCGCGAATAGTGCTTTACTGGGATTGCAAAACACATTAACCATACAGGACAAGACGATTGAGTTCAACCAATACCTGAGTAAATACAGGGCCGCGAATCCTGACAATGAAGCTTTAGAAAGTATCGAGTTTGAATCGGCAAAGAACCTCTATTATAGCCAAAGGTATGACGCTGCCATCGGAGCTTTTGAAAACTACATTAAGACTTATAGTGAAAGTCCTTTAGTATATGAGTCGAAATTCTTCATGGCACAATGCTACTATCAAAAAGAAGAAATCGATATGGCATTGGAGCTTTATGATGATGTTTATAGAGACAATAGAATTGAGGGCATGGACCGTGTTTTTGAGAAAATTGGTGAATTACAAATGCGCAAAGGTGATTTTAGAGCAGCAGCATCCTTTTATTCTAAGCTTGAAGCAATTGCTCAAAACAAGCGACAGCAGAGTGATGCTTGGGAAGGAATGCTTGAGTCATATTACAAATTGACACTCTATGATTCCATGAGAGTTTATGCCAATACCATTATTGAAAAAGGCAGTATCTCTCAAGAAGCCATCAACAAAGCGCAGTTGTATTTAGGAAAAGCATCCTATGCTCAAGGGGATTTTGACAATGCAATAGATGAGTTCCTAACTACTTTAAATACGTCAAAAGATATTTATGGAGCCGAAGCTCAGTACATGATTGGCCTAATTTTCTACCAACAGCAGCAATACCGCCAATCACTTAACACGCTTTTCGAAATCAACGAGAACTTCTCAGTCTATGACGAATGGCTAGGCAAAGCATTTTTATTGGTCGCTGAAAACTATGTGGCACTTGAAGAATACTTTCAAGCTCGGCAAACCCTAAATTCAGTGATTGACAATTCAACGGTAAAGGAGATTGTTGAACAGGCAAAGCTTAGGCAAATTGAAGTAAGAAAAATTAGTGACGACTTGGATCAAGAAGAAGTTGCGACTGATACAACAGGTAATAAGAATAGATGAAATCAATTTTGAATCATAAAAAATTAATATATCTGGTTTCAATTGTGATGCTCTTTCCATTTTTGACTAGCGCTCAAGAAAGGAATGAAACTGGTGAAATTGAAGAGGCTGAGATTGTTATTCGAAAGGATAGGAAGATTACGTTGCCTGCGGCCATTAGAAATTTCGAGAAAATACCGCAGTTGCCTTTAGTCAAAGCACCTTCACAACAGACTTACCTTTTCAAAAGTTACAACTATGGTTTAAAGGCGTTGTCACCTTCTTTTAAACCTGTTGGTTTAAGAATGAATGAAAAGCAAAAGGAGATATCTTCTAATTATGTGAAGGCTGGATATGGCAATTACACGACACCGTTTTTAGAAGCCTATTTTGGTTCGTTGCGCAGTAAGGATTACGTTTATAACACCTATGTAAGGCATCTTTCTTCAAAAAACGGACCTGTGTTTGATGAGAATTCTGGTAACTCTGATACAGAAGTTATTGTTGGCGGAAAGTACTTCAATCAGCTCAATACTATTTCTGGATCTTTAAATTACACAAGCAGTAAAGTGCATTTTTATGGTTACAATCCAGTTTTGGAACTGGATGCGGAAAGCATAGAAAGGAAATACACAGATTTTTCAGCGAAGCTGGGAATCGAAAAGACTAATAAAACTGAAAAGGGCACTTATCACTTCATGACAGACTGGAGTTTCTTTAAAGACAACTTGGATGCGAGGGAAAATAATTTCGCCTTTGATTTAGGTATTGGATACAGTGCGAATGAACAGCTTTCGGTAAGTATTCAAGGTATAGCATCATTTTCTAAAAGAGAGGATGCTATAGCGTTCAACAGAAACTACTATAACATCAGGCCTAGAGTAACTTATACAGGGGATATCTTTACTGTTACGGCAGGGATTAACGTAGCCGATGATAATGACAAATTACCGATAGGAATGGAGGAGGATGAAAAGCTGAAGATTTTTCCCTCGGCACGTGTTACAATAAGCCCTAATGCCAATGTCAGCATTTACGCAGGCTATGAAGGAGACCTTGAACTGAATACATTCAAATCATTCGCAAATGAAATGCCATTTTTAGAAGCCGACTTCCTTCTTTATAACACTGAAAAGACAAGCGATATTTTTGCAGGAGCCGAGGCAGAGTTGACAAAAGGAATTAGAATAAATGCAGGTTTTTCATTGGCTTCTTTGAAGCGATTACCATTCTTCACCAATTCAATCTCTGATTCAACTCGATTTGAAGTGCTTTACGATACAGATGCCACAGACAGGGTCAATGTTTTTGGAGAAGTGGTTTATGAAAAACCACAAGTCATTAGAAGTTCTTTAAGGTTGGATTTTTACAATTACAAACTTGCTACGCTAGCTAATCCATACCACAAACCTCAATTTAAGGCTACAGCAAATATTACTGCGCATCCAATAGACAAATTAACTTTGACCACAGACATTTATTTTATTGAAGGTTTGTATGGTTTGAATAGAGAAAGTAATGTCGAAACAAATATGGATGATATTGTTGATCTTAATTTTCAAGGAACATATAGTTTTACAGAGCAAATAGGTGTCTTTTTACAGTTAAATAACCTGTTTGGGAAAGAATATCAGCGATTCCTTAACTATTCCAATAGGGGGATTCAGTTCTTAGCTGGAGTGTCAGTTTCATTTTAGATTTAATGTAGGCGATTATTAGTTTTAATAATGACTCAATTATTCGTTAATTTGAAAAATATCAACCAAACCTTTACCTTTTATGGCCGCAAATAAGAAGAACGATTCTTCAGAAGAAAATAAAAAGAAAAAGGCTTCATCCAAGACAAGCCCTAATAAGACCAATACTCCACGTAGAAAGCCCGTAGCGAAGAAAAAACCTCCGGTAAAGAATGAGGTCAAAACTCCACCGCCAGTTGTAACTGATGATGATTTTGGTTTAGAGGAAGTAGAACTTCAACCTATTGAAGCCACTGTAACTCAGGAACCGGTTGAAAAGGAAAAACCAAAATCAACATTTGTTCCTGCATCTGAGCGACCAAAAGAAGGGAAGAAGAATAACAACGGAATTATAATAGCAGTTGTAGTTATCATTGCGTTAGCAGCAGTCTACTTTTTGGTATTAAAGCCAACGCCTGTAGAGCTGACATCAGAGCCGATTAAAGTTGTTCAGCCAAAACCTGTGGAGCAAAAACAACCTGAGCCAGAACCTGTACCGGAACCAATTCAAGAACCTTTGGTGGTTCAGACAATTTCTGTGCGTGATGGCCGTTTTTATGTCGTGGTTGGAAGTTTTTATGATGTTGATTTAGCCGAAGACAAAGCAAAAAATCTTGTTGAAGCAGGAATACAATCTTTTATCCTTCCGCCACGAGAAGGAAAATCTTTTTACCGAGTTGGGATTAATCAAGCAGATGATTTTAATGGTGCCAATTCAAACATTAATGAACTTAAACAAACATTCGGAGACGAAATCTGGGTATTGAAACATTAGTATGATCTTACTACAAGAATTGGCTTCGGCAGATACACTCGGTGTAGCTGGTGGAGAAGGAGGAACACTGTTTTTTATCGAACTCCTTTTAAAAGGTGGATTTTGGTTAATCCCCATCGCAGCATTGTCAATTGTGGCAGTCTATATCTTTGCTGAAAGGCACAGGACTATAAAACGAGCCTCTAATCTCCCCATTGAATTTATGGACAAGATTAAGTCACTTGTTCAGGAGGGTGATATAAATGGTGCGAAATTACTTTGTTCTCAAACAGAATCTCCTGTTGCCAAAATGATCGAAAAAGGAATTCACAGAATCGGATCTCCTTTAAAGAACATTGAAGCCTCCATTGAGAATGTTGGAAAAATCGAAGTATACAAACTAGAGAAGAACCTGTCATTATTGGCCACCATTGCTGGTGCAGCTCCTATGATAGGCTTTTTAGGCACTGTTACAGGAATGATACAAGCATTTATTGCCATTGCGCAAGAAGAAGGCTCGGTTAGTCCAAAATTGCTGTCAACAGGTATTTATGAAGCTATGATTACAACTGCTGCCGGCTTGGTTGTAGGTATCATTGCTTATTTGGGTTACAACTTTTTAGTAGCCAGGGTACAGAAGGTCATTCACAGCATGGAATATACTTCAATTGATTTCATAGACTTACTTCAAGAGCCTAGCTAATGGATTTACAGTCTAAACATAAACCAGACGCAGCCTTTAACATGGCATCAATGACGGACATTGTTTTTCTGTTATTGATCTTCTTCATGTTGACTGCTTCTTTTATTACGCCTTCAGGGCTTCCAGTAAATTTACCTTCAGCTGCTGGAGCAAACATCGTAATGCAAAAAAATTCCATCACGATCACCGCAGATATGCGCTATTACTTGAATGATAGAGAAGTAACAAGGAACTCCTTAGAAAGAGAACTGAGCTTACTTGTTGCGAACGAGGAAGGGGCGCTTTCTGTCCATGTTGACGAAACCGTTGATACTGGTTTTTCATTGGAAGTTGCTGGTATTGCAGCCAAATTAAAACAGAAAACTACATTTGTCGTTAAAGCTAAGTAGATGACTGATAAAGAAAAGAAGGATAAAAAAATGGGTATGATCACCTCTGGGGTGTTTCATGGCTTGATTTTGCTCCTTTTCTTAATATTGGTTGCTTGGAGAGAACCAAACCCGCCTTTGCCGGAATATGGTATAGAACTGAATTTGGGATTTGAAGAAGCGGGCTCTGGTGATACTAAAAGCACAGAGTCAGCAGAGGTAGAAAACACTGAAGAAGACACACCTGATGCAGAAGAAGTTACAGATGATGTGGAAGAAGATGTTGTTGAAGAGGCTCCTGCAGAAGAAGTAGTAAAACCACAAGAAGAGGTGATTGAACCTGAACCAGTTGTGGAAGCAAAACCAGCTGAAGAAAAACCTACAGAAACTACCGAAGCCGAGGAAGTAGTTGAAACACAGGTGGAAGCCAGTGATGTCAAAGTAGAAGAGAAGAAAGAGGAAGTCAAGGAAGAGGTAAAGGAAGAAGTAATTACTCCCCCGAAAGAAGAGGTAAAAGAAGAAGTTAAGCCTAAACCTAAACCGGTACCTGTAGTTGATACGAGGGCCTTAATGGGAGGTAAAAAAACAGATTCAACATCAGCTGCCGCCTCCAAGAGTGAAGGAACTGATGCTAATAAAGTCGGCAATGAGGGAGATCCTGAAGGCGATGTAGACGCAAGAGGGTTGATGAAGGCTGGTGGTGGTGGTGGTCCTGTACTGGAACTTTCAGGATGGGAATGGAATACTAGACCTAAGCCTGATGATACATCTCAAGAATCAGGTAAAATTGTGTTCATAATTACGATTGATGACAGTGGCCGTGTAATAAGAGTTCTACCGGAAACCTATACTGTAAGCTCTGCTTTGATGAGGGTATATCAGGAGGAAGTAGAAAAAGTGACTTTCAAACCGAAAACTTCTAATGCCACACCTACTGCAACTTCAACTGGTAGAATCACCTTTATTATAAAGACTAATTAAAATTTTCCTTATCAATTAAATTGCTGTAAGTATATTCGCGGCATGAACTACAAGCAAACGCTTGAATTTCTTTTCAATTCCCTACCAATGTACCAAAGGGTTGGCGCTATGGCCTTTAAAAAGGACTTGACCAACACCTTGAGGCTTTGTGAAGCATTAGGAAACCCACAAGACAAATTCAAGTCTGTTCATGTAGCAGGTACTAATGGGAAAGGCAGTTCAAGCCACTCGATTGCGGCTGTCTTACAATCGGCAGGTTACAAGACCGGTCTTTACACATCACCACATTTAAAATCCTTCACAGAAAGAATAAAGATCAACGGAATTGAAATTCATAAGTCTGCCGTTGTTCAGTTTGTAGCAGCCAATAAGGTAGCGATAGAGTCTATCAAACCTTCTTTCTTTGAAATGACAGTGTCCATGGCGTTTGATTATTTCGCTAAAGAAGGAGTAGATATCGCCATTATCGAAACCGGTTTAGGCGGAAGACTTGATTCTACTAATATCATAACACCTGAAGTGAGCCTCATAACCAATATAAGTTTCGACCATACAGAAATGTTAGGAAATACTTTGGAAGCCATTGCCGTTGAGAAGGCAGGCATAATCAAACCATCTATCCCTCTTGTAATTGGATCAACACAAAAGGAAACGAGTGATGTGTTCATTAATACAGCAGAAAGGAATGGATCGGCTATCACCTTTGCAGATCAAAGTGAAATTGACATTTCTAAGTTTAATCTAGATTTGAAAGGAGAAGCCCACCTAAAAAACATTCCTGGAATAATAGAAACCTTAGAACTTTTAAAGGAAAAGGGGTTCGAGTTTTCGGATGAAGCATTGGTACATGGGCTCTCTAATGTCCAAACAGTCACAGGGTTAAAGGGAAGGTGGCAAACTATAAATAGATTACCTTTAACTATTTGTGATACAGGACATAATACTGATGCATTTAAATATATAATTGATCAAATTTCTTCCATAAATTTTAATCAATTGCACCTGGTATTGGGCTTTGTTGACGATAAGAATGTTGCTTCGCTTCTCGATATGCTGCCAAAGAATGCAAGGGTATGTTTCTGTATGGCCAATGTCCCCCGAGCCATGAAATTTGAAGCATTGGAACCCATTGCAAAAGCATTCTTTCCACAGGTTACATACATCCAGGATGTGAATGAAGCAATCAGGACAACGCAAAGCCAAGCGAATGAGAACGATTTCATATTCGTAGGAGGTAGTACTTTTGTAGTAGCCGAAATAGATAATTTGTAATGGCCAGGCAGAAACTCATACGATTTGAAGGTATTCCTGAGCGATCAAACATCTTAGAGGCCAATTGGGGTACCAAATTCCCCATAAAAGGGAACTGGCAATCAGAAGTTTTTAAAAACAACAATGGAATCACGGTCGAGTTTGCCTGTGGAAGAGGAGAGTACACTGTTGGATTAGCGAGGATAACACCAGATCAAAACTTTATTGGCATTGATGTTAAAGGAGACCGACTTTGGGTTGGGAGTACCCAAGCAGTTGATGAAAGATTAACTAATGTGGCATTTTTAAGGGCATTGGTTGAAAATGTAGAAGATTGTTTTGAGGTAGGTGAGATTAATAATGTTTGGATCACTTTTCCAGATCCTAGACCTAGAGACCGGGATATTAAAAGACGATTAACTTCTCCTCGTTTTCTTGAATACTATAAAAAACTACTCGTAAAGGACGGAATGGTATATTTCAAGACAGACAATACAGGGCTGTTTGAATATACCCTTGAAGTGCTCAAAACAAGAAACGATATTAAAGATTTAGAGTACACTTTTGATTTGTACCATTCTGAATACATGGATGAACACCATGGAATTAAAACAAGGTTTGAGAAGAAATTTCACGACCTTGGCGAAGACATTAAGTACATGAAATTTAGATTCTCAAAATGAGCAAGCCCATCTTTATTAACAAGAGCCTTCAACTGTTAGTTTTAATTTACCTGCTGTCATTTGGTGTAATTGTATTGCATAATAACCATGGGGAAGTCGTACTTTGGACAAACGAAAGGCATAGCATTTTTCTAGATCAATTTTTTAAATACCTTACTCATTTGGGTGATGGGCTTGTTTTGGGAGTTTTTGCTTTTGCTTTATTACTCACCAATTATTATAAATTCTTTCAAGCATTAATTGCTATAGCCACCCAAACAGCATTGGTCCTTATATTCAAACTGTGGTTAGCAGAAGGAGAGCCAAGGCCCAAAGTATTTTTCGCAGACAGAATTAATGAACTGAATTTTATTGAAGGAGTTGAAGTCAGAAATTATGGAAGTTTCCCTTCAGGACATACTGCCTCAGCCTTTACATTGGCATTTATTCTGATTTTATTGGTGAAAAATGAAACATGGAGAATTGTCATTTTCATTGCTGCATTACTCATTGGTTTTTCAAGAGTCTATTTAATTCAACACTTTATGATTGACGTTTACATTGGGTCGGTGTTTGGAATTATCTCAGTGCTTGTCGCATGGAAAATCATGTTGCCGTATCAAGATAGGGTGAAACTTCAAAGAGGGCTTTTGAAAAAATAGAATTAATTACCCCACTTCATTATCAAAGTAGTTGGGTTTTCAAAGGTATCACGGGCTTCGGTCACATAAATCAAGCCTTCAATCTGCTCCAGTTCTTCCTGATGCTCCGTCCTTGAAATCACATAACCAGTCTCGTGTTGACGCATTTGAGATTTAATAGCCTCAGCATCCCTATAATTCGTAATTACTCTTTTCAATTCAAACACAAAGGCCGAGTTGAAGCTTTTAAAAGCAACAATTTCACTTGATGTGTCAATAAAGGGCATTGTTTTTCTAACTGGATTCTCAGCATCTACTTGCGGAAAAATCAAGTGAAAAAACAGAACTATCGTCACAAGCCATGAAGCATTTATGATATAGAGCATTCTGTTTTCATAGTGCCTTTTTACCAATTGATACACAAGATAAAAACCAGTGACGGCAAGAGGAAGGAAATACCAAGCCAGATGTGTCAGATGCGACAGAGAGCTATCAAGAGAGATCCCAAAGTAAATTCCAACAGGAAAGCCTATTAAAAAAATGGCGTAAATCCATAAGCCAAGACGGTTCCATTTATTATTAAACCATGACGCGTCAATTTTGGCAACAAAAAGACCAACAAGTACAGCCAATAATGGGTATACTGGTGTGGTGTAATTAGGGATTTTGGTGCTACTAATGGCAAAGAAACCGACAATAACGATTAAGCCAGAAATCAAATACATTACGGCATCATTCTCCTTTCTATTCAACCAAGCCTTTTTGACTGATTGAAAAACAAAGGGGAGATAGGTCAACATCCCTAAAATGAATACATATACAAACGTGAGCAAGAAAATACCGCTATGGCCCTCCATTGCACTAGAGAAACGATCAAAATTGTGTTTGAAGAAAAAACCATCTGTCCATTCTCCGTTTGTTTTTTGGTGCACCAGGTAATACCAAGGAAAAGCAACCATCAAGGAAAGCAACACACCCGTGAAAGGTTGTAATCGTAGAATCGTTGACAGTTTAAAGTCCTTCTTTAACAATAAGAATAGCACCACTGTCAGCCCAGTAAGACCCATCGCAATAGGCCCCTTAATCAATAGACCGCAACCAATGGCAAAATAAAAGGCAAATAACTTCCATTTACTATTCGATTCATAACCGTCATAAAAAGAGAAAAATGCCCATGTCAAAAAGAAAATGAGATAAGGGTCGGGCACAGACATGTGAAATTGCAAGGCGGTATGCAATGAACAGATCAATACTAGGGAAGAAAACAAAGCGGTCCTTTGCCCAAAATGCTTAAAGGCAAAAAGGAAGGTCAATAGAATGGTCATTACGCCAGTTACCGAAGAGAAAAATCGTGCCCCAAAAGCATTTTCACCAAACAGTGCATAACCAGCCGCCATAAAATAATAATGCAGCGGTGGTTTGTCAGTTCTTAATTCGCCATTGAAATGGGGGACGATATAATCACCTGTTACATACATGATTCTAGCTGCCTCTGCATTTTTAGCCTCATCTAGTGCGTATATGTCCAATCCGCCAATATTGGCAAACATTACCGCTATGGCCAATGTCAATACTAAAAGAAGGGTTTGCTTTTTGCTCATGTTAGACAACAAAATTAAACTTTTATCATTACTGTTATAGCTTGTAATTCAAACTATTAAAAATGAGTTTTGAGAAGGGTTTATTCTAATATTTTATACAACCTGAATAATCCTCAATTAGGTAATTCTTCTGAATCTGATTTAATTTGCATTTTGAAAATTCGCTTATGAAGTTATCGGTAGTAGTCACGGTTTATAACGAAGAGGACAATGTCATCCCTCTATGTGAGAAGGAATATGAAGCATTAGAGGGTATTGATTATGAGTTGATCTTAGTAGATGATGGATCGATAGACAATACTGTTGAAAATGTTCTAAAAATTGCCAACGGCCGCACCAAACTTTTAGTCTTCAATAAAAATTACGGGCAAAGCACCGCCATGACCGCTGGTATTGATGCAGCCATTGGTGATTATATTGTAACCATGGATGGGGACCTTCAGAATGATCCATCTGATATTCCAAATATGATGGCCAAATTAGAGTCATCAGGAATGGACGTGGTAGCAGGAGTAAGGGCCAATCGACAAGATGGTTTTGTGCTTAGAAAATTCCCTAGTAAAATAGCTAACTGGATCATCCGATCATTAACTGATGTACGATTAACGGATTACGGTTGTTCCTTAAGAATCTACAGAAAGGACATTGCCAAGAACCTTGGTCTTTATGGCGAGCTACACAGGTTTATACCAGTGTTGGCCAAGCTGCAAGGAGCGAAGATGACTGAAGTTGATGTAAAGCATCATTCACGCATCCACGGTGAGTCTAAATACGGGATCAACAGGACTTTTCGTGTGATGGCGGATTTAATCCTAATGATCTTCTTTCAGAAGTACTTCAGACGACCAATGCACCTTTTTGGTGGATTTGGTATCTTTTTGTTTTCCTCTGGTATGCTGGTCAATGTGTATTTACTGATTGTTAAATTTGCATTTGGGCAAGACATTTGGGGCAGACCATTGTTGATTCTTGGAGCGATTCTATTATTAGGAGGAATTCAATTTATCACAATGGGTATCATTGCTGAATTGATGATGAGAACCTATTTTGAGTCTCAAAACAAAAAGACCTACCGACTTAAAGAAACAATTCTTGGAAAAGACTAAGCTCAAAAAGAGACTTTTTCTATTCCTTAAACTGGTAATTGCCATTTTGGCCATTTACTTGGTTGTTGGTTCTATTGACATCCAAAAGACGAAGGCCCAAATCCTCAATGCCAACTTT
>Ga0307985_10000333_pt1 | contig 28280 bp, 26 predicted proteins | sample EllFjometageno80_FD_203155 | JGI IMG/M metagenome (GOLD analysis project Ga0307985, IMG submission 203155) | Marine microbial communities from Ellis Fjord, Antarctic Ocean - #80 | ecosystem: Environmental > Aquatic > Marine > Unclassified | place: Southern Ocean | collected 2014-10-09 | reverse complement strand
GTGCGAGTTCCTGAAGACGGCGAAACTCAAGCGCACAGTGTTCGCCGTGTCGCATTTCTATGCAAGCTCCGAAGGGCGCGAGAAGATGGCCAACCCGGCGATCGACGAGATTCTCACGCTGAACACCCTGCCGACCGTGCTAAATCGTGATGTGCAGGGCCGACTGCGCAAAAAACTAGTCGTGCTCAAGATCGAGCAATGGCTAGCACGCAATCTGGCCGAGATATTGGGCCTCCCGACTCGCCACGACGGCAGCCTCTATCACATCGATATGTCGTCGAAGAACCCGCGCTTCAAGCACAAGATCTGGTCGAATGATCAGCTCTTGAGCCTGCGCGAAGAAGCCCCGCTTCCCTTCGACTAGGTCGCCAGCGATCTCTGACGCTCTGGCCACGCAGAGCGCTGACTGAGGCTCACAAATAACTTGGGTTATGACATTGACGTGTGGGCGGCGCTAATCGAGGTCGAGATAGGCGAAAACGCCAGAAGTCGCTTACCCGAAGGCCAGCGAGTCCCGCTTCGTGACGGTGTACAGCAACCGCTCGCGTGGCGTATACGCCGTGACCTCCCGGTAGCCGGTCCCACACCTGCGAAAAGCGCGTGCGAGTTCTAACGGCTCGGCGACCACAGCGACAGTAAAGGCCGCCAGGAAGAGCTCTTAGCAAACCCGTACAACACATGCAAAGTGGCTTTGCAAAGTGGCTTGTTGAGCTTTCTGCAAAAGGTTACACGCCTCTTAATGTTGACAATCGACTACGCGTCGGAGGCCACGCCAACGTGGCCCCGGGCAGGAACGCGTGGACGACCCGGTCCGAGGCGCGAACGTTCCAATAGGAACAGCGGCCATAGCGTCGCAGCCTCGACGAGACACCCAGGGAGCCATGCACGACACGCTCTGCGTGCCCGCTCGACTCGTGCCGCTTAGAACCGCTACGAGACGATGGTGCCGACGGCTTCGCCAGCAAGGATCTTTTGCACGTTGTCTGTGCCCATGAGGTCAAACAACACGATCGGAAGATTGTTGTCCATGCACAGCGTGGTCGCTGTTGCGTCCATCGCTCGCAAGTCCTTGGACAGCACGTCGAGATAGCTGACAGCGTCAAGTTTGGTCGCCGTGCTGTCGATCTTGGGGTCGGCGGTATAAATACCGTCGATGCCTGAGTGTGTGCCCTTGAGCAACACTTCGGCATCGATCTCAGCAGCCCGCAGCGCCGCTGCGGTGTCGGTTGTAAAGAAAGGGTTACCGGTTCCGCCAGCAAAGATCACAACGCGATCCTTTTCCAGGTGGCGAATGGCTTTGCGTCGGATGTACGGCTCTGCGATTTCGGACATCTCGATCGCCGTCTGCACCCGGGTAGGCACACCCAAACGTTCGAGCATCTCCTGCAACGCCAAGCCGTTGATAACCGTGGCCAACATGCCCATGTAGTCAGCTTGGGCTCGGTCCATACCAGCGCCAGCTCCAGAAAGACCTCGCCAGATATTGCCGCCACCGACCACGACCGAAATCGAAACATCGAACCGACGACGGGCCTCGGCGATCGTCATAGCGATCGAGCCGACGATGTCGCCATCGATGCCATAGCCGATGTCTCCGGCGAATGCTTCGCCGGAGACCTTCAGCATCACCCGATTCCAACGAGCAGGTTCTGAGCCGCGCTTGGAGAAATCTGGATGGTCAGACATAGGTTCCTTTTGAGTTGTGCAGGAGTTACTAATGTTGTTTCAGGCGCCGACGCGTGCCTGAACGAAACGCACCAAGGTGCCCGGTGCAGCAGTCTCGGTAACAGTGACCTTGTCACCGTTGAGACCCTGCTCGAGCAACACACTTTCTTTGTACCAAGCTCCCAGGCGACCGTCGACGATCTTGTCCCAAGCAGCCTCGGGCTTGCCCTCGGACTTGGTGATCTCGAGCAGCGCCTCGCGCTCTTTGGCAACGTCGTCCTCAGAAACTTCGGACTTATCGAGAAAGCGTGGGTTTGCGAATGCGCAGTGCAGCGCAATCGAGTGCAACGCATCTTCGCTGACGCCGCTGCCTTCGACAACAATGCCGATCGTGCCGCGGCCGTCCTGCACATGCAGATAGGTATCAAGAGTGTTGCCGTCGGCAGCCTCGAGAAGGTGCACGGCACCGACGTCGATGTTTTCCTTCTTGGTCAACATCAGATCTTCGATATCAGTTGCACACTCGGCGGCTGCGTCGCCACCGGCGAGCGCTGCATCGGCCAACTTCTGAGCAACAGCGACGAAGTCTTCGCTCTTTGCGGAGAAGTCGGTTTCGCTGCGCAGAAGCACAACAGCGACCTTGTTGCCGTCACTGGCCATAGCAACAGCACCATCGGAGTTGTCGCGATCGGAGCGCTTAGCTGCCTTGCTCAGACCCTTTTCACGAAGAATCTGGGTTGCAGCTTCGGCGTCGCCGCCAGCTTCGGTGAGTGCCTTCTTGGCATCCATCATGCCGGCACCAGTGGCGTCACGTAGAGCCTTGACGTCCTTGGCGGTGAAATCAGACATCGGGATTCTCCTCGGTCTCAGCTGCAGGAGCTTCTTCGGCCGGCGCCGCTTCAGCTACAGGCGCTTCTTCGACAACAGGCGCTTCGGCAGGAGCTACCTCGGCGACAGGCGCTTCTTCGGCAGGTGCCGCCTCGGCGACAGGTGTTTCTTCGGCAGGAGCTGGGGCTGGCGCTGCCGCAGCGGCTGCAAGGTTCTCTTGGACGCGGGCCTCGCGAGCGGCGGCGGCTTCGGCGGCGGCGGCGAGAGCCAACGCCTGTTCACGAGCAATACGAGCTTCGTCTTCAGCCGAGCGAGCCGAAGGAGCAGCTGCTGCTGCGGCGGCAGGGTTCCGACGGCTGTGAATGAAGCGGCCTTCGATAACAGCGTCGCTCATGATGCGGGTCATGACCTCACCCGAACGGATGGCGTCGTCGTTGCCTGGAATGACGTACTGGATCAGGTCGGGGTCACAGTTGGTGTCGACCACAGCAATGATTGGGATGCCGAGTTTGTTGGCTTCGGTAACAGCGATGTGCTCTTTGCGGACATCGAGAATGAACACCGCATCGGGCAGCTTGGTCATGTTCTTGATGCCGCCCAGGTTGCGCTGCAGCTTGACCAATTCGCGGCTCTTAAGCAGTGCTTCCTTTTTCGGCATGACGTCGAACTCGCCGGTGGCGATCATGCGCTCGTATTCGCGCATCTTGCTGACGCGCTTGGAGATCGTTTCGAAGTTGGTGAGCATGCCACCAAGCCAGCGCTGGTTCACGTAGGGCATGTTGCAGCGGTCGGCATAACTCTCGATGCTGTCCTGAGCCTGCTTCTTGGTGCCGATGAACATGATCGAGCCACCCTTGCCGATGGTGTCACGCACGAAACCGTACGAGTCCTCGATGAGCCCGAGCGTTTGGCGCAAGTCGATGATGTGAATACCCGAGCGTTCACCGTGGATGAACCGCTTCATTTTCGGGTTCCAACGGCGGGTCTGATGTCCGAAGTGGACGCCTGCGTCGAGTAGCTGTTTCATGGACACAACAGGTGCCATAGTTTTTTCTCCTGGTCGGTTGAAGGGAGATCTGGACCAGCGCCAACCCTCTACGAGAGCGGCGACCGATGACGGCCAGATCTTTGTTATAGGGACGCGCCGGTTGCGCGTTCAGTGCGTCGATCATGATAACCACGCAGACGGCGGAATTGTCTGGAGAAGCCCATACTTCTCACGGCCGACAGCTACCGCAGAGACATATCTGCGACCGCGTCCTCGCTAGGCACGCACAACGTTGCAGCTTTTGGTCGCCACAGCGCCGGTGTATTGGCATATGAGGTCCTTCAGTCAGGTGCTGGCACGAGCCGGGCACGGACTTCGACATCACTGGCATCGATCAAGATCTGTGGATCCAGATAGTGATCGTTCACTCGAGCACCGAAGTGGAAGCCCGTGCTTGCAAGTGCGATAGCCGAATGCTGGTTCACCGTCATACCGCCAATAACCCATATCTCAAGCAGCCCGGTATAGGTAGTACGAACACCATCGGCATGCACGATGGTGATCGCCTTTCTTCCCGCGACAGGACCGGCGAACGCGACATAGCCCGATGCAGCCGCAGCAACCACCTGATTATCGCTAGCGCCATATTCAAGGCCTCGGTTGCCCGCTGCACCGATATGTGCAGGCGGCCGAAAGGCATCGATCACTTGCGTCAGCATCGGGGCGGCGTAGTAGACGGGTTTACGAGCCGAAGGTTCCTGAGCAAGCGCCGACGCTCCGGTCAGCAAGAGCCACGCCAGCACGACCATGATGACCAAGAGCCGTGCACGATGTGGTGGCTCCCGTGTGTCAACACTGCTCATGCCGCTCGCTCAATCACGCCGCCAAAGCGGCGAAGCGCGCCGACTCCAATAAGGCGCTCGACTTCGAGGGTCACTTCGCTTGGCGAACGACCAGACACGCTGACGACGGTGTCAAGCTCGACCGACTGCCAGCCGACGACCTCGAGCAGCCATGAATCGATGCCGAGTTCCGCTTGAACAGGCTTGGGCCCCTGCAATGGGGCGACGGCATCGAGAAGTTCGTCGAGGTCGTGCAACGAGTGAGCTCCATCGGCAATCAGCTTGTTGGTGCCTTGTGACGCCGGCGAATAAATAGGTCCCGGCACCGCAAAGACCGCACGGTTGCGACGAAGAGCTTCGTCGACGGTGTACATCGAGCCGCCTTTTCGTGCTGACTCGACCACAACAGTTGCAGCTGAGAGCGCTGCGACCACACGGTTACGTGCCGGAAACCGCCAGGTTTCTGGACGCGAGCCCAGCGGCCATTCGCTGAGCAATGCGCCGTGCTCCGCGATCTGTTGATATAGCCCCCTGTTGCGTTGTGGATAGATGACGTCCACGCCACCGGCGACAACGGCCACCGCCCGAGAAGGTGCCTTGGAGATTGCTCCAGCATGAGCAGCAGCATCTATGCCCGAAGCAAGTCCCGAGACAACGTCGACCCCTCGTTCGGCCAACGCCGCACCCAATTGCCTGGCAACATCGGTTCCGTAGCCCGTGCAGTTGCGCGTACCCACGATGGCGACTCGGGCGCGATCGTCGAGCCTTTCCGGGCCCTGGCGAAAGACGACTGGCGGTGGATCTGGGTCGTCGCGCAACGCATCAGGATAATCCGTGTGGCCGAATGGCAACACCGCTGTGCGCCGGCGTCGATGGCGCTCTAGTTCGGCCGCCGGATCGACCTGACGACACCATGCTGGCCAGGCATACGCCGAGTCGCGGTCGCGCCCGTGGAGAGGCGCTCCACCAGCGGCGACCCGGTTCCACACCGTGGTCGGTGAGCCGGCCTCAATGAGGCTCCAGAACCGACTCGGGGTCAGCTTTGGCAAGCCAGCAAGCCCTATCAAGGCTGCTAACTCGGCATCGTCGCCAATCACGATCGGTGACCGATTGTTCGCAGACCACTCAGACATGGGTTGCCCCCAAAGAGTCGAACAGAGCGGGGCGCGCCCGAAGCGCTAGAGCGCTGGCTATCGAGGTCTCGCTGACCATGTCTTCATTCGCCAAGTCAGCAATCGTGCGGGCAACCATACGTACACGAGCCAGCCCCCTGGCAGACAACCGCCCGTCGGCCAAGGCCCCTTTCAGCATGGACCGGCCAGCATCACTAATCGGTGCGAGTTCGTCGAGTTGCCCGGCTGGAATCAACGAGTTCGAGGAGAATCCCCGAGCGCGGGCCTTGGCCCGCGCCGCGAGAACTCGCTCGCGGACAGCCTCGCTGGGTTCGCCTTTGTCTGACGACATGAGCTGGTTTGGGCTGGGTCGTTGCATATGAACCCGCAGATCGATTCGATCGAGCAATGGGCCTGACAGCCGCCGCATGTAACGCTGCCGAGCCTGATCATTGCAGCGACATGGTTCGGCGGACCCGAGTAAGCCGCAAGGGCACGGGTTCATTGCCGCCACCAAACAGAACCTGGACGGGTAACGGACCGATGCGTGCGCACGACTGATCTGCACGCTGCCTTCTTCGAGAGGTTGGCGCATCGCGTCAAGAGCTCCGGGAGCGAACTCGCCAAGCTCGTCGAGGAATAACACACCGCCATGTGAGCAGCTGATCTCGCCTGGTCGAAGCCGACTACTGCCGCCACCGATCAATGCCGTCATAGACGCTGAATGGTGTGGTGCCCGGAATGGCGGTATGCGCAACAACGAATCTGTCGGCATACCCAGACCAGCAACTGAGTGAATGCGGCTGGCAACGAGAGCGACGCTGCTCTCCATGTCGGGCAAGATCCCAGGTAGCCGCCGTGCCAGCATGCTCTTGCCTGCGCCCGGAGGCCCAACGAGCAACAGGTTGTGGCCACCTGCGGCTGCAATCTCGAGTGCTTGCCGGGCGAATGGATGCCCTGCAACATCGACAAGGTCAGGGGCATCTCTGCGATGAGGAGGGCTCGGTATCGGTGGGTGGTCGGGCCATGACTCGATTCCTTTGAGGCAGTCGACGACCTGGCGAAGCGAGGCGGCACAGCGCACCTTTTCGCCTCCGGCCAGTGCTGCTTCGTTCGCTGCACTGGCAGCCACCACCACGATGAGATCATCGATTGCTGCGACACGGGACAAGATCCCAGGCACCGATCGCAACGAACCATCGAGACCAAGCTCAGCGACGAAGCCATGGCCATCAAGCAGTTCGGCTGGCAGTCGTTGATGCTCCGGCTGGCGAATTTCGCCGTCGTCGAGGGAACGTTGCGCTTGCTTCTCGTCGAGAGTCGCAGCTGCAATCACACCCAGAGCGATAGCCAGATCGAGCCCGGCCCCTTCTTTTCGGACCTGCGACGGCGCTAGGTTCACCGTGACGCGAGCCTGGCTCGGCCATTTGAAGCCGTTCGAGTTGATCGCAGCCCGCACACGATCGCGAGCTTCGCGACACGACGCGTCAGGAAGCCCCACAACGCTAAACGATGGCAATACGCCGGTAACGACGTGGACTTCTACTTGGACTCGCTGGCCGTCGATGCCACGCAAGGTGGCCGATGCCGAGGATGAAAGCACAAAACGCTCCCCTGTTCAGTTTCGCGGGGAAGCGTGTCGTCACCATAAACCACGGGTGCGACAGTTACCAGAGAAGCTCGCTCAAAGAGCGCGGCCATTACCCAAGGTGTTCGATGAATTGGTTGGTGAGGCGTAGCTGTCGACCTCGATGGCCATGTAACGAACCGGCCTCGCTGGTGCAAGCGCTGCGAGAACGCCGACGAATCACCTGGAAACACACACGGAAGCGAGCGCCCGTTCGGGCACCGTAGATGCACCGGTATGGGGCCAGAAGCGCCCTGCTGTTTGGCGAATACCTGCAGCCGATATCACCATCCCAAGGTAGGCCGCTAGGCCAGTAACCCTCGACAGGCGGTTCACTCCGTAGACTGGTCTGTTCCCCCTTGTAAAGCAGTACCGCATGTCATACGAAGACGAGCCAATCGCCACCGACGCAACACCGTCAGACGAGCCAACCCCCGCTGACGAAGCAACCGCAGACGAGCTAACCCTCTTCGGCGAAACGCCAAGCGATGAGACTCCAGCAGACGAGACGATCGCCCCGCAGACCATGCCGCCCGAGAAGCCAGCCTGGCGAGCACGAGGCTTCGATCCAGCCCCGGCGGCCCCAGACGCGCCAACCGCAACCACCGAAGGATCCGCCGCAGACGAGCCGACCGCTACCGACGAAACACGCACAGCCGAAGCGCCCGCAGACGAAGAACCCTCCGCAGACGAGCCAACCGCCTCAGACGAGACACCCACAGACGAGACAGCTGCAGACGAGACAGCTGCAGACGACGAACCCTCCGCAGACGAGCCAACCGCCACCGACGAAACACCGGCAGCCACCGAAGAAGCGTCGACAGACGAGCCAACCGCCACCGACGAGACACCTGCAGACGAAGAACCCTCCGCAGACGAGCCAACCGCCTCAGACGAGACACCCACAGACGAGTCACGCCCCGGAGGCTTCGGCGACCTTGGCCTCAAGCCCGCACTCTTGACGGCCCTGACCGGTCTTGGTTACGAAGAGCCGACCCCAATTCAGCGCCAGGCCATCCCGCTGATGCTCGGAGGCGGAGACATGCTCGGCCAGGCGGCAACCGGCACCGGCAAGACCGCTGCATTTGCTCTGCCGATCCTGAACGGCATTGACCGGAACGACGCTGCTATCCCACTTGCACTCATCGTTGTGCCCACCCGCGAGCTTGCCGTTCAGGTAAGCGAAGCTTTCTTTAAGTACGGGCGCGAGTCACGAGTTCAGGTGCTGCCCGTGTTCGGCGGCCAGCCAATCTCTCGTCAGCTGCAAGCGCTCAAACGCGGCGTACACGTTGTCGTCGGTACGCCCGGACGAGTGATCGATCACATCAAGCGCGGGTCGCTCAATCTCGACGCTGTGCAAACAGTGGTACTCGACGAAGCCGACGAGATGCTCGATATGGGCTTCACCGAAGACATCGAGGCCATTCTGCGGGCCACGCCAGACAGCCGTCAGACGGTGCTCTTCTCGGCGACCATGCCACCTCGTATCGAGAAACTGGCTCGCAAGTATCAGCGCGATCCCAAGACCGTTAAAATTGGCAAGACCAAAGGCGAAGAAGCGAACCCGCTCATCCGTCAGACCGTCTACATGGTCCTGCGGTCGCACAAAGCGAGCGCACTCGGCCGCATCCTGGATGTCGAGGCACCCGAGTCAACAATCGTCTTCTGTCGAACCCGCCACGAGGTCGACGAACTGACCGTGACCATGAACGGCCGCGGCTACCGAGCCGAAGCACTACACGGCGGTATGGATCAGAAGCAACGCGACCGGGTCATGGCCCGGCTCCGCGATGGCACCGCTGAACTCCTAATTGCAACGGACGTTGCCGCACGTGGCCTCGATGTCGACGCGCTAACTCATGTGGTGAACTACGACGTCCCGTCGGCTCCCGAGTCCTACGTGCACCGCATCGGTCGCGTAGGCCGCGCCGGGCGTGAGGGCGTCGCAATCACCATCGCTGAACCCAAGCAACGGCGTTTGCTTGGCAATATCGAACGGCTCACCAAGCAGAAGTTCGAGATCGCCAAGGTCCCCTCGGTTGCTGATCTGCGCACCCGGCAGATCGAAATGACCGTCGGCTCGGTCCGTGATGCGCTTGCCATCGACGACCTCGCCGACTACCGGGCCGTACTTGATGCGCTCGGTGACGAGTACAGCGAGCGTGACATCGCTCTGGCTGCTATCAAGCTCGTTCACCGAGCACGCGGCGCCACGATTGACGAGCGCGAAATCCCAGACGCTTCCGATTGGAAGAACAACAAGTCTGACAAGGGCGGCAAGGGCAAAGGCGGCAAGTTCGATAAAGGCGGTAAGGGCAAGTCCGATAAGGGCGGTAAAGGCAGGTCCTTCGATGGCGAAAAAGGCTATGTGCACGTCAACCTGGGTCGCAACGAGGGTCTCCGCCCTGGCGATCTCGTAGGCGCTATTGCAAACGAGGCTGGCCTCAGCGGAAGCGATATCGGTCCGATCAAGATCCAGGATCACTGGGCAGTCGTGGGCGTTCCCGAGTCCGAGGTCGACAGCATCGTGAAGAAGATGAAGCGCACCACGATCCGCGGGAACGAAGCCAAGCTCCGCCGTTACACCGACTAGCGACGTCCGTTGCGGTGCTCACCAGACAGCTTGACGGTTTGATCCGCCACGCGGGTGCTAAAGAATGCCGCGTTGGGTATCGGCATCCGGTCGCGCCGCTCGCAAGGGCGTGGCAATCGCGGTTCCTTGGGCTCGAATGGCGGTTTCGAGAACGCAGCGAGCGGCGATGAATGACGGTTGAGCCGTGCAGCTTGCGTCTTTCAGCACCCTGCTAGCTTCGAGCCCGTGACGACAAGCGAATTTCCTGGGACAATTGGCAAGACGATCGGCGAGTCGGCACCGCATTGGCCAGCTCCGTCAACGGCGCCAACCGGCGCTCCGAACGTGCTGATAATGATGCTTGACGATGTCGGCTTCGCTGACTTCGGTTGTTATGGCTCTGAGATCGATACACCGAACATCGACCGGCTTGCCGATCGAGGGCTGCGCTACACCGGTTTCCACACTACAGCGATGTGCTCGACCACCCGAGCGTCCCTGCACACCGGCCGAAACCACCACTCGGTCGGCATGGGATGCCTATCAAACTTCGACTCTGGCTACCCCGGCTACCGGGGCAAGATCGATGCCAACGCACCCACGCTGGCCGAGATGCTCAAGCCACATGGTTATCGCTCGTACTACGCAGGGAAATGGCATGTCACGCCACTGACCCAGACCGGCCCGACCGGACCGTTCGACGGCTGGCCATTAGCACGAGGCTTCGACAGGTTCTACGGGTTTCTCGATGCCGAGACCGACCAGTACTCCCCCGAGCTCGTTCGCGACAACAGCCATGTCGCCGCACCCGGAAACTATGAAACCGGTTACCACGTGACCGAGGATCTCTCTGACAAGGCGATCGAGTTTCTCGCCGGGCACACGGCAGGTTTACCGAACGTCCCGTGGATGCTCATGCTCATGCCCGGCGCCTGCCATGCGCCGCACCAAGCCCCGCAAGCGCTGATCGACAAGTACGACGAGATCTTCTCCAAAGGCTGGGATCAAACGCGTCTGGACCGACTTGAGCAGCAAATTTCGCTGGGCATCGTGCCCGAAGGTACCGAGCTGCCAGAGCGCAATTTCATGGTGCAGCCCTGGGCCGATCATGCCGAAGACGAGCGGCGCCTCTTCACTCGGCTGGCTGCTGCTTATGCCGCCATGCTCGAACACGCCGACGAACATTTCGGCCGGGTGCTCGATTTCCTCGAAGCCTCGGGCCAACTCGACAACACGCTGGTGATGGCGCTGTCCGACAATGGCGCCAGCCAAGAAGGCGGACCACTCGGCTTCGTGAACGCGATGGGCCCCTACAACATGGTGAGTGAGCCAATGGAGGCGAAGATCGCTCGCATCGACGATATCGGTGGCCCGGACACACACTCGAACTTCCCGTGGGGCTGGGCGATGGCGTCGAACTCACCACTGAAGCGCTACAAGCAGAACACTCATGGCGGCGGCGTGCGTGACCCTCTGGTCGTCGCCGGGCCAGGTGTTGGCGTTCATTCGGAACATGGTGGGCTGCGCCACAACTTCTGTCACGTCTCGGATCTTGCGCCAACCTTGCTCGAAGCAATCGGCATAGAGCCTCATGCTGACACCGAGGGTGTCAGCTTCGCGTCGACCTTCGCGGCCGACGTTGCTACCCCAAAGTCGGTGCAGCACTTCGAGATGTTTGGCCATCGCGGCATTTGGGTTGACGGATGGAAAGCCGTCGCGTTTCATCAAGCTGGCACCTCGTTCGACGACGACCAGTGGGAGCTCTATCACCTGGATCAAGACTTCAACGAGTGTCACGACCTGGCAGCCGATCAGCCAGAGAAGCTCGCCGAGATGGTCAGCCAGTGGTGGACAGAGGCCGATAAGTACAAGGTGTTGCCGCTCGATGATCGCTTTGCCGAACGATTTGCCGAGAATGCAGAGCGACACCGAGGCGAACGAACGAACTACACGTTCTGGCAAGGCATGGGCCATATCCCGTCAGAAGTTGCGCCGGATCTTCGCAGCCGCAGCTACACGATCGAGGCAACCTGCACGATTCCCGCTGGCGGTGCCAGCGGTGTGCTCATCGCTCACGGTGATGCCACCTGTGGATACTCAATGTTCGTGCGCGATGGCCGACTTGTCCACGACCTCAACGTGGGCGGCGAACACACCATCGTCGAATCAAATCGGCCGATACCGACCGGGCCCGTCACACTTGGCTTCCGTATGCGCCGATCAGACACTGGCGGAGCGACGCCAAGCGGCGTCGGAACGCTGCTCATTAACGGCGAGCCCGCTGGCAGCTTTGAGACGAAGCGAATCTTCTGGCTGATGATCTCATGGTCCGGACTAGACATCGGCTTCGATCGAGGCACGACTGTTAGCGACTACGACGGCTCAGGCCGATTCATGGGGCCGAACGAGTTCACGGGCACGCTCCAGAAGGTTGTTGTGGATCTCGATGACGACCAACAGATCGACCACGAGGGCCACGCCGAAAACGAACTCGCTCGCGACTAGGTGGGTGCGCCAGAATCCCGGTGTTGCGTATCGGCGGCCAGTCGCAAGGCTCCAGGCGTGCCGGGACCAAGGGATCGGGCGTTAGAAACAGCCGAAGGACAACTACCCGCGAACTGTGATGCATGTTCGTCAAGGCGTGCGATCTGTGTCATACACCAACCACATAGACCAGCAATAGTCAGTCGGCAGCGTCGCTCGGCGGGTCTGGCTCAGCGGCACTATCTGGGTCTATTGCCGCTTCACGCTTGTTCAGTTCGGCTTCCCACTCAAGTAAGCGACGTTCCTTCACTGCGTTCGTCTCCGTGATGTCTTCGGTTGATGGCGTGAGTGGCGTGGGAGCTTTGATCTGCTTGCTACGCGACTGCCACTCGGCCGAATCCTCGAATCCCTTACTACGCGACCGTTGCGTGTAGTCGCTCCTGCGTTGGGTGCCTCCGACCCGCAGGCCGGCACCTTCGGGCCGGCCCAACAGCAACCAGGCCAAGGCGCCCGGCATCGAGAGAAAGGTGACGACGAACAACCAGGTTGTCTTCGGCAGGTTCCGAATCAGGACCGAATCGGTCGAGATGCAATCCAGGATGGCCCAAAACCAGAGCCCGAAGAACACCACGCCGCCGATACCGATGGGAACGATGACACCAATCATGGCCCTATCAGAACACATGATTGATGCAAGGACAAGCACCCCAAACATGACGGACTACTTGCGCTGCTCAGGTGTTGCAGCGAAGCAAGGGTCGACTACCAATGCCGCCCAGTCTGACGGGACCGTCGACTATTTATCCCGAACACGGTTTCAGCGAGGAATGAGCCGATACCGGACTACCGGGCGTGAGGGTCCCCGGGACCTCGGACGTAAACAGCTCAGACAGAACCAAGGGCACGCCGTTCGCTGCGCTCACGAACGCGACGGAAGCGGACTCCCCCACGTCGATAGACCCACAATGCGGCGGCCGATAATCTCATCATTCGGGATGCTGTAACTGACGACCATCCTCAGCTCGTTGGCTTGCTCGTCGCTGACGGCAACTTCTTCGAAGCAGACACCGTTATCCAACTCTGATTGGGCATCACCATCGCTGGCGGTAGACACGTCGGTCTGGTCATCGCTCCCGCACGCGGAAGCGAGCAGGAATAGAGAGAGAACAATGGCTATGGGGGCAGCGGTAACCGGCGCTGCAGCGTTGTATTGAACGCTGCGCCTCACGAGCCGGTGACCGTAATAACGTGACAGGGTGGGATTCAATCCGTCACGAAACCATCAGCGAACCAACTTCGACTATCTTTTTGTAGCCGGAGCCGTCATCGTCTGCATTCTGCTCGTGCTTTGGGCTTTCTTTGGTTAGTCGCTGAAGGCTGCACCTCTCAGCGATGCCGGACCGCTTCCAGCCGCTGCGCCACCATGGACAGATCGCCCTGACGGATCGCGTAGCTCAGGAATGGAGCGAAACCCATCTCTGCGTTGACCGCCAGCATTGGTCCGTTCGAATCAGCGGTGCCTGTCTCGATCACGTCGGCGTCGCTCAACTGGTCACGGATGTGGCGGTACATTTCGGCCTTGAGCCAGCGACCCAGCCCCTGGCGGCGATGGGCCGGAAGTATTGCTGTCGTCTGCTGAAACACAACCCTGGGCGTGTGATCGAACGTTGAGACTTCGGTGATCCCTGCCGCGTTGCTTGTCGGGTCGACCGCCAGAATTACATGCCTGGTTCCGCCGCGTTCGGCCATTCGTACTTCGTAGGAGCGCACGCCGACTTTATCGAGCGGCTCATAACTCTGATCCAGGCCATCGCTAGGGGCATCCTGCATTCCGTTCTGGGCTGACATGTACAGGTCCATATACCGGTCCGGGCATGGCCCGATGAACGACCGCAGGTGATAACCGGCACTGCGGGCTGCGCTCGTCGACGCCCAGCCCGCCATCAGGTCCGAATCGATGGTGGCAATGATCGCTCGACTCCGGCTGCTGCGTTGCACCTCGGGCACACCAAAGGCCTCCCAGAAGTTATTCGTTGCCTCGGTGCGTGGGCCCCAACCCAGAATCGAATCACAGCCGGCTTCACGCCCTACCGAGACAAGGGCTGCGAGCAGGAGTCGCCCCAAACCACAACGGCGATAACTTCGGTGAACTTCGACCGTGACGGTCAGCAGATTCGCGTTGACCGAGCTTGTGGGCCGGTGAGACATGCCAATTCCAACGACCTTGCCCGCAACCTTCGCTACCACGAGCCGTTCAGTGGTCTGAGCTGGGGCTGACAAGAGTCCTGACAAGGCTGCGTCTGGGGTCATCAGAGGGTCGCCGGGCGCTAGTTCGCTCCAGATAGCCGACTTGAGCTCACAGATATCGGCGACGGATTCAGCGGACAAGCCAGGCAGCCCCGTTTCTTCGATCGTGAGGTCAAGCACCCCATGATCTGAGCACACAGACGCCTCGATCGCCAACGGAGGTTGGCGATCCGAGCTGTCACACCCTCGATCTAACGTCGATGACATGGTGATGAACAAAGAGAAGGCTGCCGCCCATCTGCTCGGTCAGGCTGGCGAAGATGCTGTCGCAACGTGGTACCACAAAGCGGGCTACACGATCGTTGAGCGCAATTGGCGCTGCTTCGAAGGCGAGATCGACATCATCGCCAGACGCGGACGCACCATCGTGGTCTGCGAAGTCAAGACTCGACGCTCCAGCCGTCAGATGGACCCAGCACTAACCATCACCCCCTCGAAACAGAGCAAGGTTCGCACCGCGGCCTATCGATGGCTCGACGAGCACGATTCCCGTGGCCGTATCAGATTCGACGTCGCCCTGGTGGTAAACGGGCGCGTTCAGATAATTGAAGGAGCGTTCTAGAACTCGGTTGACGCAAGCGCCGACCCAAGGCGACTAGTAGTCGCGGAGTTCCTTGACCTTGGCTGACTTGCCAATGCGATCACGCAAGTAGAAGAGCTTCGCCCGGCGGACATCGCCGCGGGTGATGCGCTCGATCTTCTCGACGATTGGTGTGTGCACAGGGAACGTACGCTCAACGCCAACACCGAAGCTGACCTTGCGAACAGTGAACGTTTCGTGCACGCCAGCGCCTTGTCGTTTGATGACGACACCTTCGAACACCTGGATGCGTTCCTTGTTGCCCTCGACCACGCGTGCGTGCACCTTGAGAGTGTCACCCGGACCAAAGTCGGGGATGTCGTCGCGAAGGCTTGCCTTGTCGATGAAGTCGGTGGGTTGCATAACAAACTCCGAGAGAAACAGACCGGGGACGCCCGGTACTACAGCCGATCACCGTATCGCCCTCACCCGGCATTCGGCCTCAATGAGCCAAATTAGGAGCGTGAGGTTCGCAATACGTGCACAACGCTCCTAATTTGCGTCGAGATCGAATTCAGCGAGGAGCTTTTGGTCGGCGGTGGACAGGCCGCCGCGGGCGTCGATTAGGTCAGGGCGACGTTCGATCGTGCGAGCTAGGGCTTGGGCTCGGCGCCAGCGCTCAACCTTGCCGTGATCACCGCTTCGCAGCACAGCAGGCACGTCCATGCCTCGAAATTCTGCAGGGCGCGTGTAATGCGGGTATTCAAGCAGGCCCGTCATGAATGACTCATCTGCTGCTGAGTCATCGTTGCCCATCACGCCGGGCACGAGCCGAGCTACGGCCTCGATGATGACCAGTGCTGCGACTTCGCCTCCGGCAAGCACAAAGTCGCCTATCGACACTGCGCCGTCGCAAAGTTCGGTGGCGATGCGTTCGTCAACGCCTTCGTAACGCCCACACAGCATGGAGAATCCGTCAGAATCGGCCAGCTCGAGGGCCATTTCCTGGTCAAATCGGCGTCCGCTAGGGCTCAGCAGCAGCAGTGGCCGTGGCGCCTCGACGGACTCTACAGCAGCAAAAATCGGCTCGGGCATCAGCACCATGCCCGCTCCTCCGCCAAACGGCGCATCGTCTACCGCCTTGTGGCGGCCAGCCGCTTCTTTGCGCAGGTCATGGGCGTTGACCTCGACGAGTTCGTTCTGCTGCGCCTTGCCCAGCAGCGATTCACTGGCGAAGTCATCGATCAGCGACGGGAACACGGTGAACACGTCAATACGCATCGTTCTACCGCTCGCCTTCGGCTGCTTGTAACATTCGCCAAATCAGCCACTCGCTCGGTATCGGAGCCGTCACGGCTTGTCGGCGTCGATCGGATCGAAGAGACCCACGGGCGGATCAACCACGATCGTGCCATCATCTCGCCGTTCCACATAGAACGTGAGCGGGATGAACTTCTCGCCTGGAAGTACCAGAATGTCGCTGGCTGGATTCTCGAGCACAGACTCGACAGTGCCCAGGGCTTGACCATCGACATCGATGACGTTGGCACCGATCAGCTCGTGTACCCAGAGAGTGTCTGGATCTTCGATTGGATCGCCGAACAGCATGGTGCCGCGAGCGGCATCGGCGGCTTCTCGGCCTCTGATCCCATCGAACTCGACGATAAAGCGATGCTGATGAGGTCGCGACTTCTTGACGGTGAATTGAAAGCCGTCGTCACGAAACAAAACCGCACCTACGTCGAGACGTTCGGTGCGGTCGCTCAAGAGCGTGACCACCACGTCACCAAGGACGCCGTGGGCTTTGTCAATCTTGCCGACCTCAAGTCTTACAGACATGCGGTCAGGCTGCGTCAGTCGACGAATTCGACATCGACGGAAGAACCGTCTTTGGCGGCAGCGGCGCGAACGAGAGCGCGGATGGCGTGTGCGGTACGACCGCGCTTGCCGATCACACGACCCATGTCGCCATCGCCAACGCTGACATCGAATCGAATCGTGTCATCGTCTTCGCTTACCTCGATGCTGACAGCATCAGGATTCTCGACGATCGAAGAAACAACGTGGCGCAAGAGGTCTTGCGCCTCGGGTGCCAGCTCGGCGCTCATTCTTCTTCGCCAGCGTCAGCTGAATCAGCTGCAGCATCCTCAGCGGCATCATCGGCTGCAGCAGCAGGAGCTGCTGGCGCATCGACCACGTATGGCGTTGGTGCGGCTTCGCCGGTGAACTCGGACCAGGCCCCACTCACCGTGAGAAGCTTCTGGACTCGCTCAGTCGGCTGTGCGCCGTTCTTGAGCCAGCCAACAGCCTTTTCATTGTTGATCTCGATCACCGAGGGTTCTGAACGAGGGTTATAGAACCCCAGAACCTCGATGAACCGGCCATCACGGGGTGACCGTGAGTCGGCAGCAACGACGCGGTACGTCGGTTGCTTCTTCTTGCCCATACGCATTAGGCGGAGCTTTACAGCCACGATCTATTCCTCTCGACGGTTCGGCTTGTTCGCGGTGGGCCGTCGGTCCCAGCGACCCAGTAGTGTGCCGTGAAAATCGCCACATGTGTGCTCTTGCGGGAAAGAAACCTGCGTTTCGGTCTAACCCGCCCGTTTTCCGTGAACTGTCTTGGCGAATTATCGGTGCCAGAGGTTCACGAATCTTGCTACTTCAGGTTGTTCAGCAGCGCTGCAACTTCTTCGTTTTGCTCCAACTCGTCGAGGCCTGGTAGCACAAGCTTGCGTTTGCCTTCGTCCTTCTTGGGCGTAGTACGACCGGCCTGAGGGTTGCCGCTACGACGACCGCCACTCTTCTTGCCCTTGACGCCCTTACGTTTGGCCCGCTTGAGGCTCTTGGTGCCCATACCGCCCATTTTTTTGAGCATCTTTTGCATTTGCTTGAACTGATTGATCAGCTGGCTGACCTCGTTCTCGCGTGTGCCGCTACCAGCGGCGATACGACCACGGCGTGACCCATCGATCAGATCGGGCTTTTCGCGCTCTTTGGCCGTCATCGAGCGAATGATTGCTTCGACTCGGGCAACCTGGCGATCATCGATCTCCTGGTTCTTGAGCTCTTTGGGCATACCCGGCATCATCCCGAGCAGATTGTTCAGCGGGCCCATCTTCTTAAGCTGCTGCATCTGCTGTAGGAAGTCTTCGAGTGTGAACTCGCCCTCGAGAATACGCTCTGCTGCTGCCTCGGCTTCTTCCTCGTCGTAGACCGCCTCAGCCTTCTCGATAAGGGTGAGCATGTCACCCATGCCCAAGATGCGGCCCGCAAGCCGGTCTGGGTGGAACTGTTCGAAGTCTTCAAGCTTTTCGCCAGTCGAGGCAAACGCAATGGGCTTGCCGACGACCTCCTTGACCGACAGAGCAGCGCCACCTCGGGCATCACCGTCGAGCTTGGTCAAGATCACACCATCAAGTGACAATGTCTCGTTGAAGGCCTGTGCGGTGTTCACCGCGTCCTGGCCGGTCATGGCATCGATGACAAGGAAGGTGTAGTGCGGCTGCACAACGTCACTGATCTCGGCTATCTCGGCCATAAGTTCCTGGTCGATTGACAGACGCCCAGCGGTGTCAACAATAACGACATCGCGGCCAGTGTTCTTTGCCTCTTCTAAGGCGGCGCGGGCGACGGACACGGGGTCGCTTGGCTCGCTGAACACGGGAACACCAACTTGGGCGCCCAGCGTGCGCAGCTGTTCGACGGCGGCAGGGCGTTGCAGGTCGGCGCCAACCAGCAGTGGGTTGCGGCCCTGGCTCTTGAACCACAAGGCGAGTTTGCCGGTATTAGTTGTCTTACCAGCGCCTTGTAGGCCGGCCATCAGCACGACGGTTGGCGGCTTGGATGCATAGGTGATCTGCATCGTCTCGCCACCGAGAGTTGCAATGAGCTCTTCGTGAACGATCTTAACAATCTGCTGTGCCGGGTTCAGTGCCTCGTGGACCCCAGCGCCAAGGGCGCGTTCGCGGACTCGGTCGCGGAAGCTCTTGACGACCGAGACATTGACGTCGGCCTCGAGCAGCGCGACCCGGATCTCGCGCAGTGCTTCGTCGACATCAGATTCGCTCAGCTTGCCCTTGCTGCGCAAGCCTTTGAAGATGTTCTCGAAACGATCGGATAGCGAATCAAACATGGTCGTTCGAGGCTACCGGGTAGTACGCCTTTGCTCCGCTTGCTCCGCAAACGCCGTTCGAGGCCTTTACCTCGACGGTCCCGACCCGAGGCCCCAAGGTCATCCCCGGTGCCTGACACAGATGATCATGCCAAATGGCACAGCTGGCAGCGGGCCGAAGCAAATGCCGATGTCTATGAGGGTGCAGGGGCACGACGAGCCCAACTGTGCCAGGCGAAGTGTCCAGCAGCCCCTGCGCCAGAGCAGCTATCGCCACATCGACGCCTAACAAAGGTTGTTCGGCGCCGCGGCTTGCGAGTTACTTGTTACGCCAGGGGCTGGCCAGGGCGCCGAGCAGTCGGAACGGGAGCTTCACAAGTTCACTGAGTGCACTCACCACGCCGTTGACCAGCTTGGTGACAACTGTGATTGGGAGTTTTATAAGTCCAGCAACGAGGCGGAAAGGCGCGCCAACCACGGTGGCGATGATGCCGCGTTTGCCCGACGCCTTCTTCGCTGCCTTCTCATCCCTGTTGATCTGCTTTGGCGACTTGGACACCGGCGCCGAACCAAGCAACTCCTGAAGCGTGTATCCGCCTAGCCAATCGTTGTTAGAAGCCATATTTTGTTCTCACTTCCTGGGGTCCTGTGAATGCGTGAATCCGTTTACAGGACTCTAAGCGAACAGAGCGTCGACGAACTCGTGCGCATCGAATTCAACCAGATCCTCAATACCTTCGCCCAAGCCCACGAGTTTGACTGGGATACCAAGTTCCTTCTGGATCGCAAGCACGATGCCGCCCTTGGCGGATCCGTCGAGCTTGGTCAACACGATGCCGGTCACTTCGACAGCTTCGGTGAATTGCTTAGCCTGAACAAGCCCATTCTGGCCTGTTGTCGCATCGATGACAAGAAGCACTTCAGAGACCTTGCCCTGTGCCTTCTCAGCCACCCGGCGGACCTTGCGTAGCTCTTCCATTAGATTCGTCTTGTTATGTAGACGGCCTGCAGTATCGGCCAAGACGAGGTCGGCGTTGACAGCAGCGGCGTGCTCGACCGCGTCGAACACGACGGAGCCGGGGTCGGCCCCTTCGGCCCCACGCACGAAGCCAGCATCACTGCGTTCAGCCCAGGCCTCAAGCTGCTCGGCGGCAGCGGCGCGGAACGTATCGCCAGCTGCAAGAACGATCTTGCGGCCAGCATCGGCCTCTCGTTTTGCGAGCTTGCCAATGGTGGTCGTTTTACCGACACCGTTAACACCAACGAACATCCATATAGCGGGTTCGCCCTCGATAACGAGGCTGATGTCAATGTCGCCCAATTCGAGCTCCATCTCGTCGCGCAACAGCGCCAGGGCCGCGTCAAAGTCCTTGGCCTTTTCTTCCTTGGCCCTAACGCGGACCCGATCGAGAATGGCCATTGTTGTTGGCACGCCAACATCTGCGAGGATCAGGGCTTCTTCGAGTTCTTCCCAGGCGTCTTCGTCGATCGACCGGCCACGAAGGCCACCGAGCACACCAGCGAGTCGGTCACGAAACGTTGCCTTTTGGACCGGCTCCGGTTCGGGCTCAACCTCGACCTTCGGCTCTGGCTCCGGCTCGACGAGTAGGTCGCTGGGGACATCGGCTATCTCTATGGGGTCGGCGTCGGGTGCTTCCTCGACCGGAACATCGCCAGCGACGTCAGCGACCTCGCGAACCTCCGGGGGCGTCGCGGCTGGCCGCTGTGGCTGCGATGGCGCTTCGACCGCAGCGTTCTGACGACGGAAGAAGAACACTCCAGCGCCAACAACAGCGAGCGCAATAACGATGACGATGACGAGAAGAAGAGCGTTCACAGCCTCTCAGCCTAAGGGCCGATACTCGCCACTCGGCACGCCGGGGCCAACACGGCTGCTCCCGAAATCGAAACCAGCCGCTCTGTTCATTGTCAAAGCGTGCGGCTGATCAGAGCGAGGTGGGCCAAGGGTTATGGGCTGTTGAGCAGTCCGAGCGTTACCTCTACGAGCAGGTTCTGTCCTTGTCGGACGAACTCGACGGTCACCGTCGCTTCTGGCGGCTGCAACCGGACCGCTGCAGCCAGATCGCTCATACTCTTAATTACGCCTCCGTTGAAGCCCACGATCAGGTCACCAGACTGCAAGCCTGCCGTCTCGGCGCCGCTGCCCACGGTTACTTCGCCAACAACAACACCGAGTTCCCCAATAACGGGTGTGCCACCGTTGATACCGAGAAAGCCTTGTTCAAGAGGCTCGCCGGCGATGATGCGGTCGGCGATCAGCTTCGCTGTATCGGACGGGACCGCAAACCCCACACCGATGTTGCCGCCGGAACCGTCCGTGCGAATCGAGGTATTCATGCCGATGACTCGACCTTGGCGATCAGCCAAGGCGCCGCCGGAATTACCAGGATTGATCGACGCATCGGTTTGGATCATGGAGACGACCGACAGGCGGCCATCGTCGATGACGTTCTCCAAGACTCGGCCCTTAGCGCTAACAATGCCAGAGGTGACTGTTTGCTCAAGGCCGAATGGGCTCCCGATTGCGACAGCAAGTTGTCCTACCTCGACTGAGCTTTCGGGTGCCAGCACTGCGACACCGAACTCGAAGTCCGTGTCGATGCTCACTACCGCAACATCGGTCAGCGGGTCTGCACCGAGTACGTCGCCTGGAACCTGCACGCCGGAAGCAAGGGTTACCTGTACCTCGGTGAACTGGCCGACAACGTGGGCGTTGGTCAGGATCAGACCGTCGGCGTGATAGATGATGCCAGATCCCTGGCCAAGCTCATTCTGAATCAGAACCACAGCCGGAGCCACTGCTTTGGCAACCGCTGCAACTGGTTCATCAGCTCCATCGCCGGGGAGTGGCTGCGAAGAAGCGTCGTTCGCCGGCGGCAACACGGGCGCCGGGGTAGGGGCCGGATCGCTGGTCGCAGGCGGCGCTGTCGCTTCAGGGGCCGTGGTGGGTGCTTCAGAGGCAACTGCCGCTGCGATCGGGGTTGTTACTGATTCCGATGACACAACCGATCGGCCAAAGAAGAACCCTCCGGCAGCTACGGCAACGGCGAGCATTACGGCGAGGGCCATCAGGCCCGCCCGACGCCGTGACTTGTTGGCCGGTGGCGGGGTGGGGCTAGATGGTCGACCGACCATGGGCGGTTCCGATGGCCACTGCGGCTTGTCTGCTGCGCCAGCCCCAGAAACAGGTGTGGTCATGAAACTTCGTTCGGCAAACGAAGGCCCTGGTCGTGCGGCCACTGGTGGTGCTGCAGCGAGGGGTCCTACAGGGAGGATCTGGCTGGGTGCTGGCCGAGAGGGCCCAGCCGGTGACGGCGGCTTGGGCTCTGTCGGCATCTGCGGCGCATTCTGCGTGATGTCGGGCACGATCGGGACCCGACTCGTGGGCGCGGCCGCTAACGGGGCCGAGGCGGACGCACCAGAACGGGGCACGTCGACGCGAGGGATCTCGACAGGATGTGTTGCGGCGGGTGTTGACCGATCCCAGATTGGAGGCTTTGGGAGATCGGGTTCGGAGCCCGTTGATGAGGGAGTTGGTGGTTGTTCCACGGTTGTCAACTTATGGGTTGCGGGCGAAAGGATCTGTAAGGCGGAACGAAAGTTCTGTTAAGAATTCGTTCGTCGATAGCTACTTGGGTGCATTGACTGCTCGTTCGACCCGAGCGCCTCAAAGAAACCGGGCCGGTACGCCAGCCAGTCCCGTGGTCGATACAGCACACCGCTGACTAACTAGCCGGGCTCGCAGGAGCCTTGCGTTTTGGGCGACGCAACCGGAACTCGCCGGCCACCTCAACATCGTGATGCGTTGGCATCCACATGGCAAACGTGGCGCCGACCTCTGTGTCGATGATCGAGACCTCGCCCCGATGGGCTTGCACGATTTCGCGCACAATCGCCAGACCAAGACCGGATCCCTGACCACCAGCCAGGTGCGGACGGCCAGCCTCACCTTCGCCGAGACGCACGTACCGTTGGAAGACGCGATCGCGTTCGTGTTCGTCGACGCCGGGGCCAAGATCGGAAACCGTCAGCCAAATCCAACCTGGTTCCTGGCCGGCACCGATCGAGATCGCTGAACCAGTCGGAGCAAAACGGACCGCATTGGCGAGCAGGTTCGCAATGGCCTGTTCGAGGGACCGGGCATGTCCAAGCACCCGCAGATCTGGTTCGACGTCGACACCGAGGTGCAGGTCCTCCTGCTCGGCCGCTCCTTGAAACTCATCGACCAGCATGAGCACAAGCTGGGTGAGATCGACGGGCGCTTCGACTCGGGTAGTTGCTTCGTGCCGCGCATAGGCCAGCAGGTCATCGACCAACTTCGACATGCGTTCGCTGGAACGTCGGACGACTTCAGTGGTGTGCTGATACTGCTCAAGGTCAGCGTCGGGATCACTAAGCGTGACATCGAGATTCGTGCGCATGACCGCTAGCGGGTTCCGTAGCTCGTGCGAGGTGTCGTGAATCAGCCGCTGTTGGTTGTCAAAGGCCCGTTGCAGGCGGTCGAGCATGGCATCAAAGGTGTCTGCCAGTTGCTTTAAGTCATCATTGGGGCCAAGTAGCCCGATGCGCCGACTGAGGTCGGTCGCTTGGATATCGCGAGCTACACGAGTGATGCGCCCAATCGGCATGAGGACCCGGCCAGCGGTGAACCAACCGACCCCAAAGCTAGCGAAGAAGATCGCACCAAGACCAGAGATTGAATACCGGCGCAAGGTCTCCAGAGTTCGCGCATCGACGAGCAACTCCAGCTCTTCCTGGATGTCGTAACGCTCTTGTTCGATATCAAAGGTTGGCCCGTTGCTTTCGTTGGCCATCTCGGCCGCAACGATCTGGTTGGTCAGGCTGTTCGACAGTCCCCAATAGATGCCCGCCATCATGATCGAGGCCACCCCAAAGAGCATCAGCGAGTAGAGCAGCGTGAGTCGAAACCGGACCGACTGCATCACCGTTGGGAGGCGCGATGACCGACCGTTGGGCACGCGAGGGCTTCCTGGGGGCGGTGAAACTTTTGATTCGACCGTGGTCATGCGATGGGCATCTCTTGCGTTAAACCGCTGGCAGATCGAGCAGTCGGTAACCAGCGCCGATCACCGTCTCGATAGGTGCTTCTTCACCATCGACGGTCAGCTTGCGGCGCAATGTACCCACCGTAACGCGCACGGTGTTCGTGAATGGGTCTGCGTTCTCGTCCCAGACGTGCTCGAGCAGCGCCTCTTGAGAGATCACGACCCCGGGCTGGCCCATAAAATACCGAAGCAGGGCGAACTCTTTCGATGTCAGGCTGACCGGTTCGCCCGAGCGGGTCACCGAGTGAGCGGCCGTGTCCAAGACTATGGGACCGATGCGCAGTAGTGATCCGGTGCTGGCTGCGTCGCGACGCATCAGGGTGCGAACCCGGGCAGTGAGCTCGGGGAAGGCGAAGGGCTTAACCAGATAATCGTCGGCACCATCGTCGAGGCCTGCGACGCGATCCTGGATCTCATCTCGAGCCGTGAGCATCAAGATACGCGGCGGCTCGGCGTGGACAGGGTCGGCTCGAATAGCCCGACAGACGGCACGGCCATCCATCTTGGGCATCGTGATGTCGAGACAGATCAAGTCATACGGCGTGAGCCGCGCCTTTTCGAGCGCTTCCTCGCCGTCGTGGGCGACATCGACGGCGTACCCCTCGCGCCGAAGGCCGCGGGCGATTGCCTCGGCCAAATCAACTTCATCGTCAACCACCAATACGCGCATTGCGATAACGGTACCAATCCGTTTGACATGGGGCGTGGCGAGGGTGAAACCGTTCGCACCGCTTGGCGCTCTACGATTGGCCGTCGAACGAATGGCGAGTTGGCGTGGGCCACACTCACTTCGCGCAATCCGAGGAACTCATGGCGTCTGAACCCCTTCCACCTCCACCAGCCGATATGCCAAGCAACGACGCTATGCCGTCGATACCCGCGGCCTGCCCTGCTCCTCCCTCGCCATCACTGGCACCGCCAGCCCCCACGCCGCCACCAGCGCCGGCTGCGGTGGCATCGGTCCCGCCTCCACGACCAGCGCCACCGAAGCCAGCGGCGCCCTCCGCTCTGCCATACTCTCCGCCTGTGCCAGCCAGTCCCCAGGCACCGCTAACCCCTCCTCCCCCGCCACCAACAGCGGCCGCATTTCCGTCTAGCACGCAAACCTCGGCGGCCCCGTTGGCACCGAGCGCTCGCTTGTTGTCTGCCCCGTCACCGGCAAGGCCGGTGGCGGTCATCGCAGAACCCGCTGTTTCCACGCCGCTCGAAGCCGCATTGTTCGAAATCAAGCGCGTCGTCGTTGGGCAATCCCGCATGCTTGAACGCATTCTCGTCTGTCTGATCGCCGAAGGTCACTGCCTGCTCGAAGGCGTGCCTGGCGTTGCCAAGACGCTCAGCGTCGAAACTTTGTCCAAGGTGGTTGGCGGATCGTTCGTGCGCCTTCAGTTCACGCCAGACATGTTGCCCGCTGACATCGTCGGCACTCGTATCTGGCGAGCATCGTCAGAGAGCTTCGATACCGAACTCGGCCCTCTGGTGGCCAACATGGTGCTCGCCGACGAAATCAATCGGGCTCCGGCCAAAGTGCAGTCGGCATTACTCGAGGCCATGGCCGAACGCCAGATCAGTATCGGTGGCGAGACCTTCAAACTGCCTCGTCCGTTCATGGTGCTCGCCACCCAGAACCCAATCGAGTCCGAGGGTGTCTATCCGCTGCCCGAAGCGCAGCGCGACCGTTTCCTGATGAAGATCGTGATCGACTACCCCACGCCGTCCGAAGAAGTCGAGATCGTGCAGCGAATGGGCGTCCGCCCGCCGGTGGCCAACCAGGTATTGGCACTCGACGACCTCATGGAGCTGCAAGAACAGGCTCGGAACGTCTACGTCGACCGCAACGTCGTCGATTACGCCGTCAGCCTGACCCTTGCGACGCGTGACCCCAATGCCTACGGTTTGACTGACCTCGCTCCCATGATCTCGTACGGTGCCAGCCCTCGAGCCAGCCTGGGCCTCGTTGCTGCCGCTCGAGCACTTGCGGTGATCCGCAATCGCAACTACGTACTCCCCCAAGACATCTTTGACATCGCACCCGAGGTCATACGCCACCGTCTCGTGCTTTCGTACGAAGCTCTTGCCCGTGACATCACGGCCGACCACATCGTGGCTGGCATTCTGGCGACGGTCCCGGCACCACGTGTTGCGCCGTCACAGGAACCGACCTACGGATCAAGCGCTGCGGGTTAATCGCAACTGATGTTTCGACGCAAGGCCGACGACGAGGCCGAGACGCAACCGCACCCCTACCTGGACCGCCGAGAGGCGGTCGCCGCTGTGCTGCGCCGACTCGAGCTCGACATCAATATGCGCCTAGACGGACTGTTGCAAGGCGACTATCGCGGGCTTGTAGCCGGTCATGGTTCTGAGCCAGGTGAGACCCGTCGATATGCCCCTGGCGACGACGTGCGACGCATTGACTGGAACGTCTCGGCCCGCATGGTCGACACCTATATTCGTCAAACAATCGCTGATCGCGAACTCGAGACAGCGGTCGCCGTCGACCTCACCCCAAGCCTGGACTTCGGCACAGCCGACAGCGAGAAACGCGACCTGGCCGCAGCGGCCACAGCTGCTCTCGGGTTTCTTACGCTACGCATCGGAAACCGATTCGGCGCCGAACTGATTCGTCCTGACCGCGTCGAGAGTATTCCGGCCAAGCAGGGCCGAGCTCATGTCCTACACATCGTCGAGCAGGTGTTGACAGCACCCCGTGCTGACAGCTCAACCACCACACTCGCGGACGGCATCGCCCGTCTCCATGGCCCACACCGCCGAAAAGGCATGCGCGCTGTTATTAGCGACTTCATCGACGACAGCGACTGGCAACAGCAACTAAAGCTGGTGTCGATCCGCAATCAACTCATCGCCGTCGAGATCGTTGACCCTCGCGAGATGGAACTGCCCAACGTCGGCACGCTTGCCGTGGTTGATCCCGAGACCGGGCAACGTCGCGAGATCCATACCCAACGGCGCAAGGTCCGCGAGCTCTATGCCGAGGCTGCGATCGAACAACGTGCGAACATTGCGCAGACCTTCCGCGAATCGGGCACCAACCATCTGCAGCTATCCACCGATCGCGACTGGCTGCTCGATGTAGTCCGTTTCGTTGCCACCCAGAAAGGACTCAAATGAGCGACGGCGGTAACACCGGCCTTTGGTCATCGAAGTTCGAGATCCCTGACAATCTCGAATTCCTGCAGTCTGGCCGCCTTTGGTGGCTGCTTGCGTTAGCCATCTTGTTCATCGCTTATATCGTCATGCAGTTCATCCGTAGAGGTGCCGCCGTGCGCTTTACGAACGTCAGCCTGCTCGACAAGATCGCACCCCAGCGCCCGAATTGGCGTCGACACGTCCCGGCGGTCTTCTTGTTGCTTGGACTTGCCGGAATGATCCTGGCCTATGCCGAGCCGGCGGCCGTCACCCAGGTTCCCAGCGAGCGGGCCACCATCATGCTTGCCATCGATACCAGCCTGTCTATGCAGGCCGAAGATGTCATTCCAAGTCGCATCGACGGCGCGAAAGAAGCGGCCGTCGCCTTTCTTGACGAGGTACCGGCCGAGATCAATATCGGTTTGGTGAGCTTCAACGGCATCGCCAATGTGCGCGTTCCGCCAACCACCAACCGGGCCGCAGTCCGCTCGGCTATCCAGGGTCTGGACCTGGGCGAAGCTACCGCGATCGGCGAAGCGATCTTCGCCAGCATCGACTCGCTCGAGGACTTCATCGTCGAGTTCGAGGGCGACGCCCCGCCAGCACGCATCGTGCTTATGAGCGACGGTGAAACAACTGTCGGACGCCCCGACGCCGCAGCGGTCGACCGTGCTCGACTCGCTGGCATCACTGTGTCGACCATCGCATTCGGCACCGACGGCGGCGTCATCGAAATCCCTGAAGATCCGCGACCCATCCCCGTGCCGGTGAACGAGGCCGCTCTGGCTGAAATCGCAGATGGCACCGGCGGCGACTTCTTCGAGGCAGCAACGACCGACGAGCTCACTGCTATCTACACCGACATCGGCTCTGCGGTTGCCACAGAAGAAGCCCGAGTCATGGTTGGCAGCTGGTTCGCAGGCCGGGCCATGCTCTTGATTCTGATCGCCGCTGGGTTCTCTCTCGCCCTGAGTAATCGCCTGCCTTA